>Ga0334883_1001990_pt1 | contig 27356 bp, 21 predicted proteins | sample GraSluR1_MG_6_FD_207230 | JGI IMG/M metagenome (GOLD analysis project Ga0334883, IMG submission 207230) | Sludge microbial communities from methane-producing bioreactor in Wageningen University, Netherlands - Granular Sludge_09_05-R1 | ecosystem: Engineered > Bioreactor > Anaerobic >...
TCACAATCCCGAAAAACCGAATCTGCCGAAAACTTGTTTCTATATTCTTTAATGATTTAAATTCCATAACTCTTTTTTTTGATCGTAACGATTTTACTTGGTCACTTTTTCTTATTCCTCCCTTTGGGGAGGTTAGGAGGGGCCTATTTCTTCAATAATTTTCCAGCCACATTCCCTGCCGTTGCTCCGGCTACACCTGCCGCCAGGGCACCAGCTTTACTTGCCGATGAGCTTACGTTTTTTCCGAAATTACCCATTCCGCCTGCCATGATTATCCATCCGGCTACGGTTGGAATGGTAAAATATCCGACAATGCCGATAATCATAAAAACAATATACACTCCATTGGATGCCTCTACCGAATAATTTGCATCAGCTTGCAGCTTGTCGATATCTGCCTGCAGCATCAGCACCTGAATCCGTGCAAGAATGGAACTGAACAGGTCGGAAACGGGCAGCCAGAGGTAAGTCGAAATGTATCGTGAGAACCATTGCGTCATGGTGGATTGGAACCCGTCGTAGATACTGATGGCAAAAGCAATAGGACCCAGAATGGAAAGCACAATCAGAAAGAAAGTACGAATGGTATCGATCACCAATGCCGCCGCCTGAAACAGGATTTCCAGTACTTCCCTGAAAAAATCACGGATATTCTTTTTAAGATTATACAGGCTGCGCTCTATGTACATTCCAGACATGGTTGCTAAATCGGAAGGACTCCAGCCCAGTTCATCCAACTGCTTATCGAATTCTTCATCGCTGACCAAAAAGGCCGTTTCCGGATTTCGTTTCATGGCTTCAATTTCCAATTGCTCCTTTAAATCCCGGTACGTTTCCATATCAAAAGTCTGAGTTTCCAACATCTGATTGGTACCTATTACCACAGGACTTAGAACCATGTTTATTGTTCCCAAAACGAAAGAGGGAAAAAACATGATGCAGAAGCCAATGGCAAAGGGGCGCAAAAGCGGATACACATCAACGGGCTCAGTCCGGGCAAGTGACTGCCATACACGGACAGCAACATAAAGCAATGCCCCAAGCCCCGCTAATCCTTTTGCAACCCCTGCCATGTCACTGCATAAAGGCGTCATATCCTCATACAAGCTGCGAAGAATCTGATGCAGGTTATCAAAATCCATTACCAGTACCTTTCATCCGCATTTCCATACAAAGCCAGCATCCTGTCCGTTTCGCCTTTTTTCTGTGCACGCAAGTATGAAACAGAGAGGTTTTTATTGGTGTAATAGCGCACCAGGTTCCGGTAATGCTGAACGGCAACATAAACTCCGTCAATAATATCCATTCGATCTTTGTCGGTCATGGAAAGGGAACTGGAATTCACAATCCCTTTCAGGTCTTTTAAAAGATTACTGCTTTCTTCCAGCAGTTTGGTATATCCAAAGGCAATAGCCCCCAGCTCTTCAAGCGTGAAGTTCTCATCCTGTAACATGAGTTGATACGCATCCATGTAGATATCGGCAATTTCACCAACCATCAGAATGGTTTCCTGAACTTTCCGGGCATCTTTTACAAGGTCGTTCACAGCTTTTAAGGCATCGTAGTATTTTTTGCCTTGTTCATACACCTTTTTTACCTCTTTAAAGTTCTTGATAACATTGGTAACAGTGTTTGAAGTTTGTATCACTTCGTTTGCTGTATTCACGATACTTTGAGCAATATTTAAGGGATCGGTTACCACAAACTGTGCTTTCAGACTAAATGTGCCAAGCATGATAAAAAGCCCGGCAATTAATAGTTTTGTTTTCATTTTAATTGACTTTAAAAGTTATTGAATTAAGCTTTTCGCTTGCTTGCGGCCAGTTGTTTAATGGCCATTTCTATATTCCCGTCCAGTTGTTCTGTTAACCGGACGAGTTCCAGTTTCTCGGTTTCTTCGGTGGTGTAAGTGTAGTACTCCTCCAAAGAAACTTCGGTTGCGTAAACCGCAGACTGCGCCCCGCCCAGGCCAATCCATACCTCTTTGTATTTTCTCCGGGGATGGTTAGCCAGGTTGATGGAAAGAATCTGCGATTTCTCTTTTTCGGTCAATCCAAGCAGTTTTTGGATGGAACCAAATTTATTCATGTACTTGCGTTGGTCAAGCAGGATTTTGCAGTCGGAATTATTGATGATACTTTCCTTTACAATTTCGGAAGCAATAATATCATCCACCTCCTGCGTTACCACAACAGCTTCACCAAAAAATTTCCGGACGGTTTTGAACAGGTATTTGATGTACTCCGCCATCCCTTCTTTGGCAATCGCTTTCCAGGCTTCCTCAATCAATATCATTTTACGGATGCCTTTTAACCGCCTCATTTTATTGATAAAAGCTTCCATAATAATGATAGTCACAATGGGAAACAGAATTTTGTGGTCTTTGATATTGTCCAGCTCGAAAACGATAAATCGTTTGTTCAGTAAATCCATTTGTTTGTCAGAATTCAGGAGATAATCATACTCACCTCCACGATAATAGGGTTCCAAAACATTCAGGAAATTGGCAATATCAAAATCCTTTTCACGTACCTTTTTCACACGGAGGGTTTCTGAATATTCATCCCGGAAAAACTCATAAAACGTATTAAAAGACGGAGCCATCTTACTGTCCGATTTCAACCTCACAATATACTGGCTCACCGCATTCGACAAAGCCACCTCCTCCGAGCGTGTCGGCGCTTCTTCCTCATTTTTCCATAGGGTAAGAATAAGCGTTTTGATGCTTTCCCTTTTTTCAATGTCAAACACCCCGTCATCGGTGTAGAATGGATTAAACGCAATCGGGTTGTCTTCGGTATAGGTAAAATAGACCCCGTCTTCGCCCCTAGTTTTATAATGAATCAAATCACATAATCCTTTGTAACTGTTTCCGGTATCGACCAGCAAAACATGCGTTCCCTGCTCGTAATATTGCCGGACCATGTGGTTGGTAAAAAAGGATTTTCCGCTTCCCGAAGGACCAAGGATAAACTTGTTCCGGTTGGTGATAATTCCTTTTTTCATGGGCAAATCGGAAATATCGAGATGCAGTGGTTTTCCGGTGAGCCGGTCAACCATTTTAATCCCCACCGGGGATAGTGAGCTCCGGTAATTGGTTTCTCCGGTAAAGAAACACAACGCCTGTTCTGTAAACGTGTAAAACGATTCTTCCGAAGGGAAGTCAGCCGCATTGCCAGGGATGCCCGCCCAAAACAGTGTCGGCACATCCACGGTATTGTAACGCGGTTTGCATTCCATCAGCGCAATCTGGGAACCGGCATCATTTTTAATCTGCCGAAGTTCTTCCGACTTGTCACTCCAGGCCAGAACATTGAAATGAGCGCGCACGGAAACCAATCCTTTGCTGTGTGCTTCATTCAGGTACTCGTCCAGCCATTGTTTATTTATCTGATTGGCGCGGCTGTACCTCGAAAGCGAGTGCATGTTCCTGGCCATCTTTTCAAAACGGGCAAGATTGGACGAATGATCATCAATAAAAATGTACTGGTTGTAAATGTGGTTGCACGGCAATAACAAGCCAACCGGAGAGGCAAAAGATAACAGGCAACTGCTGCGGTCGGTGGAAAGTCTTTCGTACCGGCTTTCCGTGGAAACTTTTGCAGGCAGGTCATCCAAATCCGAAAGGGTGTGAAGAATCAGGGAATTGTCTCCGATTTTCATTTCCCCAGGATTCAGTGTGATGTCCTGCAGACTGGCAGTTTGTTCCTGTGAAAGTGAAAAATACTTCTCCACTATCCCAGGTTCTTTTTCAGAGCCCGTGATTTGCTCCCCTGTCAACCTGGAGATTCTGACAAAATCGCTGTCATTGATGATTTGCTCAAACTGGTTCACCGCCTCCACAAACCGCAAAACCGATTCCTTATTTTTTATCTCTTTGGGAAGAAGGAAACCCCGCGCCAGCGAGCTGAACGTACTTTGCTGCCTGCTCCGCTCTTTGGTAGTTTTGGTAAGAAAAAGGTAGCAGGTGTGGCTTAAATACGGGCGCTCATTAAAATGGCGTTCAAAGGAAGCACTCAGGAAACTTAAATTCTGTTCCTGCTGTTCCGGTTGGTATTTTTCCTTGATGTACCAATCCTGTTTGTGAACAATTGAATAATCGGGCAAAACTTTAATCGCTTTGTTCCAGACTGAATACATGGCATCGTATTCTTCCGAGGTAACCGTAAAAAGTTCCGGCAATGTAACCTGAAAAGCAACTGTAATATCCGCATCCTTGCTGATGATACATCCCTGTTCAACCGACAGCAAGGGGAACTTGCTTTCAAGCGTGGCCGTTTTTAAAACGTTTCTCATTCTGATTCCTTTCTTTTTGGTGAAAATAATCGGAGAATATTTCTCCGGTTAATTATCCGGCGGGGAAAGGTCCGGGTAGCCTGGAGTTTCATCAAACCGAAACGTCCGAATTTCCGGTTAAGCGAAAATGTCAGCCATACCACTATAAAAGCCAAAGCCAGCCCGGTGAAAATGCAAATCCACTGATCTATACCGGTAAGGTACATGACGATAAAAACCACGAAAGTCCCCAATAACCCGCCGGCAAAAATGAAGAGGTACTGGCTTTGCAATCCTTTAAACTCTGCCGGTTTGTTCACCCCTTTATTGATAAAATACGTTGCCATACTTTTTACAGGAAGAATGAACGCAGGATGGTGGCTGCAACAATCAGAAAAATACATGCGCCAAACCAGGCTGCCGCCGTTTTACCGGTATCCGGGTCGCCGCTGGAAAATTTGGAATACACTTTTACGCCACCAATTAGGCCCACAATGGCTCCAATAGCGTAAATTAATCTGGTTGCCGGGTCGAAATACGAAGTGACCATGTTGGTGGCTTCGGTAATTCCGGCAGAACCATCGCCCTGGGCAAACAAAGCCATGACCCAGAATGAAAAGAAAAGGGTTAATACCGATTTTAATTTATTGACTTTTGCCATAATAATTTGTTTTTTGTGCTTCCTGGCTGAAAGAGCCAGAAAAGCGGTTTTTACTGTTTTTTGAATTCTCTCCCGGTAAAGTGGTAAAACCACTGAAATGAAACCGGACTCTACCCGTAATCTTTTTCCTTCATGCTTTTAAAATTTGATTCATGCTCAAACAGGTTTTTCCCTGCCTGTAACCAAATGTAAAGGCTTAATTCATTGAAAAATAAAATGGGAAGTATGTGGAAGTGAGTGGCTGTGTTTGGCGTTGAATCAAATTAGTGATTGGTATATAAATCCAACAGATCCATCCTGTTAACTAAAAATATTTTTATACTTTTATATTTTCAAAATAGAATTTCACCTATAACAACCTAATTCTGGACTCCAAATGTGGACGGATAATGAAACTGATAAAGACTTTCTAAATTTTTCATGTACAGCAGATACTGTCGCAGAACTAATTGTCCAAGCTAGAAATAACCCTGTATCTATAGGAGTTTCTGGCCAATGGGGAGTTGGAAAATCATCGATGATTAAACTAATAAGAAAGTCTTTGAATGACAAAGATGGAGATTCATTTGTTTTTGTTGAATTCAATGCTTGGCTTTATCAAGGATTTGATGATGCAAGGGCTGCTCTTATGGAGGTAATTGCAAATACCTTAACAGAAGAAGCTAAAACACGTCAGAAAGGGTTAGGCAAAGCAAAAGAATTTTTAAAGAGGGTAAATTGGTTAAGAGTGGTAAAAACAGGGGTTAGCATTGCAGCTCCTCTTGCTTTCGGCTTACCCCCAGCTGGAATAGTTAGCGAGGTACTGAGCATTGCTAAAAAACTTCAAACTGGAGAATTGACAAAGGAATCTCTTCAAGAAACAGAAACCACTGCGCAAGAAGCTTATGAGAAATTTTCAAGTTTTTTAAAACCTAAAGAAGAAAAATCTCCCCCCAAAGAAATACAGGCGATTAGAAATAGTTTTGAAGAAGCACTCCACGAAATTGGGATAACTTTGGTTGTATTAATTGATGACCTTGACAGGTGCTTGCCGGAAACGACAGTCTCAACACTTGAAGCGATACGTCTTTTCCTTTTTTTAAAAAATACGGCATTCGTTATAGCCGCTGATGACGAAATGATAAAACACGCTGTCAAAAAGCATTTTGAGTTAGATACAAACAATGACCTTGTTACGAATTACTTTGATAAATTAATTCAGATTCCTCTAAGGGTTCCAGCTCTTGGGACACAGGAAGTTCGTGCCTATTTGATGCTATTGTTTGTTGAAGCAAGTGAGTTAGATGAGGCAGATAAAGAGAAAATACGTGATAAAGTTATTGAGCAATTATCCTTAAGCTGGAAAGGCAATCGAGTTGATAGAGCATTTATAAATTCTCTTGATGTTGATTTGCCAAGCTCTCTCCAAACCAAGATTGAGACAGCAGAACGCCTTGCTCATATTATGACGACATCTTCAAAAATTAATGGTAATCCGAGATTAATAAAACGTTTTCTGAACACACTCGCCATTCGTATGTCTATCTCCCAATCCCATGGAGTCGGTGTTGATGAGGCAGTTCTTGTGAAATTGTTACTGTTTGAAAGGTGCGGTAATCCCAACGTGTATTCAAAATTATTAGCAGAAGTGAATGAAAACGGTGAAGGTAAACCTTTGTTTTTGGTGGATTGGGAAACGGACAGTGCCAAAGGGAAAGAAATCTCACTGACGGAAGAATGGAATGATGATTTTATTAAAGAATGGCTAAAACTGTCGCCAACTTTAGCGGATAAAGATTTGAGAGGTGCGTTGTATGTAAGTCGTGAACATGCACCGATTGTTACTCCCGAAGACAGGTTGTCCTCTCTCGCCGCTGGCTTACTGGATGCATTAATACAATCCCCGGATATGGCATCAAGTATTAGCGAAGACCTAAGTCGTATTCAAAAAGCAGAACTTTCAGTCATCATGGATAGATTGCTTGAACGAGCAAAGCAAGAACAAGAGTGGGGTGTTCCCCCAATATTGGAAGCTTGCATAACCGTATCTAGAATTGACGAAATTCAAGCTCAAAGATTAGCAAACTTTTTATCTGGCATTATTCCATCACAGCTGCAAGCCGGCATTGTCCCCAAAATTTCTAGTGAGATATGGGCAAAGCCAGTATTTGAAAAGTGGCTTGAAGCCGATATATCATTACCAGTAAAACAAGCAATCAAAAATAAATTAGGAATTAAATAATGGGAACATCACAATCAAGTAACGGAGCCCCTCCTAATGTACCAATGATACCGCCATGGGCAGATAATGGAGATAGTGACAATCCTACATCACCCACGGATGATAATACAGTCGATAATTCTCCGACGCCAAATCCTCCAGAGAAAGATAATCCAGAAAACCCTGTACTTGCGCCATCCGGTCGGTTTCGCGGAGCTAGAACGAATTTAAATAAATTCGCAAGAGAAGGAGGTCGTCAAAACTTGCGAAGAGGAGTTGGACACTACGTTAAAACTGGTTATGGAGGATCTAAAACAGCAACTGCAAGATTAAGTAGAACAGTTGCTACAGCCGGAGCTCTTTATAGAGCGTTATCGTATGGCTCGTCTGAGGCCGCATTTAGTGAATCTTCAGCTTCTGTTCCAGACATAGATTTTGACGCATTACGCGGTAAAAGCTTTGAGCAGATATCAGACACCATAATTGAGGCTATCCGACCGATAGATGGAGATTTGGACTCAGAAGCCAGCCGTAATTCGATGAAAAATGCTTTCTCTGAATTATTGGAAAAATATAATGATGCAGACCTTTTCAATCTTGATGAGAAACAGCGTCAATTTGTTATTGAAAGGTTCATTGCAGGAGACGTCTTTGCCAGATTTGATTTAGATATGGGGAAAAACATCCGACATAATGCTTCTTCACTTGCTAGCGGTTTATCAAGACTAAAAGAGGCTAAGGTTTATATAAAAGAAACTGTGGCTTCTTCTTTTAAAAAAATAGCATCTTCAATTACATCAAAATCTATTGTTTCACTTATTCGAGAAACTCTGGAAGATGCTTTTCATGTATTTGAAAGTTATGCCTTATGAAAATATTTTGCACACCAAATGGAAGTACGCAGACGGTCTCTAAAGCTGATTTAAAAGTAATTCTTTTTGATAGCAGTAAAGCTCAAGGGGAGGGTTATATTGGAAACAGTATTTGGAAGGAAATCAAAAAACGGAAATTAAACCCAGCCCCCAGAGCTTGGGATATCTTATCAATTGCATTGTCTGTGATAGCTGCTGACCACGCAGGACATCGAAGGCAAAGCCACGATGGTTGGACTAGGGCTTTTGAGTTATTCATAGCTGTCAATGAAAAAGACTTTTGGAATGGACAAGCATCGCTTCTTTCCAAACAACTTGGTTTTTTAACATCCGACTTTTGGGATTTGAAGTTTATTGATGGGGGATTTCTTCCTCAACACAAAAAGAGAGGGGAAATTCAGTGTCCTGATAATGATTCTGTGACATTGCTTTCTGGAGGATTAGATAGTTTTATTGGATTGGTCGATTTGATTGAAAAGGGCTTAAATCCTTATGCTGTAAGCCAAAAGGTAAATGATGATGCAAAAAAACAGAGGGAGATTGTAAGGCTCTTTTCCAAAGACGTGCCTCTTGTTCAGCTGAATCACAATGTTCATGTTCCCAATGGAGAATCCCCTCCCTCACAACGGGCCCGTTCAATAATATTCTTAGCTTACGGAATTCTAATTGCTAGTTGCCTCGACAAACACAGACAGGGAGAACAAGTACCTTTGTATATGTGTGAAAATGGTTATATATCACTTAATCCTCCTCTCACTCAAATTCGAATAGGGAGCCTTAGTACGCGAACAACACATCCGGTTTTTTTGAATTTATTTCAACAGTTACTAAATGTAACAGGACTGAAGATCAAAATTAAGAACCCTTATCAATATAAATCAAAAGGGCAAATGTTGATAGAATGTCTTAATCAAGGAATATTATCTTCATATGCTTCATATACAACTAGCTGTGGACGATATAGAGTACATCAGCATAAGCATTGTGGTCGCTGTGTTCCTTGCCTTGTGCGTAGGGCTGCTTTCAAACGATGGGGGCATAAAGACCAAACTGAGTATAAGTACAATGACTTATCAATTCAATCAGATGACTACTCAAACTATGATGATGTTAGGTCAGTTGCGATGGCAATTCTGGAAATCAGGGAGATTGGACTTGATGCTTGGTTGGGAACAAGTTTAAATACGGCATTGCTGGGAGACACTACTGACTATAAGGCGACTATTGAAGAAGGATTAAATGAACTCGAAGACTTATTGAAGGGTTATAATATTTTATGATTGATTTCCATTGTCATTTAGATTTATTTCCAAATCCTTCTAAAATTGTAAAAGGGTGTTTGGATAGGGGATTGTATGTTTTAGCGGTTACAACAACACCAAGTGCCTGGATTAAATCGAATGAGCTAGGAAAGAATAGCCAAAGAATAAAGACTGCTCTTGGACTACACCCGCAATTGGCACAAGAGAGAGAGAATGAATTGCAATTGTTTGATAATCTTTTGGGTAATGTTAAATACGTTGGAGAAATTGGCTTGGATGGTTCTCCTGAGTTAAAAAAAACTTGGGATGCCCAATTAAGGGTGTTCAATCACATTTTACGTTCTTGTCAGAATGATGGAGGTAAAATCTTGTCTATTCATAGTCGTAGAGCAGTAAATCATGTACTTGAATTTCTGGAAAAGTACCCAAACGCCGGAGTCCCTATACTACATTGGTATTCAGGAAAAATTAAAGACTTAAAACGTGCTTTAGATTTAGAATGCTGGTTTAGTATTAATCCTGCAATGGTCAAAAGTAAATCTGGTATTAATATTATTAGCAACATACCTAAAGAAAAAATAGTGACAGAAACTGATTCTCCATTTACTGGCATGAATGGAAAATCCTATAACCCGTGGGACGTTGAATTGGTATTTAGTGGATTATCTAATATTTGGAATATTTCGGTATCTGAAGCTAAAAGTATAGTATGGCAAAATTGTAAAACACTTCTATCACAATAAAATCCTATTTAGTGCGCTAGCCTTTTACAAAAAACATTCACAGCCAATGATTACAATTATTCCCGGCTTTTAATGTTCACTATCCAACGATTTACATCATCCCGTAAATTCTCTGATATCAAACCCTTCCAAATCATTACTCGACATTTGAATAATTTCATTCTGCCCCAACTTTCCCAAATGCAAGTCAATCAACTCCACAATCCGTTTTTGATAGTTCGGGGAAGTGGAAGCCATTTGCCCGACCCAGTCGGTATTATCATTTTCATAAAGTAATTTTCCCGCTTTGATCGGATTTTGAGGCTGGTCATTTTCAACTTCGTTGACCACTTCCATCATTTCCTCAAAAGTGATATCGGAAGAAAACTCAGTTGATAGTCCGAGCTGTTCCAGTTCTTCCTGCTCCTCAATAAAACTGATATCCGGTTCGAATTCCAACGGCACTTCAATATCCATTTTCCCTGGTGAATCATATCGTGGTACGTCCCTTTTACCAGCAGTCAGGACAAATGTACTTTGGCCGATAATTTCGTTTGAATTGTAAGCTTCAGATACACTTTCTTTATCACCGGATGAAGTTCCGGTTTTACTCCATCGATTCATTAAAAGCAGAGATAGAAGTATAGTCGCAACAATAAAAATTAATTCAACCATGGCAATCAGTTTTTGGGTTAAAAAATATCCTTATTTTTTTCATTGTATAGTTTGACGATATCCTCCTGGAAATCTTCAAAATGCCGGCTCAGTAGATTGTCGATGTAATTAAAAATCGACACTTCGTCGTTGCCGATAACCCTTACAATTTTTTGAATTCGTTCGTGGTATTCCTGCCGGATGGGAACATGTTTGCCAAAACGTGCTTTACCATCAGATTGCCGGATAAACAGGGCCAGATAATCAGAAGCAGACTTGTTCTTTTTAACCTTTGGCAACCTGTCCGTTTTTTCATTTTTTGGCTCAGATGCCTGCTTCTCGTTTTGAATGGTTGAAATAAGAAAATCTTCGTCTATTTCTTCCGGATTAAATTTCTTTCGTGCCATAGTTTTATCGTTTAATCGTTTGCAGAATTTCAGTTGCCAGTACATCGAGGTTACTGCCTTTTAGCAGTGAATTATGCGCTGGAAACAGCGTAGAACGAAAAACCGGTTTATGCCCCGAAGTAAGTTCCCGCCGGAAACGTTTTGAATCGGGCACAAAGGTTTTCAGGATATTCAGCCCCAGTTCACCAATCACATCTTCATAAACTTCGTAGAGTTCGTTTTTCTCCCGTCCGTCCACCATATTCCAGATAAGGTGCAAGCCTTTAATATTGCTTTTTCCAACGCTAATCAGGTTTTCATTCAGCATGGTGGCAAATTTCAGGGTACTTTCCAGAACCACCCGGTCGGCACTGACCGGAGAAAAAATATAATCCATTCCTGCCAGGGTTTTAACCACGCCTTTACTGTTCAGTGTTCCCGGCAGATCGAAAAAAATAATATCGGGTTGGTGCGTTGCATTTTCGATTAAAGAACCGGCAGTTGCAATCGCGTCTTCGGGCAAACTTTTTTCAACCGGGTAGGCTTTCCGTTTCAGCAAGGTGAATTGATTGTAAGCCATTTTTTTGTAGTAATTGTCCTTCATCACCTGCTCCATATCACGCCGACGCATTTCAAAAATACTGTGTTGCGGATAATCACAATCCACCACGGCGATTTCCAAACCTTGCACATAATGCAGATAACTCGACATTAAAACAGTAAAAGCGGTTTTGCCCACACCTCCTTTTTGGGTGCTGAAAGCAATAAATAAAGTTTCTTTTTCCATGCTATTTATTTTATTGGTTAATGATGTGATTGTTTAATCGTTTGTCTTTTCAAATATTCACTTTATTAACTATTCCTATGAATACTTGATTAAACTGCAAAGTCCCTGTTCAGCCGTTCAAACATTCAAACGTTTAAACGCTTCGTTAAATCCACCCTTAATTATTTTCCTTATGAAACAACTGAACCAATACATACCCGAACCTTTAATTTTCCTTTTGAAAGCACAATCAATACTTCAACTTTCTATTTAAATAATTCTTTTGTAACTCGTTGTTTCATTTTCTCAATCAAGTATTTAACCACCCAAATAAACGCATAAAACCCATTGAAAATCCGGTTTTTAAACTGACTGGAATTGTTTGGCTTTAACTGTCTGCTTTTGGCGTTTTTCAAGATAATGATGAATTAAAACGCTCCCCATACCTTTGTCGTCAGTAAAAATTATTAATGAGAAAATGAGTTGAAGTTATGGTACGACAAGCATTAAAAATTTTCAACGCTAAAAAGGTGTGCATTGGCACACGGCAAGTTGTGTTTTGAGTAACTCAAAACGTTCCGGGTAACCCGGAACCACTTGCCCCGTTGGGGGAAAATCGCCCTCCAAAGTCGGGGATTTTTGAAAAAGGAAATGGATAAAGGTTAACGCGAAAAAGGAAGGAAAAAATGATAATGAAAACAAAAAGGAAACACAAAGGGGGCCGGAAGCCCAAACCAGACCCTTGCAAATACCGCTATGCTATTAGCCTGAACGATGAAGACAATGCCCGGTTTTTATCGTTATTTGAAGCTTCGGGAATGGAAGTGAAAGCCCATTTTATAACAGCCTGCATATTTGAAAAGCCCGTAAAAGTGGTAAAAATTGACAAGGGAACGAAAGACTTTTATATGCGGTTGACCAATTTTTATGGCCAGTTCCGGGCCGTGGGAGTGAATTATAACCAGGTAACCAAAGCCATCAAAAATAATTTTTCGGAGAAAAAAGCCCTGGCATTTTTGAGTCAACTGGAAAAAGCAACACTGGAACTGGTTGCAATCAATAAAAAGGTGATGGATTTAACCCGCGAATTTGAAGGAAGATGGTTGCAAAAATAGGTTCGGGAAGTTCGTTGTACAGCGCTCTTGCATACAACCATCAGAAGATAACTGCCGGTAACGCAAAGGTGCTTTTTACCAATAACATGGTTGAGCCGCGAGATGGAAATTTCAGTATCGGAATTTGTACAGGTTCGTTTGAACCTTATCTGCTGGCCAACAAAAGAACGGAAAATCCGGTCATTCATATCTCATTAAATCCTGATCCAAAGGACAAGTTAAACGATGAACAGTTTAGCCAGATTGCAGAAGAATACATGCAAAAACTGGGATACGGGAATCAGCCTTTTATCGTTTTTAAACATGAAGACATCGACCGCCATCATATCCACATCGTTTCAGTCAAGGTAGATGAAACCGGCAGGATGATTCGGGACAATTTTCAGCACCGTTTGTCTATGCGGATTTGCCGTGAATTGGAACGGAAATACAGACTGATTCCTGCCAATGAAAACCAAAAAGCAGAAGGTTATTCACTAAAGCCGGTTGAGCCAAAGAAAGGCAATATCAAACAGCAAATTGCCAATGTCGTTCGGCCAGTATCACGGTCGTGGCATTTTCAGTCTTTTAATGAGTACAAAGCTTTACTTTCTGTTTATAATGTGCACGTTGCTGAAGTAAAAGGAGAACACCGGGGAAAATTGTACACTGGAATTGTTTATGCCGCATTAAACGAGAAAGGCGAAGTTTTTGGTACTCCAATTAAATCTTCAAAGTTTGGCAAACAGACCGGAATTGATGCAATTCAAAAACGAATGGAAAAATCAAAAGAAGCCATCAAAACCAAGAACCTCAAAGAAAGTCCGAAAGTAGTTATTTTAAAAGCGTTGGCCTCATTCAAAAACCGGAAGGATTTTGAAAAGCAACTGCTGAAAAATCAGATGTCAGTTTTATTTCGCGAGAACGAATTAGGACGCATTTATGGCGTAACCTTTATCGACCACATGCAAAAGTTTGTTTTTAATGGCTCCCGTCTGGGCAAAGAGTTTTCTGCCAATGTCTTTCAGGAAAAATTCAATGGAAATGAACAGCGTTCGGAACAAAAAAAGTCACCGGAATTTGTTTCACCCCAATCCGATTTTACTCCCGATTCAACGCTTGAAAATTTATCCGGGTTTTTGGCTATGGAGAGCCGTGGAGAAAACCCGGAAGAGGAAGCTTTTATCCGAAGAATGAAAAGAAAGAAACGGAGAAAGCGAAAAAGATAAGTCATGCAAAATGAAGACGATATAAGAAGCCTTGCCAAAATAATTGAGTTGATAAGAGCAGTAAGTATTTTAATCCTTATCATTCATATTTACTGGTACTGTTATGAATTTTTGGAAGAACAAAATTTAACAGTGCCAATCATCGACAAAATACTTTTGAATTTCCAGAAATATACCGGATTGTTCTCAAAACCAATATGGTCGAAATTGGTGAGTTTTGGATTGCTTGCTATATCTTGTTTGGGAATCAGAGGGGTGAAAGCCGAAAAGATAACCTGGCGAAAAATATCTGCCTTTCTGATTTTGGGGTTGGCATTTTTCTTTTTCAATAGTTTTTTGATAAAACATTCTCATCCTTTAATGCTTAAATGTTCCGTTTACATGCTTACTCTTGCAACCGGGTATATTTTTCTGTTAAAAGCCGGCCTGTGGATGAGCCGGCTGATAAAACACAACCTGATGGAAGATGTTTTTAACCTGGAGAATGAATCTTTTATGCAGGAAACGCGGTTAATGGAAAACGAATTCTCCGTTAACCTGCCAACACGGTTTGAGCACAAAGGAAAAACTTACAACGGCTGGATTAATGTGGTTAACCCATTCCGGGCAAGCATTGTTTTGGGCACCCCAGGGAGCGGAAAATCGTATGCCATCATCAATAACTACATCAAGCAACAAATAGAAAAAGGTTTCAGTATGTATATCTACGATTTTAAGTTTGACGACCTGAGCATCATCGCTTACAATACTCTGATGAAAAACATCGAAAAGTATGAGCACCCACCCAGGTTTTATGTAATAAATTTTGACGACCCGGAACGAAGTCACCGTTGTAACCCCATAGCCCCTGAGTTTATGACGGATATTGCCGATGCTTATGAATCTGCCTATACCATCATGCTGAATCTGAACAAAACCTGGATTCAGAAGCAGGGCGACTTTTTTGTGGAGTCGCCCATTATCCTGCTCACGGCCATTATCTGGTACCTAAAAATTTATAAGAACGGAAAATACTGCACTTTCCCTCATGCCATCGAATTTCTGAATAAAAAGTACGCCGATATTTTTACCATTCTTACTTCGTACCGGGAACTGGAGAACTATCTTTCTCCTTTTATCGATGCCTGGGAGGGCGGTGCGCAGGACCAGTTGCAGGGGCAAATTGCCAGTGCAAAAATCCCGCTTTCACGAATGATTTCACCCCAATTGTACTGGGTAATGTCGGGCAACGATTTTACCCTGGATATTAATAATCCGAAAGAGCCCAAAATCCTTTGCGTAGGCAATAACCCGGACCGACAGAATATTTATTCCGCAGCCCTGGGATTATACAATTCCAGAATTGTAAAACTGATAAACAAAAAAGGACAGCTTAAAAGCGCTGTAATAATTGATGAGCTTCCAACGATTTATTTCCGCGGGCTGGACAACCTGATTGCCACAGCGCGGAGCAACAAGGTGGCTGTTTGTTTGGGATTTCAGGACTTTTCGCAGTTAAATCGCGATTACGGGGACAAGGAAGCTAAGGTGGTAATGAACACGGTCGGTAATATTTTCAGCGGGCAGGTAGTTGGCGAAACAGCAAAAACTTTGTCGGAACGATTTGGAAAAGTCCTTCAGAAACGGCAGTCGATGACTATTAACCGGCAGGATAAGTCCACTTCCATAAATACCCAAATGGACACACTAATCCCTGTATCAAAAATCAGCAACCTTACACAGGGCGTTTTTGTCGGCGCCGTTTCCGACAATTTTGATGAACGCATTGAGCAAAAGATTTTCCATGCAGAAATTGTAGTTGACAATGAAAAGGTAGCGAAAGAAACTTCCGCCTACAAGCCAATCCCGGTAATTACAAATTTTACCGATGAAAATGGCAAGAATCATTTACAGGAAGAGATTGAATATAATTATCGGAAGGTAAAAGATGAAGCGGCACAAATAATTGTGGATGAACTGGAGCGGATTAAAAATGAATTATAATCGGATGTTTTTAAAACATTGTTGGAAGTTACTTAACACCAACTTTTAACAGTTATTTTGTATATTTATCGTTTGATTAAAATTAAAGTTTCAAAGTAAAATAATGCTAACAAACCAATCAGTCATTTCAGATATTAAGGCCATTATTGCCCAGGCGCGGAACAATGCAGTACGTGCCGTTGACCACCAGCGTACGTTGATGTATTGGCACATTGGCAAACGTATCTTTGAAGAAGAGCAGGAAGGAAAAGACCGTGCAGATTACGGAAAATACCTTACGGAATATATTGCCAGTGAATTGGAACCGGAGTTTGGAAGTGGCTTTTCCAAAAGACAAATAGAATTATTCAGACAGTTTTATCGCACTTTTCCGAATACGAATACACTGTATTCGCAATTGAGCTGGAGCCAGTACAAGTTGCTGATACGCTTGGATACGCCGGAGCAAAGAGAATTTTATATTGCCGAAACAATTAAGAATAACTGGACCGTACGCCAGTTGGAAAGGCAGATTTACAGCAACCTGTACGAACGCCTATTGGTGAGTAATAACAAAGAAAGCGTACTTGTTGTTGCCAGAAACGAAAAACAACCATCCGATGCAAAAGAGATTATCAAAGACCCAATGTTTCTGGAATTCCTGGGATTGAAAAGAGAATCGTCTTATTACGAAAGGGATTTGGAAGCAGCAATTATTACGCATTTACAGGAATTCTTACTGGAGTTGGGAAATGGATTTTCATTTGTAGCAAGACAAAAACGACTGTATATTGAGGAAGATGAATTCTTTGTGGATTTGGTATTTTATAACCGGTTGTTACAGTGCTTTGTTATCATAGAAATTAAAACGAATAAACTCACACATCAGGATATTGGTCAATTGCAGATGTATGTCAATTATTACGATCGTGTTGAAAAGCTTCCTCGGGAAAATCCGACCATCGGTATTTTGCTTTGCGCCAGTAAAAATGATGCTGTTGTAAGGTTTACGTTACCAGAAGGTCAAAAACAAATTTTTGCAAGCCAGTATAAACTCTACCTGCCAACAGAACAACAATTATTGGATGAGGTGAATAAAGAGTTGGAGAGTTTTAATGAGAAAAAAAATACGGACGAAATCTAATTTGGCTAAATATTAAATATTATCAAAAACCATATTGAAAATTATTTAGTCTTTTAAACGCCACACCAATCCCCTCCAACGCCAAACAGTGCCACCTGTCCTGAATTCATTAAAAACTCCGATACATTAGCTTTTAAATCATTAAAAGAGATGTATCATGGAACAAAAAATGAATGACCAGGAGGTATTATTGGTCAAAGAAAAAAATGAGAGTAAAGTCAAAGCAGTCAAAGGTTTTGATGAAAATGGCAAATTAAAAACAGAACTTCCCAAACAGGCCAACGCTGCCGGTTTTTTAAAGATCGACAGGTTCGGCAATCCGTTGGAAAGCTTTTTCACTAATTTCCAGCGGCAGTATCAAAATCCAAGCGAGTTTCGGTTTTTTAAAGTGCCCGCCAGCATTGTTGAGAAAACGGCCACCGTTTTGGAGAAGATGTTGCAAAATCCTGAAGTATCGTCCAATAAAGAAATGCTGGACAAACACGAGGTTAAGCCGGAGCAGTATCTCCAGAAAGAGGAAAAACAGGAGCGACCGAACCTGATTGATGAAAACAAAGTGGACTGGGAACAGTTGGAAAAACTCGGAGTATCGAAAGATTTCCTGAAAAATACCAAAAACCTGGAGGCCATGTTGAACTTCCGGAAATCGCCGGATTTAATCCCCATCACCATCAAAACCGATAATATGACCATTCGCACCGATGCACGATTGGCATTCCGTCAGGATGAAACCGGAAACTTTAATGTTGCAGTTCATGCGGTTCGCAACAAACCCGAACTGGACCGTCCATATTTCGGTGTTACGCTAACGGATGAAGACAAAAACAACCTGTTGCAAACCGGTAATGCCGGGCGCATACTTCATCCGCAATACAAAGAAGGCGAAACAACTCCGGTATTTCTTTCCATCGACAAACGGACCAATGAGCTTGTTGCTGCCCGTGCCGATAAAATAAATATCCCGGACGAAATAAAAGGGGTAAAATTGAGTAAGTACCAGCAAACAGAGCTGGCGGAAGGCCGGGCTGTTTTTGTGGAAGGCATGACAGCCCGCAACGGAAATGAATTCAGTGCGTGGTTGCAGGTTGACGCCGACAAACGAGGCATCGGTTTCCGTTTCGACCAGCAGGAACAAAAGCAAAATGGTAACGACCAAAAACAGGTACGTATTCCCAACTCCCTGCTGGGAAAGGAACTTACCGATGAACAACAGCAAAAACTGGAGAAGCGGGAAACCATTTATGTTGCCGGCATGAAGGACAAGGAAGGCCAGGAGTTCAATGCCTATGTAAAAATAAACGATGAGAAGTCGAAACTCGATTTTTACAAATGGAATCCTGACAAAGCCCAAATCAAAGGGGCTGAAGTTACTCCTGACCAAAACAGCAAAACACAGGTGGCTGTAAATTCAGAGGGGAAAACCAACGAAGCCACCAAACATGTAAAAGAGCCTTTGGCAAAGGAGCAGGTCAATCCCACAGAACAACAAGCAGCCAAACGAAACCGCTCCAAAGCGCATTCCATGTAAAAGTTTCTATGTGTGAATAAATCAAGGCGTTCAGGATTTATAACCTGAACGTCTTTTTATAACTCAATTTTTAACATCAAAACTCAGAAAATCATGAATAATAGCTATCAGGAATTATCCTGGTTCAAACTGTCGCTCCTGCATTTTATCTACGAAAGTCATCCCGAATTAATTGATGACACAGATTTGCTCAACACCCGCAGCGACCTGGCTTCCAAAACTTATTCCGAAGCCGTAAAAAATGGACACAACCAGCAGGAAGCGGAAGAACTGGCACTTAGTGAATTGTATCGTGGCCTTCACTTTTCCAAACACGATACTTTGATAACCATCCTCTGGAATGAATTTTCCAGAGAGGTTCCCATGGGACTGGCAAAAGATTTTGCCATCAAACTACTTCCGAACGTCGAACCTATTTTTTCTAAATACAAGTTGGACGATGAGTTTGCATTTAGCCCGGATTTTAATGGTTTATATACCGATTTGACCGGAGCAATTTCAATTTGGCTGGAAGAACATGAGCTTCAATAAAGAAAAACACCTTCGGGCAAATATTGAGGCGATAAAACTTGTTTTTCAGCTTGAAAGAGAGCAACGAAAACCGACAAACGAAGAACAGGAAGCCCTGAAACAGTACTCTGGTTTCGGGGCTTTAAAATGTATCCTTAATCCGGCAGAAAACCTTTCCGACATTGTACATTGGCCAAGTTCGGAAATTGGGTTGTTTCCCCTGGTTACTGAACTGCATGATCTTTTAAAAAATAACGCTCAAACAGAACAGCAATACAAGCAGTTTGTAAACAGTCTGAAAAATTCAATCCTGACCGCCTTTTATACACCTCCCGAAATTGTGCAGGTTCTTGCACAAACATTAAAACAAAGTCAGGTATCTGCCAGAAATTTTCTCGATCCTTCTGCCGGAATGGGAGTATTCATTTCAGCGTTAAAAGATCAAAACGAAGGGCTGTCAGTAACCGGATTTGAAAAGGATCTACTGACCGGCAAAATACTGTCCAAACTTTATCCCGATGATAAAATAAGGAGTATTGGTTTTGAAGAAATTGAAAGCCGCTACAATGACCATTTCGATGTGGTCTCTTCCAATATCCCGTTTGGTGATGTTGCAGCCTTTGATGTTTCGTTTCTAAAAAGTAAGGATAAGGTCAGGCAGCAGGCATCCCGTAGCATTCACAATTATTTCTTCTTAAAAGGAATGGATACACTGCGTGAAGGTGGAATTCTGGCTTTTATCACGTCACAGGGAGTAATGAATTCACCAAAAAATGAACCGGTACGTCAGTGGTTAATGGATAACAGCCGGTTGGTTTCGGCAGTCCGGTTACCCAATAACCTTTTCAGTGAGTATGCGGGAACGGAAGTGGGCAGCGACCTGATTATCCTTCAGAAAGAATCTGGTAGAAACCAGTTAACACAAAAAGAAAAAGATTTTGTTCAGAGTGATAAGCTATCAAGCGGAGTATTCAATAACAGCTATTTCAACAATTTTCATCGGGTGGTTCACACGGAAGGATTTATTGATACTGATCCATACGGAAAACCGGCGCAGGTTTTTATTCATAACGGAGGAATAAAAGGAATCGCTTCAGATTTGAAGAAAATGTTGGAGGTAGATTTCAGAGAGAGACTCGATGTTGATTTTTTTCAACAAGATGTTTCCAACAAAAAGTCAATTTCAGTTTCAACTCCTGAAAAAACAGATGAGAAGGCAAATCAGCCGGAACTAACACTTTATGACCTTTTTGGACTCAGTCAGGAAGAACGCAACCAGCATAACCTTGTCCGGAGAAGAAATTCTGCAAAACCCAAAAACAAACAGCTAAACCTGTTTTCTCACCCGAAGCCGGTAAACGGAAAGCAAAGCAAAGAAATCATTGCATCCATTCCAGACATCAGACCATTTACTGGAAAACTTCAGAACCATCTCAGGGCCGGTTCACTGGTAAAAGACCAAAACCAGCTTGGATTTTTAAAAGACCGCGACGAAAATACGGCAACATTCGAGCGGTTAAAACTGAGCCCGATGCAGGAGGCAAAAGCTTTGCTTTTTATCCAAATCAGGAACACTTACCATCAACTATATAACAACGAGGCAGAAAGTTTAAATGAAGATACGGCAAACCGCCGTCAGCTAAATGAATACTATGATACTTTTTTTCAGAAGTATGGAAATCTGAACGACTCCAAAAACCTGGGGCTGTTGAAAATGGACTCCGGGTCCAATGAAGTGATCGCGCTCGAACGCGGTGTAAACGGAGAATTGGTGAAAGCCGATATTTTTCACAAGCCTGTTGCTTTTAATGTCAGGGAACTGGAGCAGGTGGAAACTTCGGAAGAAGCGCTTGCTGCTTCGCTGAATAAATTCGGGGAAGTAAGAGTGGATTACATGTTGTCCCTGCTGGATGAAAAAAGCCGGGAAGAACTAATTCAGGAACTTCATGGAAAGATATATTTTAACCCGCTTATCCAAAACTATGAAGTTGCGGACAAGTTTATTGCCGGAAATGTTGTTGAGAAAGTCAAAAACATTGAGGACTTCCTCTCACGACATCCCAATGATATTAAGGCACAGGAATCATTAAAAGCTCTTCAAAATTCAATCCCTGAACCCATTTCATTTGATGAACTGGATTTCAATTTCGGAGAACGGTGGATTCCTTCAAACATTTACGGCCAGTATGCCTCTCACCTGTTTAAAACCGGTGTGGATATCCACTATTCCCCGTCTGTTGATGAATTTTCGGTTAAAGCCCAATTTTCCAACGCCAATATTTACGAGAAATATGCGATTAAATCTCAAAGCCGTCTGTATGACGGAATTGCCCTGATGAAACATGCGCTTGTAAACACAACGCCCAATATCACCAAAAAGATCTTTGTTGACGACAAAGAAGTAAAAGTCAGGGACAGTGAAGCCATTCAGCTGGCCAACAGCAAAATAGATGAAATACGAAACGGGTTTACCGACTGGCTGAACGAACAAAGTCCGGAGTTCAAACAAAATCTGGCCGGATTATACAACTCAACTTATAATTGTTATGTGCGTCCCAAATACGATGGTTCGCACCAGTCTTTTCCCGGTCTTGATTTAAAAGCACTGGGGATACCTAACCTTTATTCGAGCCAGAAAGATGCCATCTGGATGTTGAAACAAAACGGCGGTGGCATCTGCGATCATGAAGTAGGTTCCGGGAAAACACTGATTATGTGCTGCGCCGCTTTTGAAATGAAACGTTTGCAACTGGCAAATAAACCGATGATTGTTGGCCTGAAAGCCAATATCCATGAAATCTCCCAAACCTTTCGAACGGCCTATCCACATGCCAAAATTCTTTATCCGGGGAAACAGGATTTTACTCCGACAAAACGAATAAAGATTTTCAATGAAATCAAAAATAATTCCTGGGATGCAGTCATTTTAACCCACGAACAATTTGGAATGATACCCCAATCACCTGAAGTCCAAAAACAGATTTTACAGGCCGAACTGGACAGTGTAGAAGAAAATCTCGAAATCGTTAAAAGACAGGAAGGTGAAGTTTCGCGGGGGATGCTGAAAGGACTTATTAAACGGCAACAAAATCTTGAAGTAAAATTGAAAACCATTACACATGATATTGAGAACAGAAAAGATGACGTGGTGGATTTTAAAAAGATGGGAATAGACCATCTATTTGTGGATGAAAGTCACCGGTTTAAAAACCTGATGTTTAATACCCGTCACGACCGAGTTGCAGGAATGGGAAATCCGCAAGGCAGTCAGCGTGCTCTAAATATGCTGTTTGCCATTCGCACCATTCAGGAACGAACAGGAAAAGATTTAGGAGCGACTTTTTTGTCGGGGACAACCATCTCCAATTCCCTGACCGAGTTATTCCTTCTGTTTAAATACCTCCGCCCAAAAGAGATGGAACGCCAGCAGATTAAAACCTTTGATGCATGGGCTGCTGTTTATGCAAAAAAGACTACTGATTACGAATTTTCGGTGACCAATGAAATTGTTCAGAAAGAGCGATTCCGGTATTTTATTAAAGTACCTGAATTGGCAGCTTTTTACAATGAAATTACCGATTACCGAACTGCTAATGACATTGGCATCGACCGGCCTGATAAAAATGAAATTCTGCATAATATTCCCCCTACACCACAACAGGAAGAATTTATTCAAAAACTGGTAATATTTGCCAAAAACGGAGATGCAACTATTCTGGGCAGGGCGCCACTCTCTGAGCGGGAAGAAAAGGCAAAAATGCTGATTGCAACCGATTATGCCCGAAAAATGAGCCTGGACATGCGGATGATAAGTCCGCACTACGATGACCATATAGATAACAAAGCTTCGCATTGTGCTGCCCGGATAGCTGACTATTACAGGCAGTACAACGATTATAAAGGAACCCAGTTTGTATTTTCTGATTTGGGAACGTACAAACCTGGCGAGTGGACGCCTTACAGTGAAATTAAACGAAAACTTGTTGAAGACCATCGTATCCCGGCCCATGAAATACGGTTTATCCAGGAAGTCAAAACCGAAAAAGCCAGAAAAAACATTATTGAAGCCATGAACGAAGGACGAATCCGCGTACTGTTCGGTTCCACTGATATGCTTGGAACCGGTGTGAATGCACAAAAACGGGCTGTTGCCATTCATCATCTCGATTCTCCGTGGCGCCCCTCGGATCTGGAACAAAGGGAAGGCAGAGCCATTCGGAAAGGTAACGAGATTGCGAAATTCTTTGCCGACAATAAGGTGGATGTAATAATTTATGCGGTAGAGAAAAGCCTGGATTCCTATAAATTCAATCTGTTGTATAATAAGCATCTTTTCATCCGACAGTTAAAATCGAATAACCTTGGAAAAAGAACCATCGACGAAGGGAGTATGGATGAAAAATCGGGCATGAGCTTTTCAGAGTATGTCGCCATTCTTTCCGGTAATACCGACCTGCTTGAAAAAGCCAAACTGGAAAAACAAATCACGGTGCTGGAAAGCGAAAAGCAGGCTTTTAACCGGAGCAAGGCAACTGCCCGTTTCAGACTGGAAAATATTCAGCAAAGTATTGATTCAAATAATGAAATGATTTCCCGAATGCAAAACGATTTGGATTTAATTCGCAATAGAGTCATGAGGGACGATTCAGGAAACGTGCTAAATCTGGTCCAACTGGATGAAGTAAAAGGTTCCGACCCCAAAATAATCGGGACAAAACTGAATGAAATAAACGAAAACGCCCAAACAAATGAGGAGTACAAAAAAATTGGAAGTCTGTATGGATTTAATCTTCTGGTTAAAACCGAAGCAAGCATGAAGGATGGTTTCGATTTTAAAGAAAACCGCTTTTTTATTGAAGGCGAAAGCGGAATTAAATATACGTTCAATAATGGTCATATTGCCAAAGACCCGAAACTGGCTTCCGCCAGTTTTTTAAAAGCGTTGGAACGTATTCCGATTTTGATTGACAACCATGAAAGGAGTAAAGAAAAGGTTTCCAAAGATATTCCGGTTTTGCAGGAAGTGGTAAACAACACTTGGAGAAAAGAAGATGACCTCAGAAAATTGAAAAGTGATTTGGCTGCGCTGGAACGAAAAATTCAAATGACAATTGGAGAGCATTCGACAGATAAAAACGGGCAAAACAAAAATGTAGCTTCACAAAATTCCGAAATTTCCTCTGAAAAGAATTTGATTGAAGTGGCTGAAACAAAAGCACAATTCAGAGTCTGAATTTTAGAGAACAAGCTGGTTTGTTTTACGGTTTGGAAAATCTGTTTTGGATAAATTCATGAATATCAGATTCAAGGTAATACGTTTTTTTACCAATCCGTTTATAGGGTAATTTGCCGGAACTGCGAAATCTCTGCAACGTTCTTTTGCTGACTTTTAAAAGCAGGCAAAGGTCCTGATTATCCAACAGAGCTTCATCATTAATTTTGTTTTCCTTGTTGGAAAGCTTGTCAATTTTTCTGTTTACTGTTTCAAAATGAGAAACAAGGCGGTTCATCCAATATTCAAATTTTCGTTCTTCGATAAACATGGGAATGAAATTTATTTTAATCTTGTGAACAAAGAAATGACTTAACAAAAGGCGCCACAAGTCCAACTTTTTTTGTACCCCGATTGGAACCATTGGAACCCGACGTCATTTGTGGATTTTAAAATTTCAATATTCTTCAATCTTATTAATAATCCGCTGCAGGGTTTGAATGGCTATTTGTTTGTCCCTTTCTTCGGCAACATACGATTTACTGCGCATTCCATCGTAGGAAAGGTCTTTTTTATACGGAGTTGATAAATGTGGAACGATGGTTTTAAAAACTTCGCTCATTGATTTGGCAAGCAAGATTCGCAATTCGTCAGCTGCTCTTAATATCAATCCGGTTTGGTCAGTTGAAAGGGTGCACGTAACTTTCTGTTTGGGTTTATCTGCCTGGATGTTTTGTGATTTTAAATTTGATGGTCCGGTTGAAAAGTCCCTCTTTTTTTCGAGATAGGATATTTCTTCCTGAAACCAGTTGATTACGGACTTTTTTAAATCAGGATGTTCGGGATTGAAAATTACATCCGTCTTCTTGGGTAGCTGTTTAAATGATTTGAAAAAGAAACGCAACCGTTCCATTTTATCTTCTCTTTTTTCACAACTACTGATTTCGCTCGTTAGCCTTTGGGTAAGATTATCCAAATATCGCCTGCTGTTAAAATTCATATAGATTAGCAATACATCGAGCCTGGAGAAAATTTTGCGGTCTTCCGAATGCTGTAAGCGTTCCATCTCCAAACACAGTTCTTTAACGTACTCAATCTCCTGAAAAGTAAATGAATGTTCGCGCGGTGAACAACTGAGAAAATTTTTTAGAACCTGAATCGTAATGCCTGCTGCCGGTTTGCATGCCGGGTAATTGGTTAATTGCTGTTCAATCAAATTTATTTTCGTTAAAAGCTCATTCCTGACCGCCTCAAGATATGCAATCGGCAAACGTTTCCTGTTGTCCAAATAGTTACCAAACCGCTCTTCAATAAGTGAAAGTATTTCATTGGTGCAGTCAATAACATTTTCTGAAATTTCTTTTAGGTGAGGATATTTTGAATTTTGGATTTGATTTTTCATGGCCTGGTCTAACAATACAATGAGACTTGAATAAAAAAGTTTTAAAGTAGTTTTGATTTTTGATTCATCATCGATTCTGAAGACCAGGCTTTTAATTGAAGTCATCAACTTGTTCTTTTCATCATCAATGCTATTTCGATGCATGGCAATGTCTTCGGGATGCAATAATGTAACATCTGTTTTTACGGGGTTTAATGTTACAGAAATCAAAGTATCCAACCATTCTAAAATGTACCCTTCGCCCATAATCCTCACTTTGAAATATGACAAACACTGTCAACTCCAAAATTCGGACAATTAAGTCTGAAAATGATACGTAGTTTCCATTACTTTTCTACCAACAACTAAGTATTTTTCTTGTTAACTGCTAATATATTAGTTTGTTAATGAGTTCTACTTTGTTTGAAACACCAGCCTTACCAAATATATTTTGAATATGTTTGGTAACAGTTTTTTCTGAAATATACAATTCCTTCGCAATTTCTTTATATGTGTTTCCTTTAGCAATCAGCCCAGCTACTTCTATCTCGCGGGTAGTCAGCATATACAATCTGCAATTTTGGTCAAAATTTGAATTACGCGTGATCGGTGTATTTTCTGTTATAAGCTGCTTTTGTGTTTTTAAGTTGGATATTGAAGTTTTTAAAATGGCCTCCTGTTGTTTTGAGATATTAAGCAGAATGGTTTCAATTTTTTGATTCAATTCCTCAAATGAAAACGGTTTCGATACAAAATCCATTGCACCAAGCTTTAATCCTTTTATCCGGTCTGTTGATGTTGATTTTGCTGTTAAAAATACAAAGGGAATGTGGTTGTATTTTGGCTGTTCTGAAATTATTTTAGCAAACGAGAATCCATCCATTTTATCCATCATAATGTCAGAAAGAATGAGATCGGGAACAACTGGCAACTCCCGAAGTTTCGTTATGCCTTCGGCGCCATTCAATGCTGTGTAAATATTGTATTTTCCCCGAAGCTTCATTACGAGAAAATTAAGCATCGCTTTGTTATCTTCAACGATTAAAATTGTGTATCTGCCTGGTGAATATTCACTATCATCAGTTTTAAAATCGCTAAGCTGATAATATGAAGCTTTGGGTTCATTCGCGCTTTGAACAGGTGTCTCCTCTGTGTTTAAATCATGTTTTGCCAGTGTAATAACAACTTTTGTTCCCGGGCCTTGCCTGGGATTGCTTTCTATTACGATCTTTCCATCCAAACTATCGATAACTTTTTTTACAATGGGCAGGCCAAGTCCCATTCCCTGAAGGCTTGTATTTTTATTGCCAATTTGATAATATGGCTCAAATATTTTTTTGTGTTGAGAAATAGGGATTCCAACGCCATCATCCTGAACTGAAAACATTATTTTGTCATTCACCTGGGATAACGAAATAACTATTTTACCTCCGGATTTTGTAAACTTGATGGCATTTTCAATGATATTATTTACAATCCGGTTAATGGCATTTGGGTC
>Ga0334883_1001993_pt1 | contig 27325 bp, 27 predicted proteins | sample GraSluR1_MG_6_FD_207230 | JGI IMG/M metagenome (GOLD analysis project Ga0334883, IMG submission 207230) | Sludge microbial communities from methane-producing bioreactor in Wageningen University, Netherlands - Granular Sludge_09_05-R1 | ecosystem: Engineered > Bioreactor > Anaerobic >...
ATTCATCTTTTTATAAAGAGCGTTGGCTAAAACTTTTATTTTCATTATTTCTTTCAAACTAACATATGTTTTCGTTTCAATATTCATATTTCGTTGTCTCTCTTTTTTTTTCGGCTTGCTTGTAACGGATACATGTATAAAACGTTGGGGATTGCGGGCTTCGTCACTGTCTGCCTTTGCAAAAGCTTATGCGGGGCAGAATACTTCAATTAACCACTTAAACCCCAATGTTTTATACATGATGTTATGCCTTCGCCCTTTTTTTTGTTTTATCTTTTTGTTTATAAAAATTTCCAAATATCTTCAATCAATAAATTATCAAAAGTCTTAATGTGTTCTTTTAAAATGTGTTCCGTTTGCATATTCGGTCTAATGTCACAGTAGTAAACCCCATCAAGAGGATTAAGCTTAACCGTATATCCTTTGAAATGTCCGGGAAGAAAAGTCGAATTAATTCCGTATTCACTTTCCTTTTTTGTGTTTTTTCTTTGAACGTCATTTAGGAAAATTGCAATATGTGGTGTCGCTTTCTCTGTAAGTTTGTTGTATAGAAATTTGTCAATAAATATCTTGTCAATACGGTCTTTGCTTGATGTTTTGATTGAGCCAATAACTTTAACATCATTTTCTTTCTCAATTATTAGGTCGTGTTGGTAGCTCATATTGAATGTTGGTTCTCCGTCAACAATGACTGGGACTTGAATTGTTCCTGATTTGCAGTCAATCCCTATTTCACTGATGATTAAACGGATAAAATGCTCAAACAAATCACCGTTTAATTTTCGTGCTGTATTAGATTGACCAGCAGGTAAACCGTCTAACGCAGAGCCAACCGATTGTTGAATAGTGTAAGTTGCGTTGTTTAAAATGTTTCTTACTTCTTCATCTTTCTTGTTAATTGTCTTAATGTTTTTCAGTATACTCAAAAACTCTTTCGATGATTTTGTAAACTCTTTTGCATCATACATAAGGTTAGAATTTATCGGTCTTGTAATTTGGAAGTTGCCTTCTTTTTTATATTGATAGAACCGATAATGATTCTCGTTTTGCGATACAATAATAGCTTGTAAATTATCTGCGATGAAATTCAAATACTCATCGCAAAAAGAGATGTATGCTTTTAGGTTAGTGAAGTTACTTTTATCCTTCGCTTTATTCACAATTTGTTTTAAATTCATCGTATTGAGTTTCTTCTTTTTTGGTTTTCAAAATCGTATTTAATCCATTTTTCAATGCTCCATTCTTCAACAAGTTCAATTCGATTAGCTGCCCAATCCAAATATTCGGGAGATAAATCACATGCCATCCATTTACGTTTAAGCTGTTCCGCACATACAGGTGTTGTGCCTGAACCACAGAATGGGTCAATAATGGTATCTCCAAGATTTGATGATGCTAATATAAGTTTTCGCAATAATTCTTCGGGTTTTTGAGTTGGATGAGGTGTTTTTTCATGCATTCCATTACAAGTAGTAGGAACTTCAATAATATCTTGAGGTATATCTAACACGTCCTTTGGTTTTGCACCAAGTGGATTAGGTTCCCAAATATTATTACCATTTTTACCATTACCATATTGACTCGTTTCAGCTTGTGGATGGCTTGGGTATTTTAAAGTATGCTCGCCATAAGGAATTCTTATAGAATCTATATTGAAAGTGAAATTTTTCGATTTTCTAAAATGCAAAATACTTTCATGACTTCTACCCCAGTCTGAACCTAAATTTGCTTTATTTTTATAATTCCAAATTATCCACCGACAAGACTTGAATAATTTAGAAGCTGGGTGCTTCAAATCCGCAAGTATTTCGGAAAAACCGCAAATAAATAATGTTCCTGTTGGTTTTAGAACACGTGCAGCCTGTTCAATCCATTTCATGGAAAATTTTATATATTCTTCCTGACTTTCAAATGTATCCCAGTCGGCTTTCTTAATATTGTAAGGCGGGTCAGCAAAAACCATATCTACACTTTCATTTGGCAATGTCTTTAACCATTCAATACTATCACCTTGCCAAAGCTGCCCATGGGGATGTTGATAAAATATTGTTGGAGAAACATTGTTAACAAAATTGTTTTCAATACGTTCGCCTTTAAGTAAGACTTCACCAAAAAACGTTGGTATTTCTTTATTTCTTGTCATAGTCATTCCCATTGTGTAAAGTTTTTAAGTAAGACACTTTTTCTTCAGCGACCTTTAAAATATTTAAGTCGCCGTCTTCGTCCAAAATTTTGTAAGCAATCTGGTCGCTCAAAAACTCAATAAGCAATTCTTTCTCATCTGCGTGAAAGAAAGAAGCTAAATTTTTGATTAGCTGTTTTGTTGGAGGCCTTTGATTTCGCTCAATCTTAGCAAGGAGTGAAGAATCAACATTTATTGTTGATGCAACTTCTCTCAAAGTCAATCCAGCATTTTCTCTCAAAGTTCTGAGATGCTCTCCAAAATTTGTATGAATCTTTACGTTCTCCATTCAGGACTAATTTTGTCCAAAAGTAATCTATTTTTATTAACTGGACAATAATTGTCCACAAAACTTTTCCACAATTTATCAAGTCAATTAATTTTTCCCTGTAATGTCATTGCTTGCACTTCTTTTTTAGGGTGAGGCATAACGTCCCGCAGCTAAGTGTTGTGCGGGATTTCAATGAACCATCACTGTCAAAGTTCCCACGAGCCAAATTTACTAATTGTATTTTAATTTGTAAAGAATAATTTTCGGAAATTTTTACAAAACGACAAAACTAAATTTGGCGATTGTTATTAGTGGCGATACCGCTTAGTTTACCGATGAACCCCGCATGACATTTAGGTGCTGTTACCGCCTGGTGTTCTTTCTTCAAGTCTTGTAAACCATTGTCGTTATTCAGTTTCCGTGTCATTGTCAATTTACTTTCCGTATTTTAGGTCAGCTTGTGTGTCGGCGTTTTATATTTTTTTTTAGTGTAGGCAAATTTTTTAAAGAAATTTTTCTCTGTGCGTAGGCTTTGCAAGCTCTTTGACAAAGCTCGGGTTAAAGCGTTGGCTCGTGTGGCTTTGGCAATGTGCTTGCAAATGCGTTGGCTTATTGCAAAGTTAGTTATATTTACTTTTTCAAAATGTTTTTCTTAAAAATGTTCGTATATTTGCTTTCTATTTGTGTCAGAACAAATTGAAAATGAACAGAATTTATTTATTAAAACAATAACAATTATGAGCATGAACAAAGCACAATTAATTGATGCAATTGCAAAAAAAGGCAATATCAAAAATGCCGAAGCAAAAAACGCTTTAGAATTAACTTTAGGGGCAATAAGCGAAGCTTTAAAATCAGGTGAAAGTATTACTCTTATTGGTTTTGGTACTTTTAAGATTGTTGATATTGCTGAACGTACTGGAAGAAACCCACAAACTGGTGAAAAAATCCAAATTAAAGCAAAAAAAGTTGTAAAATTTAAACCGGGTAATGACTTATCAGGACAAGTTAAATAATGACAAAGTAGGCGTGAATAAATGGGCTCCGGAAACGGGGCTTTTTTTATGAATATTTAATTTCAAAATGCAAAGCTAAAAGTTAAGGGTGGGCGGAAAGTTTGGCTCTTTGACTTTTGCGAAGTTTTGGCTCGTGTGTCGGGCAAAAGGCAATGTGCCAAATGTGGGTCGGCAAAATCTAAAAGTTTATTTTCATTTTCGCTGTTATACCAGAAAATAAGTACTATTTTGCAAGCTCTTTGACAATGCTTAGTTTTAAGCGTTTGCTCGTGGGGCTTTGGCAATGTGCTTGCAAAATTAGATAGCACTTAGTTTTTCACAAATCTCAAAGTTGTAACATTTTGGTATTTATTGTAAATCTTCAATAAATACAAACCGGGTTTTAAATTTTTAATATGTGTTTGGCTGTGTTCTGTTGAAATAATTTGACTTGAAATTACTTTTCCAGTTATATCACAAATTTCCATTTTGTCTGCACTAACGCCGTTAAGATTTATGTTGATGTAATCGCTTGCAGGATTGGGGTAACCCGATATTACGTTTTCAATTGTTAGTTGTGTGGCTGATGTTTCGATATCAACAATATTTATGCGGACATTTTTGCTATAATCGCCTAAACTGACAGTGAGATTTTCAATTCCTAGACTTAAAAGCGTAACACTTTCATCGCTGAAACTTACACGACCGTTTGCTTGCTCCCAACTTACATTGTTTTCAAGTCCAACAGTAAAGTTTTTACTTACGCTGTCCACATGGTTGTATTCTTCTTCGTTTTCAAAATGCAAATATACTGGTGTCGCTGCCACCAATGCCATACTGTCGTTTTCCAAACCTAAGGGAATTGGATAACGACCTTCGGCATACGACCAGCCATCGCCTAACATTGCCTGTAATTCTGGACTTGTGCCTGTTAGTTGTGTGGTAAGTTTGCCTTCGGCTGAACCAATAACATCAGCATCACCGATACCTTTGCTGAGGCACATTTGTTTGTCGTAGTAGTTGTTAATAATTATTAGTGGATTTACTTCAAGCCCGTCATCATTACCGGCAATAGCTGGCTTATTTATACTGGCAATGTTTAAACAATTCATCATTGTGTCATTGGGAGTGGAAAATAAAACTGCACCTATTCCTCCTGTGTAGGTCGCCCCACTAACATTTCCACTATTGAAGCAGTTTTTGACAATCCTATTATTACCAATATTCCTCCCGTAAATACTACCGATGTTATCTTCCCCTAAAACATTTCCATAATTACTGCAGTTTTCAACTATCCCGCCCTCTTGTAGTTGAGCAACAATACCGCCACAAGCAGGTGCCGATTTGCAAAACACATATCCTGAATTCTGGCAATTGACTATTTTACTGATGGTTGACAATTGTTCATTATTGTTACCAAAAGAGCCGCAAATACCTCCAATTATTCCACAGTCTTCAGTTGTTATAAGTGTTTGTGAAACATCGCCGGTGTTGATACAATTAGAGATTAAAGCATTGGAGACATCAAATGCAATACCAGCAGCAAAACCATATTTTGTAATAATATTTCCGTTATTAATGCAATTTTCAATTCGCCCGAAAGATAAATTCGTCTGTGCCGGAACCCAAAAGCATATCCCTGCAATAGTATAATATCCATACAAATCAGAATTATTTATGCATGAAATTAAGTTGCCATAATTTTCGAAACAAATTCCCGAATAACCGGCATATAATCCAACACTATCAGGTGATGTTTTGTTTGTTGTACTGTTTGTACAGCAATAAATAGTTCCACCATAGTTATTTACACAGAACCCATTTGGGTACGACAAGTTGCCAACCAAAGTAACAGAATCTAAATAGCCATTTTCAGATATATTGTAAAATAATGCACAATACTCTTCATAGTCTATATTGACTGTTATTGTATAGCCACTGCCATGAAAACTACCATTAAAAAGACTATTTTCGTCTGCACCTAATCTCATTGTTAAGGAATCTTCTATGTTATTCATCAACCTAAAGTGCTTACCTGTAAAAGTGTTTAGCAAATTTAAACTATCCGACAACTCTTCGAGATGCTCTCTGGTGTAAATTCGGTAAGGGTCAATGGCGGTACCAATACCACCACCGAATTGGGCATACGAGAAAAACACTGTAATAAGTAACGCTGTTAATAAAATCAGTTTTTTCATAATTTTTAGTTTTTCACAAATCTCAAGGTTGTAACATTTTGGTTTTTATTGTAAATTTTCAACAAGTACATTCCGGGCTTTAAGTTTTCGATATGAATTTGATTGTGTTCTGTTGCAAGTAATTGACTTGATATTATTTTACCCGTAATATCATAAATTTCAACTTTATCAGCTTTTACGCCGTTCAAACTCAGGTTTACATAATCACCTACAGGATTCGGGTAAACCGATATCCCGTTTTCAATGCTTTGATGTGTGGTTGACACTTCGGTGTCAAGAATATTTATGCGAACTTTTTTGCTGTAATCGCCTAAACTGACGGTAAGATTTTCTATTCCCAAACTTAAAAGCGTAACATTTTCATCACTAAAACTTACACGCCCGTTTGCTTCGTCCCAAGTTACATTATTTTCGAGCCCGACCGTAAAGTTCTTGCTTACGCTATCCACATGGTTATAGGCTTCTTCGGTTTCAAAATGCAAATAAACAGGTGTTGCTGCAACTATTGCAATGCTGTCGTTTTCCAAACCTAAGGGAATTGGATATCGACCTTCTGCATACGACCAGCCATCGCCAAGCATTTCCTGCAATTCCGGACTTGTGCCTGTAAGTTGTGTGGTTAGTTTGCCTTCGGCGAAGTTGGAAACGTCTGCATCGGCAATGCCTTTAGAACGACACATTTGTTTGTCGTAGAAGTTAAAAGATAATTCTGTTGGTTGGGTAGGAGATTCATAAAAGAAGTCTAGTATTGCTGCACCATTTGTTTTACCAATATTTAAACACCTACTAATAGTATCAGATGTGTTAGTATATGCAGAAATACCACCAACTAAACTATCCCCTGAAATATTACCACTATTAAAACAGTTTTTCATAAAACTAAATCCCGTAAGACCACAAATCCCTGATATCATAATATTGCCACTTAGGTTTCCAAAATTTGAACAATTCAAAATTTTTCCGCCGTAGAAACAACCTATACATCCTCCTAATTCCTGAACCTTCCCTGAAATATTACCTGCATTAAAAGAATTAATTATACTTGCGGAATTTATTCCAACTATTCCTCCAATACAAAATACAAATGAGTTGTTTGTGAAAATGATATCTGCATAATTTTTACAATTGTCAATCAATCCATCGTTTGCATTTTCGTAAGAGATACCCCCTCCAGAACAGTCATATTGAGTATTATACATAGTCAAGACACCTTTATTAATACAGTTTCGTATTGCCCCCAAATTACTACTACAAATTCCACCTAAGTAATTGCCATGAATTTCACAAGAATTTTTACAGTTTTCAATTGTTCCATAATTTTGATTACAGATTCCTGATCCAAAAACACCTCCTCCCATTAATGCTACAAATTGTGAAAATTCCTGCTGAGTGTATGATACAATTAAATTATTAACAATATTGGAGATAGTGCCATAATTATAGCCGACTATACCATTAACGGCATATATATACCCTGTAACTGAAAGTGAATCTATCGCTCCTCCTGATCCTAAATTTGGGAACAAAGAATAACTGCCATAATCAATAGGCGATTCTCTCAAATCTATTGCAAGAGTTATATTGTATCCATGACCATGAAAAAAACCATTAAACGACAAAAAATTGGCACCTACAGGTGTCGTTACCGAATCTTCAATATTGTTCATTAAAGTAAAATGTTCTCCAATATAAGTGTTCCCATTCAATACACTATCGGCAAGTTCTTCAAATTGCAATTTGGTGTATATTTTGTAAGGGTCTAAAATAGTACCAGTTCCACCACCGAACTGAGCGTAAGACAAAAAAGTAATTAAAAGTAATGCCGTAAAAGAAATCAATTTTTTCATTTTATTTAATTTGAAAATTCATAAAAGAAGGCTGTCCATTGGTTCAGAAAACCTGAACAGCCTTCAAAAACTACCTCTTACCTTGTAATTATAATTTTTTGATTGACAGTTTGCTTATCTGAATCGCAAACCTTAATAATGTAAACACCGCTAGTCTTAACATCAATAGAGTTAAATACTTCATTTTGTGTTGTACCTTGATAAACAAGTTTCCCAAACATATCGAAAATTTCATATTTGCACTGACCATTGAAATTTCGACAGATAAACTTATTATCTGATGTAACATTAATAACACCTTGTAATGCAGTTTGATTAATAAGCATTAAGTTTTTATCATTTGTAATCTGCTTGGTTTCAATGATTTGCTGAATTTTTTGCCTAGTATCTATACAACTTGCAGATTTTCCACCATACGCATCACAAAGAGTGTCAATGCTTAGGGTATATGCAGTATAAGAATTTACTGTTAATACTCCAGTAAATGAACTAGCTGTTGTCCCAGCTGGAATAAGTGCATATTGACTGTGATCAAAATCCAAAAGAGTAACATTAATTTCAGGATCACAATTGTCGTAATTTAGGTCAAGAGTTTCAACTAAATATGCATTGCCTAAGGCTGCACTCGAAGAATGAACGTTATAGGAATAATCGTCGAAATATATTTTATTTAGATAGGCTGTTTTTACATAGGGCCAAGTGCCACCGCCAACAGTGTCAACATCCAGATCGTTCATATATTTACCTATAAAAAGAGTTGGGTCGAACAAATCGACTTGTAACAAGTATTTCTTCTGCGAATCCATATAATTATGGTGTCCTAAAATATATATATTTGCGAAATTATGAGCCACATCCAAAATAAATGCTTTTTCAAAGTCAAATTTATATACATTACTTGAAATAACTTGCCCTGATAAGTAATTGATTGCAGTAATCCAAACTCCGTCACCATCCGTTATAGGCTCCCGTATATCCTGGCATAAATAAGCAATGCTGTCATAAGAATATCCATTACCAGCTTGTACATGCTTGTTTGTCCATTCAGATGCTGTGAAGTCTGGTGAATACAACTGAGTGAATCCCATTGGGGTTAAAGTCATATCGCTGTTTATACAACCAATTACATTTGTCGTATCTGTATTCCCACTTATCACGTTTACTTTTGCATCATTATCCCACGTAACAGAAGTCATTTGTAAATTAGTAATCCTTTTATTAGAAGCTTGAAACAATGATGTTTGTGTTCTATAAAGCATCCCTGCAGCAATAAACGAATATGTTTTCATTATAGTTGTACCAATAACTCTTTGACTCCAACATCCATCAACTATTGCTGTATTAGCTTGCCCAATAATTCTCTTAAAATTTATTGGAGAACCACTAGACATTTCTATTCTAATAATTACTCCTCTTAGTCAAGTGGCTGTATATCCATAAACTACAATATTTTGATCTTCATCAAAAAAACCACCGTTCAAATAAATCTTCCCGTATGCACTATCCGCGATTTGAAATGCCCTAGAATTTGAATTGTCGGGTTGAGGAAAAGGAACACTAAAGTCTAATTCAGTAACAAAAAGTTTAAAATACTCATCAATACCAACAATGTATCTAGTAGCATTGCTAGGATTTGTTAAAACTGCCGAGGTAATAATATCACCCGAAGCAGAACTGTAAGTACTGTGAGCATTCTGTCCAAATGCAAAGCTGCACGAAAAAACGATTGCAACAATTGCTAAAAAAAATTTATTTTTCATTGTTTTAATTTTTTAGTTTTTAATCTTGTTAACTAGTAAAAAAAATCATGGTTAATTAGGTGAGAAGCGCCTTTGGCAGTTCTCAATCAAAATGAAAAATGTTCAAATTTCTTTTATGCGATTGTTCGTTTTAAATTAATACTATCTTTGCAGAACTTTTTTACTTTGAGGATCGTGGGGTCGCAAGCCCTGCGGTCTTCTCTTTTATATAGAAGGGTCTAATCCGGCAAAACAATTACTTGTTATGCACTGCCGCAAGTGGATTAGCTCTATACTTTTAATTTATAGTGTTTTGTCTTTCTTTACAAAAATTAAACTCCAAAGAATCCAAACTACTTCAGGTTCTTCGGTAACTTGTGCATATTGTGGTGTTTGAGTTTGTACCAGATTGTATTTGCCGATTCCTTTTGTAATATCAACAATTTCCAAACTTCCATCGGCTTCATAAATTAGCTTACCATCTCTGGTAATGTATTGTTCACGGTAAACATCACCAGTTTGAGCATATTCGCTTTCGCCAGTAAGTCGAGTTACATAACGTAACATCATACCTGAGTCTGCCATAAAAACACCTGCTTGGGTAGTTTCACCTTTGCGGAGTAAATACTGAGATTTTCGACCTCCGTCTCGTTCAGTAATTTGACGAGGAATATAAACAGCCTCGTTAAGTCCAATATTAAGAAATCTTAAATTTGTTGAAGTTGCAAGATAGAGGTTTAAAAGAAATGGAGGAATTCCTAAAAGTTCTGTTGCATTGTCGATTTCCGCAGGACTGTTTACAATTGCTTTTAATTCGTCAAGTTTTGGCGGAAGTACATCAATCGCAATAATTTCGGGACCAATTGAATTTTCTGTGCTCATAATAATAATGTTTTAGTTAAAAAAATATTTTGCTTATGGTAATTCGTGTTTTTCAAAAATAAATAGTTCATTTACAGACATATCAAAAAACATTGATAATTTTAGTGCGAGAGCCAACGAAGGTAAATATCTATTGCCCTCAATTGCATTTATTGTTTGCCTTGAAACTTTTAAAGCATCAGCAAGTTCTTCTTGTTTTAGCTTTCTTCGTTTACGCTCGTCTCTAACATAATTTCTCATACTAATCGAAATTGTCGTTATTCTTATTTTTAAATTTCTCATGAAATTTTTGGATATTGAATGTAATTATGTAAAAGAAAAATAAAGAATTCATCAGTATAATTGCAGGAAAATTTATGAAATGCAATGTCAAACTTGTAAAAGTGAAAATAAAGAAAAATAAAGAATGTAAAATTGTTGTAATAAAAACAGCTCTTGCCCTAAAATGTGCTATTAGTTCATCTTCAAATTTCTCTTTTGAGAAGATAATTAGGAAAAATCCAAGAATCAGTATTGCATAAATAGCATAATTGCGAATGTCAGTGTCAAAATTAATAAACTCTTGTAGACTTACACCTGAATTGAGTTTAACAAAAAACAAAAAGAATGCAAAAAGAACAATAATTGTCCCGATAAGCTTAAAAAACCAAGGCAAGAATATAATCTTTGGGCTGTTCATGTGTATTTATATATTGATAGTTACAAATGTAAAGTGTATTTTACAATTATCCAAATTTATTTTCATTTATTTTTATTTAATATAGAAAAAATCTATATGCTTGACTTTATTTCTTGCTTTTAGAGATGTATAAGTTTGATTTACTAAGGATTTGAATATGTGCAAAGTTAAATTCAGAAAATAAATAAAATCTTCATTTGAAAAATGTTAGTATATTTGCTTTATATTAGTTTGAAACTCAATAATTAAGTAAAGAATTTATTAACTTAAAAATAACAATTATGAGCATGAACAAAGCACAATTAATTGATGCAATTGCAAAAAAAGGCAATATCAAGAATGCAGAAGCAAAAAACGCCTTAGAATTAACTATTGGAGCAATAAGCGAAGCTCTAAAAGCAGGTGAAAGTATTACCCTTATCGGTTTCGGTACTTTTAAGATAGTCGATATTGCTGAACGTACTGGAAGAAACCCACAAACTGGTGAAAAAATTCAAATAAAAGCAAAAAAAGTGGTGAAATTTAAACCGGGTAATGATTTATCTGGTCAAGTAAAGTAATGATGTGTAACACTTTTTTAAAAGCTCTGGAAACAGGGCTTTTTTTTGAATATTTTATTTCAAAATGCTAAGCTAGAAGTCAAGGGTGGGGGGCAAGATTTGGCTCTTTGACTTTTGCGAAGTTTTGGCTCGTGTGTCGGGCAAAAGGCAATGTGCCAAATGTGGGTCGGCAAAATCAAAAAAATCCTATTTTTATTTTTACTGTTACTCCAGAAAATGAGAACTGTTTTTCAAGCTCTTTGCCAAAGCTTTGGTTGCAGAGTTGGCTCGTGGGGCTTTGGCAATGGGCTTGAAAACAGGGTTGGATACACTCAATTTTATTAAAGCATGATTTAAACATTTGAAATTTCCCAAATTCCAACTCTCATTAAATTTTTAATCACCGCCAAATTACTCAATTCTGACAAGTACACTAATCTTGTTCGAATCTTTGAAGACTCAAATTTGTCACAGTTCATCCCATCTAAAAATGAATCCTTGTATTCAGTATAAAATCCTTTCAAATATTCATCAGGTACTATTTTATTGTCTTTTATAGTAATATCAATTAAATTATCCATTGGATTTGGTAGCGGATCAAATTTGAACCAATTAGTATAAAAACCGTTTGATTTTATTTCTCCTAAATCTTTTATTTCATCTATTGTCATTTTTTTAGGATAAGGTCTACCATCTTTATCAATATTAGTAGACCAACCTATCGACTGAAAAGCTTTTAAAAAATCAATCTGTTTACCGCAAATTAGGAAATAAGCCTTTCTATTCGAATTGGATTCAGTGAATAGTTTAAGTCTAAGAATATCGTTAAGTATTCTTTGTTTTTCGCCCGGCTCCTCAGTATAACCTTGCCTTGCATATTTAAACTCCATCGCAACTTCATGGCGTAAACCATCCAAATTTGTAAAAAATCTCAGGTCTAATCTTTTCCCTTTTAGGTTTGGATGCACTCTATCTAATATAATTTCGTCTACACTAGTCGTCTTAGTTCCAATAAATTCTGAAACTGGATAAATGATAGAATGTTCAGCAAGAACATAACCACGTTCCACAGCAGAAACGTAGTTTAGCCAGCTATGTAAAGCTGTGCCCACATGAATTAGAAATAAATCCGAAGTCATAGCTAAAAACTTAAAGAATCTGTTGGTCGCATATCCCTTAGAGGAAGATCATTTATTCCAGAAGTAATAACTCTTGTCCAAGGATTATCTAAATGAATCTCTATGTACTGATTGTGACCGATATTACCTACATAGCGAGAAACAGCTTCATCCATATGTGCTTTTGGATTGGGACTACGTAAGCCACCAACTAAAATTGCCATTTTACCAACAGTGCTTCCATTTATAATGAAGGGCTGTTCAAATATTTGTACATCATCCATAATTAATTATTTATTTAGTTATTAAAAAAAAATCTCATTTTATTTTGCTCATGTAAGCTTTTTGACAAAGTGTTTGTTGAAGCGTTGGCTCTTGTGGCTTTGGCAATGTGCTTGGAAATTTCGACAAATGCTATAGTGGATTTATTTACCATTTAATATCAGGAAAATCTTTAAATTCAAGGTCTGTTATTTCACAGTTTTGTTCCTTTGCCGAAATCTCTAATGAACGTATTAAGTCTTTATATTCTTGTCTATATTCTGAAAAGTGGTCTCCAATTAGTTGAGGAATATTTCTAAATCTTTTTTTGCCTGAACTAGCTGAAACAAATTTTAAATGTAATGATTGATAGATTATAAATGCATATTGATTTGTGATGTTTATTCGCTGTCCAATAAAATATTGAATGGAATTAGCTCCTACGGGATCAAAATCAAATAAAGCTTTTTCAACTACAGATTCAAGCATATATAAGTTTGCTTGTTGAAATTTATCAGTTTGAACATAACCAGCGTTATGTCTTAGAACTGAAATAAAAATCAGAATATCTGTCCAAACACATTGAAAACCATAATATTGCATTTCTTTATCATCGCCACTAAATATTAATGTATCTTTTAGTCGCTGACCTGAATATGCTTTACGAATCTCATAAGCCAAGTTCTTTAACAGTTGATTTTGTGCTTTTAATCGCACATTATTTTCATCTAATGAATTTGCAATTTCATGAATTGTAGAATAAAGACCATTTAAGTCACCATAATCACCGAAAATTGAAATTCCAGTACCATTTTTAGTTGGGTAGCCTTGCAACATATTTTATATTTTTTTTTGAATAATCAAATTGCTTAATTTTTTAGATAATGGAATTGAGTGAAAGGCTTTCTTTTGTTAATAAAATATTTTGTTCTTCAATTATGCTATTCTCTTCAAATAACATTTGAGCGATACCTCTCTCTCTATCATCTAGAAATTTGAAAAAACTATCGTTTTTCCATTTGCTTTTGTGCTTCTTTACCTTTTCTTGTTTAATCATTAGTAATTCAGGTTCAAGAGGGATGAAAGCGGATAAAGTAGGGAAAAATTTATTTTTAATATCAACATAGGTTTTTAATCCGTCAAAATCCCAATCACAGAGATAATAAATTTCAAACTTTGGTTTGGGCATAAACTCTAGCTGTTTAATGTTTTTACCACCAGCATACCAAAATTCAATGAATTGATGCCTTTGAATTATTAAGCGATTAATGTTTTCACATAAAATGATGAATCGTGTGTCATTTTTTGGATAAAGAATAGATATAAACTGTTGATTTTTAATTTCTTCTGGGAATAAATCGATTTCTAAAATCATTTTAATCGCTTTACTTAAATTACTTTTGCTAGTTCTATACTTTGAACTGCCAAAATATGTTGAAAGAATATTTGTGAGAGCTAATCCACTTTCAATTATTTTTTCTTTTTCTCTTTCAATTAACATTAGGGCTTCAATTTCCTCAATATTGTAGTAGTTTTCCAAATATTCTAAACTATATTTTTCAATAAATGAACGGCATAGAGTAAAAGAATTAATAACTTCCTCTAAATGAATTGCATAAAACTTATTTGTTGCAAAAAATTCCTTACTACTGGGTTCAATAGCTTTTCTATCTAACAAAAAACGAATATAGTTTTCATTATTATATGCAATAAGGATCGACTTTTTATCTCTAAATTGAGCTAAATATTTAATAACCTTATATGGAGTGTCTTTAAATAACATTATTTGCAGAATCTGATATATGGAAAATTTTATCTGAAAAATACTTTTCTATATCGAAAATTGTATTGGTTTTTGAGAAACAAGCATGAACGCCTTCATTTAAATATGGTTTCTCAGGGTTTGCACTCCCGATAAACTCGTAATAAATTTGCTTGCCTTCTTGAAAATTCAAGTCGTTAGCAGAAATTGTCATAGTGAAAATTTGATAGTCAAGCATTTGCGCTAATTCATAAAGCATTTCAAAATTTCCACCTAATCCAGCGACTTCATCCACTGGCAATATTCTGATACCAGGTTTAACATCTCTAATATTCCGCTTACCTTCTACAAGTGAAAGTTTGGCAATACCAACTAAAGCGAGTAATCCATATCCAGTTCCACCTGTTGCTGCCTTTTCTGTACCAGTAGAATCAATAAGCTTAGTTCTTGCATAATAATAATTAAAAGGGTCTAGAATCTGATTTGCTTTAGGATCTATAACTCTGGGACAGTATTCTTTAAAAATTCTTTCTAAAATACTATGAGCACTTTCATTTAAGTTAAAACCAAAAGACTTCATAAAACTAGCATTTTGAGAATCCTCCTTAAATTTTCTAATCCAGTTAATATCAAATTCTTCAGCAGCACTAAATTCTAATGTTATGCTATGATGATTTGCTAATTTAAATTCTTTAAAATGAGTTTGGATTTTTTCCAAATCATTTATATGTTTTTCAACAATTTCTTTAAGCATATGAATTGTTGAATGAATCTTTCTCGTTTCTTCTTCATTCAACACCTGAATTTTCTGGTTTAGGTTAGCTAAAATATTTTCAATGTCATTCATCAACGATTCTTCAGGCTTTTCTTTATTTGTAATAAGTTGACGGGGAATAAGTTCAAAAAGCAATTGATTGAAATTGTAATCGTGTTCTCGCATTACTGGGTTTTCTAGTAACTCAATTGGGAAGAGCTGAATTATTGAATCGTATCTATGTTTATAATAATTTTTAGTATTGGATTCTGTTTCTTTGAGTTGTATTAAATCTTCTTCTGATACTTTATTGGTCAGCGCATTCTCATCAAAAGAGTTTTTAAAGAAATTACTATACTCTTTAGATTGCCTTTCAAAAGATTCTCTTAAATGTGGAATAAGGATGTTTATTGAGGATAATTCTGATTGAAAACTTCCTCTTTTTCCTGCAAGGTTCAATAAAGTATCATCAATAACTTTCAAGTTATTATTACCTTTGAAACTATTCTTGTATTTTTGAAATAACCCCTCACAATTATCTTTAAATGGATTTTCGATGTTGGATTTCCAATTTACAAATAATGTGTTTATTTCAACAAGGTCAGTATTTTTCAATAAATTTATTTTTTCATTTAGGCTATTTATTTCGATTGCAAAGGCTTTAATGTTACTATCGGCTAAGTCTTTTGCAATTAATGAATTTTTTAATTTTTCCTTATTGCTATTTAGTTTACCAAGTTTGTCCGCATATTCACTGTTCGATTTGTAATAAATTGTTTTTATTTTCTGGTCTTCGTTTAGATTTAAGTCAGTTTCATATATTTCAATAGCTTCGTCAAAAAGTGTTTGAGTGAAATTCAAAAATGAGTTTTCAAATCTATATGATTGAATTTTATCTCGATTAAGATAGGCTGTAAGATGTTCTTCTGAATACTTGAAAGATAATATAAGCCTATTTTGCAATTCTTCAATTTTATTTAATTCATCTTGCAAAATATCAATTTCGATTTGGTAATTTTTGCCAATTTTTTCTATTTCCTTTTGAAGGTCATCAGGATTAGTAAAGATATATACTGGTCTTTTTGCAACGTGATAATGAAGTCCTGCAAGGTTAATTATAAATCCGGAATCTGTTTTTTTTGCGGTTTTAAGAGATTCAATAAATTCCTCTGGTTCGGGAATGTAATTTTCGCTGCTATCAAATTCTGTAACTGGATTTGATGCAAAATGAAATAAAACAGCCTCTTGTAGTTCATTTAATTCTTTTTTATTACTTAACGCCCAGCCTGCGAATGAGTTAGGTGCTTGCTGTTCAATAATGCTGGTTAACCGCCTGATTCCATTAATCTGATCAGTTAATTCTTTTTTCCTTTGAAGATAGAATTCCGTTGCACTATAAATCGATTTTGAATACTCAGATTCTTCAAATTTTGTTAAAAAATCATTTTCATTAATAAAATTGTTGAGTTCGCTGAGTTTTTGAGCACTTCTATGTATTTCAAGCTGTGTATTATACTTCATTTTAATGTTAGAAATCGAAGAATATTCTCGTACCCATTTCTCAACCTGTTCAAATTTTTCGTACTTAACTTTATTAAGATTGTTTTCAGTATCTAAAAATGGTAATAGTTCACTTAAAGAAGAATGTTCTTTTTCATAATCTTCAAAGAAACTCTTTGCTGTATTGTAATCAATCTGTTGTTTTTCTACACTTGTTGATTTAACTTTTAATTCTGATTCTTGATTTTCAATTTCAATTTGAATCTTTTTTTCTTTTAAAGCAAGTATTTCTAGTTCGGTTTGAAAGTATAATTTGCGGACCTCCTCTAGTTTGATTTCCTGTTCTTTTACCTGTTGAAATTTAAAAGTTGTTTCAGATTTTAGTCTCATTTCAAAAGCAACTTCCTTCGATTTTTTTAATTCAAGCAACAATTTTAGATTTTCCTTTTTTTCTGTAAAAGTTAGATGTTTTGCTGAATTACTCTGAAAATTTCTGTGTGCTTGTTCAATTTCATCAGATTCTTTTTTAAATTTATCTTCTACTTGATTATCATAATGGAATAGAAACTTTTTAAATTTCATTCCAGATGTTTCAATGTCTTCTCCTCTTGAAAGCGATTGCAAAGTATTTGCAAATTGTCGTTGTAGCTTTTTATCTCTACTTAAATCAAGATGGAGAATTTCGTTGTCAAATAATAATTTGTGATAGTCATTTTCGTTTTGATAAAAACTCTTTAAGAATATACCCTGCTTATCAAGATAATCTTTTAAATTGTCAATTGTTGGCATTTCTGTTTCATCAATCAAAAAATCCTTAAACCTAATAACTCGATTTAATGGTTTGAATGCTGAAGTTTCCTTAGGCTCATAACCTAAGTATTTTTCTCCTTGAATAATAAAAGGGATTAAAACTTTTCTGCTGTTTTTGATTTGAACACCTATTACAATAAACTCTTTTGCCTTCCATTCAATATTAAGAAAAGCATAAGCAAAACTAAGACCAGGGAGAGGAATTGTATTAAATTCTCTCTGAACTCCTCCTTTTGGAGGCGTAGCTGACTTGTAATAATTACCTGCAGTTAGTATAAGTTGAGGAAGGTCTGCCCCAACTAGAGATTTACCCGTTGTGCTTTCTCCAGTAAAATCAGTTCTTAATGGGTGAATCAAATAGTCTGCATTATTATGATTCCGAATTCCTACAGTTGAGATAGAAAAGATTCTTGGATATTTTTTGCCTAATTCTTTCATTGGTTTTGAAAATCAGAAGTTGTTTTAATGTTGTCTATGTCATAAATGACATCTTTATATATCTCTGCAATTCTCTCAAAGGCAGGTAGTAATTCAAATTTTTCATCATCATCAGGAAAATAAACCCAGCCTATTTTAACTAGTTTGTTCAAGCTGCTACTCACCCAATTATCTAATGTTTTATGAACAGAAAGAGTATCCTCTTTTTCAGAGCCAAAAAATATTTTTTGAATATGAGGTCTGATTCGATGATGAGAATTTAGTATTTCAATTATTTCTTGTTTAGTTAAGTAAAACGAAAACTGTTTTTCCATTTTGTGCAACCAATATAAGAAAATTGCAAATAGTGTCGTTTGTTGATCAAGTTTTGCTCTATTAAATATTTTATTTTGAGCATCAACGGCATCTAAATAGTAATACTTATTATCAACTGTTGTTTGCTCATATAGTTTTGCATTGTAAAGCATTTCATAAAATTTTTTTAATGGGATAATATTATCTTCAATAAAATCAAATATTCGTCTTTGAGACTTATGATTTTGAATATGCACCCCTGAACGCAACAAATTATCTGCTTCAGCGAAACGCTCAAAATTATATGAACTTAATGTTAGAAGGGTTTCTTGATTCGGATGTTCCATATCGCATTATTTGGTTGTTGAGAGTTGTAAGAAAATTCATTTGTTGTTTCAATTTTGAAATTTTCCTTTCTCAGGGTTTTTAAAAAATGTTCTGTACCTTTAATAGCTATTTCAAGGTCTTGTTCCTGATTCATCATTTCAAGGTAGAATTCTGCATAATTGAGCTCTTCTTTTTCATTTAACTGCTCTCTTAAATTTTCAAGCCAAAACTCAATTCGTTGAGCTTTATGTCTTCGCTGTATACTTTTTCTTTCTGCCTCAATAAGTTTATCTTGATCTTTTATGAAATTTTCAACTTTCTGGTTTTTTGAGGTTCCAAAACTTTCATAGTAGTCTGGGAATAAATATTCATTAGGAGTGTCTTTAATTATTTCTATTTCTTTAACAAAATTCGGCAATACAATTTCAGAAACAAAAAAGAGAATCTGCTCACTATCTTTTCTAGTTGTTATTTTGTCCGTAGTTGAATTTTCCAGAACTGCAAAAAAGAAAGATTCAAATTTTCTGTAAAATGGTTTTTTATCAATTATATCAAAGAGGTTGTTGGCTATACCTTTTATTCTCGAAATTTCTTCACCACTTTTATCAAGTTTATTTCGATAAACAGACAGCATTTCATTTAAAATACTTTTCATAATCAAAAAGTCATAATTACTTGATTTGCTTAAATTGCAATCAGATAGTGTGTCAGAAATTGAATCTAAACCATTAAATGCTTTTGAAAGTTTTATTCGCTGTTCAATCACAATGTCCATTTGATTAGTAATATATTGTGAAAACTCCAAAAGATCCATATTCTTATTGCATTCACTTAAATCATCCTTCATGTTCTTTATTTGGAATTCTAAAGCATTGGTTTGATTGGCAAGTTCAATTTTCAATTTCCCTTTAAAGTCTTTTTCAAACCAATGTTCAAAACGAACAATTTCATCACTATTTATTTTTAGTGTTAGTAGCACGTCATCAATTGTTCTTTCTATCTCAGAAGGATTGAGAAGGGGTTCTATCTTCTGAAAGAATAAAAGACATAGCTGGTTCGAATATTCACTTAGTAAAAAACACTGCCTTTCTTCTGCTCGTTCAAGGAAGCTGCTACTTAATAACCTTTGAAGTCTGTCAAAAAACTTTTTGCGTTGTTCTTTGTCCGATTCATTTTCTTCCTTGTAATGTTTCCTAATAAGCTCTCGAACCTCAGCTTCAGAAAAAATAAATTTTTCAGGATTCTGTTTATTTTTGATGTAAAGGGAAAATAAAATCTTTGCATCTTCCGTCTCAGGAAAGAATTGACTGAATCTGTCAGCGAAAATTTCGAGTATTTTGTGATACTTCTCCATTATACAAAATTAACATTTAATTATTTGTGTACAATCATATATAACAATCCGAAAAAAATCTTCAGCATAAACATAGTCATTAAGTATATAAAATTGAGTTTTACCTTTTAAACTACTTCGAAATCTATACAATAGACAAATAATATGTTTAATGTTTTTTGATTTGCTCATGGTTATAATTACAAATTCTCAAATATTTGTTTCAAATGTGCATTTGTAGTTTGATTCGTAAATCTATGCAATATTGCACCTCGACTATTTCCGTCTCGCATTGCAATAAATCCTCCATTACTGTGGTCATAGGTAAAGCAATAATTCCTTCCATTAATGCACATCCATAAAATGTTTTTTGCTTCTCCCTCTCTTTCCATAACCTTTACATCATCTGTTGAACGCCAAATTATTGCACCAATTAATGCAAGTGCAAACTCATTTACATTTTGAGCATGGTGATCTGCTCTATTCATGACCCCTTGAAGATATTCCCTCCAAGTGTCAATTGTTTCTACTGTTAATGCCATATTATTTATTTAAGTTTTATTGGTAATACTTGTTGTTTTCGTGTGTCGGCAAGATTGCACTCTTTGACAAAGCTTTGGTTTCAGCTTTGGCTTGTGTGGCTTTGGCAATGTGTGCAATGTGGGTCGGCAATTGTTTTAAAAAATGTGCGGTGGCAAAAAAATAAAAAACATCGGGTCGACTGGTGTGTCGGCTCTCTTTTCTTGTCAATATTTCGTTTTTCTGTCCTTTCACAATGGTTTACTTTTTCAATTTATCGTTGTCTCTGTCTTTTTTTTTACACTTGGCGGTAACGGACAGCGGTATGTTTTGTTGCCGATTACGGAGCACGTCACTGTCAAGCCACGACGAAGTTTGAAGCGAGCCACAACCGTTGATTTCAGCACTATCTCGGCAATAAAATATACCGCATGTTGGCAACTGCCATTATTTATCTTTCAATTTCCGATATGCTTTTAAGTATTTATTCAATCGCTTCATATCCCCTTCATTTAGTTCATTTAATCTAGTAATATCCATATTATCAAGTAAGTCGTTTAATTTAACTTTTATAGCAATTGGGTTTTGAATGACCCTTTCTATAAAATTTTCATAATCCTCATCCTCTGATATTTTTGTAAGGCATTTTAAAACAGAAATTACATCATTTGAAAAACCTTCGTTTTTAAGGTCTTCAAATGTCAAATCACTATCTTCAACAACATCATGTAATAATCCACAGATTTTTTCGATTTCTGTTTCTCCTCTTTCCATTACCCGTATTGGGTGCATAATATAATCTGCTCCAGACTTGTCTTTTTGTCCAATATGAGCCACGAAAGCAATTTCCAAAGCCTTTTCTAATGTTGACATAATTTTATTATTTTCTATATATAGTTTTTCACAATACTCTTTTGCATAATCACGACCACTAAAACCAACATCTCCGATTATAAATGGGTCATCTCCAAACATACAATAATTTGAATATAATTCATCAGGTGTTGCTCCATTTTTATATTTGATAGAACTTTCAACAATTTTTTTACATACACTAATCGCTTCTTCTGGTGTATCATATTCTCCATGTTTGTAGCGTTCATCTTCATTCATGTAATGATAATTGTCATCGACCATTACTATGTATTTTTTTATTTCCATGTCAATAATTTATTGTTAGAGGCAAAATTCATTATAGCAAAGTCTGTTTCTATGGTTGTTGCCAACGGATAGCGGTATGTTTTTGTTGCCGATTTCGGAGTACATCACTATCAAGCCACGATGAAGTTTGAAGCGAGCCACAGACCTTGATTTCAGCACTATCTCGGCAATAAAATATACCGCATGTTACCAACTGACCTTCTTTTTTTTCAAGCGACATAACTTTAATATTTTCAGTCTGTTCTGTCATACTGTATTTGTTTGTCGGGTTGTGTGTCGGCAAAGTTATATTTTTCTTTGAGAGGGGAGATTTTTTGTTTTTTATCAGGGACGGAAAAAGCATACTCTTTTGTAAGCTTTGGTTTGTGTCAAGGCTTGTGGGGCTTGCAAATGTGTATGCTTTAGCGTTTGGCTTCTTCATTTTTATTTTAATTAATATACAGTTACATCAAATGAATCAGTCCATTGATTATTCAACTTATCTTTCATTTCTAAGTTAAATGTTATTATTGTACCTGATGGAATTGTATTTGAAACTTGAAAACTTATTGAATAAAAAACGTCATTATAATAGCTACTTTTCCTTGCAGTCGCATCAGTATTTGGCGAAACAAAATCATAATAACTATTAGGATATATTCCATCTGCGAAAATTAATTCCTGTCCAAAAGTACCATAAGCATAAGTGATATAACTGCTACTTGTCTTAATAGTTCCTCTAACAACTTCAGCTTTATAATTTCCTGTATTTTTCACATAGACCAATAAATAAATGTATTCACCTTTATTAATTTGATTATTCGGGGTTTCTCCATAAGGAACAACTTCGTCTGTTATTTCAAATTTACTATATTCCAGTTGTGAATATTTATTTAAGTAAAAATCATAATCAGGATTTAGTGTGTCATTAAGATTGTCGCGAGGTAAGTCTGGAATAATTTTTTCACAACCAATAAACATTAAAGCGACAAGGAAAAATAATAATAAATATTTCATAGCTTAAAATTTAATTTTGTATGTCATTCCGAGATATTGATTATTAGGCTCGTAATAAACTGTAAGTTTTTGTTTAAATATTTTTTGCTCCTTTTTATTTTTAAAACCTTTATTAGCAACCCAAATAATGTCGTATAGCCAAATAATTGCACCTGTTGCAGTAAGAACATAAAAGGATTTATTCAGAATATTTGCACTTGTGTAATGTTCGTTCATAGCTGACTGTTCTGTTGCTGAGTGATATTTATCATATTCACTATTTGACCATAATTTACACCCAACACCAGCCAAAATAAAACCATATGAAGCGATTGTCCTACTTAAACCGTTTTTATTGCCTCCGGTAACGTTTTTAACTCCTAAGCCGGGTACTAAAACAGAAAGAAACATATTGGAAGGACCTCCTATACCTCGATATTTCAAAATTGAATTATTCGAAAAATCAACAGAGTTTATTTCTCTTTTTTGTATTTGTATTTTGTATTTACCAATAGGTCCAGAAGAAATAATCTTTGATACTTCATTTTGATATAAATTTGAAGGATTATTTGAAATTATGGTTTCAACATTATTCTTTTTTACATCTAAAATCTGATTGTCTAATGTTACTTTAATATTATATTCAGCCTTTGCAAAAACGAAGTATTCATTTTTAGAAACACGCTTTAACTGTATATCTTTAATGACAGGTTTAATAAGGTTGATAATTTCAGGATTTGAAGAATTATTTTCACTAATGGAAAACGTTGTTATGCCAAGAGTATCAACTTTATATATTAGCAAAAAGTCTGAATTTCCAATTATTTTATTGTCTGACAAAGTGTTTTTAATTTTTGAAGAAATCAATGAACTGACTGAATTATAATCGGCAAGATTTAGCTCTTTATAATCATATATTTTGATTTTTCTTTCTTCTAAAAACGCAATTGTATTATTTATTTCAGAAATTTTATTACTTGGATAATACTCGTTTGGTTTGATAAGTAATGCTTCGTTATATGCTTGCAATGAAGATGAATAGCTTCTGATTTTTAGCAAACTATCCGCTTTAGCAATCATTTTTTTGTAATTTTCTTCTTTTATCGCTAATTCTTGCTCTCGTTTTAATTGTTCCTCTTTTTTTTGCTTTTCCAATTTTTCCTCAATTAATATCTGCTCTTCAATCTCTTTAAAATTGATCATAGAAATAAAATAAGCAATATCATTACTTGATGAATACTCCTCATTATCGTATTTAGCAGTCGTAAAAACGATTTCCAACTTATTGTTACGGTATTTTGATTTAATCTCCTCATTTAGTGCAGTCGTATTTACAAGCTTAAAACCAGAATTTAAAACAAGGTTTTTAATTTTGTTAAAATTGATTTTGCTTGTATGGTATCCTATACCATTTTCATAACCAGTTTGCTGATAAAAATAAAACCATGCTTGTGCTTTATTTCCCCAATCGCTTTTATTGTACGACCATGAAACCGTAGTGTATTTTTTGTATTCCGCAATAGTATCAACAGATGAAGAATTAAAATCCCATTTTTTCTTTGTCAAATAATTATTCACATAGTCAAGGTCTTTGCTTTGAAGTGTAATTAATTCTGATAATGTTAAATCTTGTCCATTAACGAAATTAACCAAAGAGGAGCATAAAATAAACGATAACAATAATATTTTCTTAATATTCTTCATAGTGCTTTTTGTTAAATTTATAATGTTCCTGTTCCAAAAATGTCTTTCCAGTAAACTCGCCATTCATTATTGATTTTTTTTAGTTTGGTTACAACTTCTTTTTGTTTAGAAACCTTATCACTTTCCATTATATTTAAAGTATATGAAACAGTAGCTTCTTTCTCAGACAATTTCAATATTTGAATGTTTTCGGCATCAAACGAATAATTCATCGTATAAATTCGCATCATTCCTAAACCCAAAGATATTTCAAGCATATTTCCATAAACTGGAATTTTATCTGTATCAATATTATCCATCGCAGCAATATTAAAACTGAAATTTGAATAAAGCTTATAAATAGTAGATGTAACATCGGTTATCGTTGCAGGAATTGTTGAAATTGTGTCCGTTTTAACAAAAGTATAAACGGTATCTGATTTATCAGAAAAATAATTTTCGTCTTTCTTTACTCCTTTATTTTTAGTCATTTGCAACGTGTCTTTGCCAATAAATTGAATATAAAGTTTTAAAGTGTCAAGTGATTTACCTTCATTATCAAAAAATACTTGATTGAGTTCGATTGGGTCTGTGCTAAAATTGAAAAATGAAAGTACACCTGCTTTATTTTTTTTGCCAAAATATTCAGGACTGCCAATAATTACTTGACTTGTAATAATAACTGTATTTGATGTATCTTCAAAAATAATATTTTGCCAATTATTTGTCGTGTCTGTGCATGCCCAAGCACCTTTTTGATAACCTTTGAAAATCTTATTATCTTTTTGCTCTGTGCATGCTGAAATTAGTAAAAAGATTGAAATTGTAAGCAATAAAAACGGTTTGTACATATCAGTAATTTTAATGGTTTTCAAAATAAGATTCAATTTTACATTTATAAGCATTCCATTGCTCAAGCGAATAATTTCGATGTCTGTAAAATGGAATTAAAGTTCGTTCAAGGTAATTTTCTTTTTCAAATATAAATACTTGATTTTCATATATGAATTTTGCAGGAATTTTCTTTTTATCATTAATGATTAAATTCAATATTAGTTCCGTTGATAACAATACAGGAATTTGTCTGTCGAAAAGATAATCAAGTTCATTTTTGAGCAATGGCAACCAAATATCTCTTGCAATACTTAACCAATGAGGATTATTATAAGCGTTACAATTGAAATAATTTTTACATACATTCTGAACATAAATATTTTCAATTCCTAAATTATTCAGTAAACGTATATTTGAAGAAATTTGGGTAAAGTATGGGGTATTTGCATTTTCAAGTCCAAAAACTTTTATAAAATGCTTCGTTTCTCCTTTTACTTGATTACCAGGGTCAGTACCAAGTAGAATGGCTTTTATTTTATCGTTTCCAACAAATGGTAATGGAAACGGGTATGTCCCCTCAAAAACATCTACATAGTCAGTCCTGATTTTTTTTAATATTTCAATATCATTCATAATTTACCTGTCATTAATAAGCGTTGGGAAAATTGCACTCTTTGGCAAGTTTTGGTTCGAGTGTCGGCAGGTGCGACTTGCCAATGTGTGCAATGTGGGTAGGCTCTTAAAAAACAAAAAATGCGGGTCGGCAAAAAATATAACTTTATTGGGTAGGCTGGTGTGGTCGGCAGTCATTCCGATTTGTCTTTCTGCTATTTCTATGTATTTCGTCCTGTCAATTTTCATGTCGCTGTCTTTTTTCTCAGGTTTGTTGGTAACGGATAGCGGTATGTTTTTGTTGCCGATTACGGAGCACGTCACTGTCAAGCCACGATAAAGTTTGAAGCGAGCCACAACCTTTCAAATTAGCACTATCTCGGCAATAAAATATACCGTATGTTAGCGTTTCGTGCTTTCTTTTTCTGTCTGTCAGTATTTCAATTTTTCTGTTCTTCATTTTGTCTTTTCCCCGTGCGGTGGGGCATTTTTTAATTTTTTTTTTATATTATTTGTTTTTGATTAAGATCTCATCTATTTTTTTAATTAGGTTTTCAACACTACTTTTAGCTAATAAAGCACCCCAGCCTCCCATACATTGACCAATCTGGTCGTATTCTATTTTGTCATCTTCAAGCACAATTTTGTAAAAAGATAATTCATCAAGAATATTCTTAGTCACAGTAATTTTTCCATCATAAATGAGCTTAATATATTCAATTATTGAAGATTCTAAAGTAAATAAGTGACCCATTTGAAAAGTTGGTACTACAAGTCCATAATTTTTGTATGTATTTTCATCTATTTCCCCTTCCGAATTAAAATTAAATTCACCTTTTAAAACACCAGATGGATAATACCAACGACCTTTCCCAATAAAAATTCCATCTTCCAATAAACCTTCAAAAAGTAATTTGCCATTTTTATAATAATAGGTTACTTTCCCTGTACCTCCCGAAAAAGTAGCTTTACCTTTCACCTCACCCGTTTTATAATAAGCTTTCCATTCTCCATTTAAAGTTTCATCAACAATTAACCCTTCTTCACTTAGTTTACCATTATAATAGAAACACTTATATGAACCTGTGCCACTAATGTAATTACCAACATTCCATGGTGAACCATCAAAGTACACCTTTTTTTCCTCACCGTTTTTTACGCCATCTCTGTAATTGGTTACTGAATAACATTGAACTTTTCCAAGATATGAAGTATATTTACCAGTACCCATATAAAACTCACCTTCACCTTGTATTACTTGCTTGTCATCATCTGACCAACCAATTTGTTTGCCGTGTGATAAATCATCTTTGAAGAATTGCTCTGATTCAGGCTTTCCGCTTTCGTACCAACTTTTATATGAGCCATCTTTCATTCCGTCTTTAAAGTATCTTTCAAATTTTACTTTGCCACTGCGATAGTAGTTGGTTGTTTTTCCTGTACCCATGACATAGTCCGCTTCAAATTGCTTTTCGCCTGTTTCGTACCAACCAATTTGTTTGCCGTGTGATAAATCATCTTTGAAGAATTGCTCTGATTCAGGCTTTCCGCTTTCGTACCAACTTTTATATGAGCCATCTTTCATTCCGTCTTTAAAGTATCTTTCAAATTT
>Ga0334883_1001995_pt1 | contig 27275 bp, 31 predicted proteins | sample GraSluR1_MG_6_FD_207230 | JGI IMG/M metagenome (GOLD analysis project Ga0334883, IMG submission 207230) | Sludge microbial communities from methane-producing bioreactor in Wageningen University, Netherlands - Granular Sludge_09_05-R1 | ecosystem: Engineered > Bioreactor > Anaerobic >...
GCATCTGTCGTTACGAAAACATCATTTGCCACCCGAAGTTTCAGTCAGGGATCTCTAAGGCAGAACACCGGGTTCTGGAGCTTTTGTATCAGGGGTATAAGCATCTCGAAATTGCCAATACGCTATACCTGTCGATCTATACGGTGAAGAACCATATCAAAAACGCCTTTGCCCGGCTCGGAATACATTCAGAGGCCGAGTATATTCGTTACGCAAACAATCATCACCTGTTCAAAAAGGAGGAGTAGTATTATGGAACTTCCCACAAGAAAAGAATTGAATGATGCTTTTGCAACCATACTTCGTTTGGCGGATTTCTGTGATAACCTCCAGGGGACTTTGCAGAGGGCAGAATCAGTCCTTCAGCAGAAAGAAAGGTATGTGGGAATAACAGAGGCCGCCTCAATGCTTGGAGTTACCAGGCAGACTGTAAGCAGCTATGTACGCAAGGGAATACTTCCGGTTGTTTTAAGGGGAACGAAGCGGTTGATAAAGGAATCGGAAATACAGAAAATACTATAAGGGGGTAGCCGGGATGGTGCGCATTTCATCAATTTTTAGGTTAGACAAATCAGATAATTCTCATAGCTATGTTTGGCGCAACCCCCTTTCTTTAAAGAAGTTAATCAGCAATCAATACTATCATGACAGACGAAAACATTAAGTTATTGAGAAAGGACATAGAGCATCTATTGTCCGAAGAATACGGGTGTAATTACCGTATCTTAAACTACGATCCCCGGCCAAACCTTATTACGAACATCTTTGGCATAACGCTTACGGTTGAGGTAAAAATGCCAGACGAAACTTTCAGGCTGGCCCACGTAAGAAAAAGCACAAACAATGAGGTAATGACAGAGGTCAGAAACCAGATCGGGGAGCAGTTGTCAATACTGCAAAGACATTATCTATGAATACAGACGAAGATATTTACAGGCATCATAGTTCAGATATTGATCTGATAGAGCCGTCCTTAGATGAACCAGAAGCAGATGATTTCTGGACACCAATATCCCGGCACAACTGGACAGAGGAAACAGATAATTGGTAGTTCAAAGAACCATCTGGGGCGTGGCGGAATTGGTAGATAAATGCGTTTAAAACAATCTAAAACATGAAGAAAATAGAAGTGAAATATAAAATTAATGAACGGGGGTGTTGGGAGTGTTGTTCACATGCTAAGAATTCAGACGGGTACCCATGTGCGACAATAAACGGCGTGTGGGATAGGATACATAGACACTATTATCGAAAATACATAGGTGAAATTCCGCACGGCATGGTTGTTAGACATACTTGCGACAATAGGTTGTGTATTAATCCTTCACATCTGTTATTAGGCACTCATGCTGATAATGTTCGTGATCGCGTGAAACGTAATAGGTCTGCATGTGGGGTAAATAACGGAAGAGCGAAATTATGCAATAATGACGTATTGGAGATTCTCCATGACAAAACTTTACCAAAAATGAAGTTGGCGGCAAGGTATGATGTTGACCAAAAAGTAATAAGCGACATAAAATCTGGAAAAACATGGTCATCCATAACGGGTTTATGAGTTCGAATCCTGCCGCCCCAGCAACAGTTACACTTTTCAATCACTTTTAATCAATTAAAATCTTAAGCAATGAGTTTAATCAGAAAGCCGCAGGAGCTAATCCTGCAACCGAAACTAAAAGTCCTGATTTACGGTCAGGCTGGGGTAGGGAAGTCTACGCTTGCCCTTTCATCACCGAAACCTTTGATGATAGACTGTGACGGTGGTATCCACCGTGTCAATTACTCTCACATAGGGGATACCGTACAGGTCTCCTCGTATGATGACGTGCTGAATGCACTCAATGAAAATCTATCCGCTTATGAGAGCCTTATTATTGATACAGGGGGGAAGTTACTGGATTACATGGCAGAGTACATTGTCAAGAGAAATTCAAAAATGGGAAAGATGAACGGCACCCTGACCTTACAGGGTTACGGAGAAAGAAAAGCTGAATTCTCGGCACTTTGCAAAAGGGTTTCCCTACTGGATAAGCATCTTGTATTTGTCGCACACAGGCAAACACAACAGGAGAATGACAGTTATCGGTACGTGCCACTTTTTGGTGGATCCAACTACGATTCACTTGTTACCGAATTGGATTTGGTCGGGTACATGGAGGCCATCGGGAAAAAGAGAACCATAACCTTTGATCCAACGGACAGGAACGATGGAAAGAATACCTGCAACCTTCCAACCATTACAGAGCTTCCTTTCGTTGTAAACGAGAACGGAGACGGGCTTCCTAATGAATTCCTACAAAAGAATGTAATTGCTCCGTATATAGAAAGATTAAATAAAAACAGGCAAGACGGACAGAAATACGAAGAGGTTATAAACCTGATCAAAGAAAACCTGACCGTTTGTACTGATCCGGAATCGCTGAATGATCTTGTATGTCGTGTTCCGGAATTTCCGCATGTAGGGAGTTCAAAGACCGTGACAGCCCGTTTGATAACCCAACGTGCAAAGGAATTGGGATGTGTGTTCAACAAAGACCTGAAAGTCTATGAAAAACTTACAGCCTAAATATCAGTTTTATGCAACCGCCTTAGATAGCTTCCAAAATTATTTGGATGCGGAAAAGAATTGGGAGCTATTCTATGGAGGTAGCGAGGATCCGAAATACTCGGTTGAGGAGTACGAGGCTATGCAGAGGCAGGAGCTTATCGATCGAATCAACCGGGTCCCTTTCGAATCCGAGGCAGCGGACCGGGGAACGGCCTTCAATGAGGTTGTGGATTGCTTGATCTTAGGCAGGAATACTGAAAGAGAGGACATGGAAATAGTTTCACTCAAAGAGGAAGGAATAATTCGTGTTCAATTCAGAAACAACGTCTTTGACTATCCCATATCCCTTTGCCGTGAATTTGCCGAGTATTTCAAAGGAGCCGTTCCGCAGGTACGAACAGAGGGGGTTTTACAGACCAAGTACGGGCCTGTCTTATTGTACGGGTATATTGATGAATTGATGCCCCTTTCGGTTCACGACATCAAAACCACATCCAGATACAATGCTTTCAAATTCCGTGATCACTGGCAGCATATCGTTTATCCTTATTGCTTACACCAGGAAGGGAGCAAAATTACCCTGTTTGAATATAATGTAGTGAAGTGGGGCAAGGTGAATGAAACCTTTACTGAGCCCTATAATTTTAAACTGAACCGGGATACTGAGCGATTGTTGCTTCATTGTGAATCGTTCATAGAATTTCTGGAGAACAACAGGGATATGATAACTGATAAAAAAATTTTCAACCAACTAACAACACAGTCATGAATAAAAACATCAAAATCGACCTTACGGCATTTGCCGGATCAGGGATAGTGAACCTCACCTCAAGAGAAGGAAAAGTAAAGAAATGCCTTGTTATCCCGATTGCCGAGAACTATCTGTATGAAGGCGAAAAGGGCATATATGCGGATTTTATTGCTTGGGAAATGAGGGAACGGAAAGAGAACGGTGCAACACATCTGATCAAACAGTCCTTGCCTAAGGATGCACGAGATAGGATGAGTGAAGAAGAAAAAAGGGCGTTACCGGTTTTCGGGGATCTTAGAGATGCCATGATGGAAAAGAAAGAACTGGAAACGTACAATGTTCCAGGTGCAGGACAGAGATTCTCTTCTTCGGCTGAGCCTTCGGGATATGCCACAACACCACCCGATGTTGACGATCTTCCTTTTTCTTAACTAAAAAAATCAAATGAACCGGGGGCGTTCATCTGTCCCCGGTTATAAATGACATTTTGAATGAGATATTTCACATTAAGAACCGAGAATGATAAACCTGGTATTATTGCTTTCATAGAAAGGCTCCCAGAAGGAAGGAAATACGATATTTCCGTAACCCGGCATAGGGTACAAAGGAGCCTTCCTCAGAACAGGGTGTATTGGCTTTGGCTTACCTGTATAGCAGATGAAACCGGGAACGACAAGGACTATCTACACAGATTCTTTGGTGAAAAATTCCTGCCGGTCAAAGAACGTGTTGTATTTGGTGAAGTGATCCGGGAGCCGATATCTACAAAAAAACTGGATACGGCTCAGTTCACGCAATATCTGGAAAAGATAAGGGTTTTTGCAGCCGAAGAGGGCATTGTTCTACCCAACCCAGGGGATTTATGTTGGGAGCAGTTTTATATACAATACAAAGACTTAATTTGATGAAAAGGCAGGTAATCAAACAGAAGCCCGGATACGTCTGTTCTCAATGCCGGAAGTATAAACCTTACATGAAGAACCATCTGGATCTACATGGTGTTCCTGTTCTTGGTTCTTGTCCACACTCAAAAGGGCTTGTATTACGTAATCAAAAGGCATGTGAATCATTTATTGAAAAACGATGGCTAGAATAAGGACAATAAAACCGGAATTTTGGGAAGATGAGAAGATCGGATTGCTATCGCATGGTGCACGTCTATTGTTTCTCTGTTGCTTAAACTTGAGTGACGATGAAGGTCGTTTAAGGTGGAACACTTATTATTTGGCATCCACCGCCTTCATGTACGATGAGATTAAGATTGAAACGATGGAAAAGTGGATGAAAGAACTTGTAGATAATGACCTTATCTATGTGTACCAGGCAGGAGAGGCAAAATACAATGTCGGGCTTATCAAAAACTTCAAAAAACATCAGGTCATAAACAGGCCACAACCCAGCAAATTCCCACCACCAAACGTTTTCAGCGATTCAGTGAATGACTCACTGAATGATTCAGTGAATGATTCAGTGAATGATTCACTGCCGGAAAGGGAAAAGGAAAGGGAAGAGGAAAAGGAAGAAAAGAGGGATACTAGCGTATCCCCAGAAAAGACCAAACCCATAAATCCCGATCCGGAAAAAGAAACCCACCCCCCAGTTCCGCCGCCCCCCCTCCCGGATCCGGAATATGAAAAGTTTCAGAAATGGATTCTTAACAATGCACCCCAGGTGGCTAAGATGAAGGAACCTTTTTCAGAAGCGGAATATTTTAAGATCAGAAAAGAATTTCCACCACCCCTAACGGCTGAAGTACTAATGGCAATGCATAATTGCAAGGATCTTCTCAAGAAGTACGTATCAGCAAATATCACATTCAGAAACTGGATTAACAGACGATTAAAAGATGGAAAAAACATTGGTAGCAAAGTTCATGAAATCGTTACAAACCCCACAACAGGCGATTTCTCTGACGACATTTAGGGTTGACCGGGTAGTTTATGAGGATCTTCGTGATATGATTGAGCAAGCCTACAGACACGAAATAGTCAGGCGAAATGGCAGGGTGGAATGGACTTCAGATATTGAGAAAAAGATCTCTACGGCAACAAAATGGCTGATAAACGGGAAGAAACCCGGGCTGCTTCTATTCGGGTCCATCGGATCGGGTAAGACAACCCTTGCCAGGGCCATCATGCGGACTATCAACTATCTATACTACTCAGTGTATCGGGATCAAAGAAAGGAGATAGCAGAGATTTCGGCACTTAACCTTGTCAAGCTGATCGCCACAGGAGAAAAAACCGATGAAGAATCCTTCCTGCGATTTCAGAAGCGTGAGATGGTGTTCATTGACGATTTGGGCCTGGAGCCGGCAGCGATCAAAAACTACGGCAATGAGATCCTTCCGGTGGTGGATCTGTTGTATTACCGACACGACCGGATGTTGTTCACGATCTGTACCAGCAATCTGGACATGAATGATTTTGAGCAGAAATACGGGCAACGTACAGCAAGCCGGTTTTATGAGATGTTTAATCGGATCGGATTTACAAATGATGATTACAGAAAAAGATAATATGGAAACGAAAACAGTACTTATCGGCATAGATCCAGACGTTGACAAATCGGGCTTTTGTGTATACCGCCCCGATCTTGGCCAAATAACACAACTTACCACGTTTGATTTGTGTGATACGTTTAAATGGATCCTGGACTATCAGGAAGATTCAAAAGAGCTGGGATTCCGTTTAATAGTCTTGGTTGAGGCAGGGTGGAACAATAAAACAAATTTCCATGTCCGGGGCTCGGACAACGCCTGGAAATCGGCCAGTATCGGGGCGAAACTTGGGGAGAATAGTGCGATCGGAAAGCAGATAATCAAGTTCTGTGAGAAGCATGAAATTGAGGTGATCGCAATCACCCCCAGATCGCATAAGATAACAAAAGCAGCCGATTTTCGAATAATGACGAAATGGGTAAAGCGGACCAACCAAGAGATGAGGGATGCTTATCGTGTGATAACCGAATCATATAGGAGGTGAAAAATGGAAGCAGAATTTTACGGAAAACTAATAATCTCCTCTCTGGCAGTAATCATTGCCGGGTGGCTCTTTCAGGACCAGGCAGACAGGTTTGTTGGTCGCTTTGCGAAGTTCATTCAAGACTCATTGACTGTAATCCTGATAATTGCAGGGTTGGTGTGTACCGTGAGCGTGATTGCAGTAATATGGATTAATAATTGACCAAATGAAAGAAAAAACTACAAATAACAACCTCGCTGAGTGGTGTGTTCACGCCCTTCTACATAGACGGTATTATGATTCGGCAACAGATTGTATTACCGATACCGTTATTGGAAGTAGAACCTCCGTTTATATGGCTCTTAAATATTCCACAGGCTTGGGTGGTGGATCAACTCTCCCTGACATATTTAGGCCGTATTGGATATTTAGTTATTTCCCTTCTTTAAAAATGGAGCTTGTGAAAACCGTTGACGGAGTGATAATAACAGAAACGGTTAGTAAAGAAAGAGTGCTCTTATTGGCTGAAAAAATTTGGAATAAGGAAAAACAAACGGGGCAGCTCTCACTTTTTTAATAGCTACTAATAAGTATAATTAATTATGAAAAACAGAATTATTTCCACAGAGGACAGAATCGAAATGGTTATCCTTCTGTCAATGCTCGGACTGGTTGTCTTGTTGGTTACAGGGATTATGATTGTGGTTTTATAAAGTGAAAATATGGAAAAGGGAAAAACGAAAATTATTGACATAATTAAGCATCCGGGGTTTCTGGAGAGTGTACGTAATCAGTTAATAGAGATCCACCAACAACGGACCAATGTTCTTTCAAACTCAAATGCAAGGCTTAAGAGATCCGCAATTGATACACTCGAAGAATTTAAGGTCGTTCCAGAAAGTTATCCTGCCTTATATCTTGAGATCTTGTTGAAGAAATCCAGGCTATCATCCAGGGAGAGAAACTTCATCAAACGCATTGGAGATATTGCGCTCATTGATACAATGAAAAACCATTTTCAGGATCATGGAAAAAGTCTGCAATAGCTGTAAACTGAAAGATCGTTGTAAGAAATACCAGGAATTTTCAGAAGAAGAACGGGATGATATTTCTTGCGGAAAGTATTCGCCTATGCCACTTGATGAGTATATCATCTGGAGAAAAGAGCATTTTTCCAGCTACATGATCAATACTGAGGGAGCGAAAAAATATCTGAAGGAATAATTTTCTCTTCATTCGTTTGATTTTTATTTTATTAACTCATAAGGCTGTATATATTACATATTTTGTAACTTTGTTGTGGTTAACCCGGGTAAATGCACTGATATGGAAGACACTACACAACAAATTGAATTAGCAATCAAGAATATTGCTGAAAGCTGTGGTTATACGATTTCTGATCTTTATTCATCAAAGAAAAGTAATGAACTGGTATTTCTTAGACTTGCCATTGTTGATGTTCTCCGACGCAATGGCTATACCTTCCGGGAAATTGGATGGATGATCAATCGGGATAGAACTGCTGCCCAAAGAAACAAAGAACGTGCTGATGACCTGGTAGCAACAGGGGACATTCTATTTCTGAAGGTTCGGAAGATGGTAGAACATCATTTATCATTCTTAAAACAGGAAGAAGTGCACATCTAGTGCACATCTGGTGCACATCTGGTGCACAAAATGAAAATTCTTTTCCATTTGATTGCAAAATTTGCCGAAAGGCGAATTATGCAGCAAACACTAACTCTTAAGCAAAATAAGTTCGTTAACAAGTATCTCGAATGTGGCAACGCATCCGAGGCTTATCGTTTTGCCTATTCGTGTGCAAACATGAAAGACGAGACGATAAATCGCAAAGCGATAGAAGTGTTACAAAACGGCAAGGTTGCGGCAAGGATCAAAGAGTTACAAGCACGTCTGCAGCTCAAAAGCGATCTTACAAAAGAACGTGTCCTTTTTGAACTGGAATGTATCATTGACGCTCAGATTACCGATTACCTGGATTTCACCGGGTCCCGCATCAAGTTTAAACCGTTTAGTGAGTTAACCCAAAGGCAGGTCAAAGCCATAGAGAGCATCAAGAAGGGTAGAAACGGAATTGAATTGAAACTACATGGAAAAAGCTGGTCCATTGAACGGATCTGTAAGATGTTGGGATATGATGCCCCGGAGAAACTCGAACACATGGGAAAGGACGGGAAGGATCTTCTGCCTTCAGATATACTGGACAAGATTCCTGACACAGTGTTAAATGATCTGTACAAAAAATTAAAAGATGGAGAGATCTCGTGAGTTGAATCTTCGGTTATGCCGGTTGATAGCTGAGGCTAAGGGTCGGCAGATGTGTACAGAATCATTCTATGAGTTTGTACAGACCTTCTGGGAGGTAATCATTCCCGAAAAGCCTGTATGGAACTGGCATATTAAGTACCTGTGTGACGAACTGCAGACACTGGCCGGCTACATTGTCCGCAGGGAAGCGAAGCCCTACGACCTGATCATTAACATACCACCAGGGACAACCAAGAGCTCGTTAGCCACCGTTATGTTCCCTGCCTGGATCTGGACCCAGGATCCCACGATCCGAGTAATCACCAACTCCTATTCGGCCGCTCTGGCCATTGAGCATGCGACCAAAAGCCGTGACATCATTCTCTCGGATAAATACCGGCGTCTTTTTCCTCATATTCTTATACGAAGGGATAAAGCTGCCAAATCCTCTTATGAGAATACCAGCGGAGGGGCCCGGTATGCAACTTCAACCGGAGGAATGATAACCGGTATCCATGGCCATTTGATCATCAATGATGACCCTTTGAATCCCGGGCAAGCCGCATCAGAGGCAGAACGCAAAACAGCCAATGAACATACAAAAACTTTGGCATCACGTAAGGTTGATAAGGCAAATACACCCGTAATAACCATTATGCAGCGTTTGCATGAGAATGATGTCACCGGTTACCTTTTGGCTAAGAAAGCGGAGAAAATACGGCATATCTGCCTTCCTGCAGAACTTTCCACTCTTGTAACTCCAATAGAAGTAAGAAAAAATTACGTCACCGGCCTGTTGGATCCTGTCAGGTTATCCAGGAAGATTCTGGATGAGCAGCTCATCGACCTGGGATCCCGGGGATATTCCGGACAATACGACCAAAACCCGGTCGCTGATGGAGGAAATATTGTCAAAAGGGAATGGTTCCAGTTTATATCTTATAACGACTTTATGGGATTAAAAGGATCCATTCCAGTAACATTTTTTGTTGATACAGCCTTTACAGAGAAAAAGGAGAATGACCCGACCGGGATCATCGGGACCTGTAAAATCCGCAATAATCTATATATCCTATGTGCGAAAAAGGTCTATAAAAAATTCCCGGACCTGATCCGCTTTTTACCGACCTATGTTAAGGAGCATGGTTACACTGCTCAGAGTACGATCCGGATTGAACCTAAAGCGAACGGTATCTCTGTGGTTGATCAACTACAAGAAAGTACAAAACTCAATATTACCAGTACACCGGCACCAACAGACAGTAAAGAAACCCGGTTAAATGCTGCATCTCCCAAAGTTGAATGTGGACGTGTCATATTGGTGGTTGGTCCCTGGAATGAAGAATTTATCGAAGAAGTATGTGGGTTCCCGGCCAAAGAACATGATGAGTACGTGGACCTCTTATACTATGCTATAGACTATCATTTGAACAACGAAAGCGGCCTTAGTGCTGAAGAATTGGCCGATTTACTTTAAAAACATTACCATGGAAATCAAAGATATCATCAAGCTCGAAGACACAAGCCAAATCTATAAGAAGCTTACGGCTAACAAAAAGGAACAGATTGTTTCCATTGAAAAAATCATAGCACAACTCAATCCAGAGAAGCATGATGTAATGGATCCTAAGATCCGTAAGAAAAAAACTGTAAAGGTTGACACGAAAAAAAACGACGAAATAACAGGTGAAAAAATCTACAAAGAGACCAAGATTGAGGTTTGTCGTGTTGCTGTTCCTTTACAGAAGATCCTGGTTGAGCGAACAGTTGGCTTTACATTCGGAATACCAGTCGAGTATTCATTAAAGAGTAAGAAGAAGGACCAAAAAAAATACCAGGATCTCTTTGATGTCATGGAAGATATCATGCATGATAACAAAATGCATTATTTTGATCGTAAGCTGGCCCGAAGGGTCTTTTCTGAATGCGAAGCAGCTGAGCTATGGTATTTTACCCTGGATGATCAAGGGAAGCCTGAAGAGATGAAAGTCAAACTGCTTTCACCTCTACTGGGTGATCAACTCTTTCCTCATCGTGATCAGTACGGGCGTATGGATGGTTTTGCCAGGAAGTATTATGTCAATGATGATGAAGGAAAGAGGATTGGAAGGTTCGATGTTTATGATAAACGATATGTATATCAATATCTCTTAAAAGATGGTGAACTAGTCAAACACAGAGATCCTGCATTACATGGATTCACCAAAGTTCCGGTAATACATTATTCTCAAGAGGTGCCCGAGTGGTATGATGTTCAATCGGCGATAGATCGTGTCGAAACGCTTATCTCAAACTGGGGAGACACGAACGATTACTTTGGATCTCCATCATATTTTTTTAAGGGGAAACTAAAAGGATTTGCTGAAAAAGGGGAACAGGGTCGAGTTTATCAGGGAGATGAAAATACTGAAATGAGGGTCCTTTCTTGGAACAACTCTCCGACATCCATGAAAGACGAACTGGAAAACCTTTTGGCCATTATTTTTGGGTATGTCCAGACTCCGGATATTTCCTTTAAAGTAATGAAAGAAATCTCCAGCAATACATCCGGGGTGGCCATCCGATTGATGTTTACCGATGCCCACATGAAAGTCTCCACCAAGGAAGAACTTTTCGGGGAGATGTTCACTCGCAGGTGTAACCTGATCTGTAACGGGATTGCCACTTCTTTGAAGACCGACATCGGGGCTATTCCGGAAAACATTGCCAACACTATCAAGATTGAGCCTGTTTTCACTCCGTATTTACCTAAAAACGAAAAGGAAGAAATTGAAATGATCTGTACTGCTGTCAATAGTGGTATAGCTTCAAAGAAGGAAGGTATTGAGCGACTGGGATGGAGTAGCAATGCCGATGATACTCTTGTACAGATATTGAAGGAAAAAGCAACCGATGCCGTTGAACCGGCCTACTAATAAGTTGTGATGCAGGACAAATGGGAAAAACGACATCAAAGGGAGATAAACCGCTATGCTGCCAGGATAGAAGAAATCTACAAAAAAGCGGCTGAGGAAGCGGCTGCTATAGGTTATAGCATCAATAATTACAATCCCAACCGTCCTTTTTCATTTGAAGATTACCCACAGGCCAAAAAGAAGATTGCTAAGCTTTTAAAAGAACTCTCCAGTAATATTGAGAGCGCAATAATTGACGGTGTTAAATCATCCTGGACCATTGCCAACAATCGAAACAGCTATCTTACTCAGTCCATACTTGGAGAATATTACAATCAGCTCACTTCCAAGCAGGTTGCACGTTACTATACAAACCATCATGCAGCCCGGGATGCGTTTTTAGCAAGGAAAGAAAACGGTCTTGGTCTCTCAACCCGGGTTTGGAAATATGTCGATCAGTTTAAGACGGAAATTGAGCTGGGTGTTGAACTAGGTCTTGGGGATGGCAAGTCAGCTGCTGATATGGCCCGGGATCTTAAGCAATACCTGGTTGAGCCGGACCGACTATTCAGAAGGGTTCGGGATAAATACGGTAACCTTCGTCTTTCAAAGGCCGCTGAGGCGTTCCATCCGGGACAGGGCATATATCGATCCAGTGTAAAGAATACCCAGAGGCTTACTCGGACCGAGAACAATATGTCTTACCGGTTAGCAGACTACTTGAGGATCCAGGACCAGGATTTTATTGTTGGTATTGAGATTCATCTGTCTAACAATCATACGATAGTTGATATTTGCGATGATCTAAAAGGGAAATATCCAAAAGATTTTAAGTTTCTTGGCTGGCATCCACAATGTCGGTGTTTTGTAACATATATTCTTAAAACTATTGAAGAGCTTAATCAGGAAACTGCTGCCTTACTGGAAGGGAAGAAGATCAATATCCGGAGTGTTAATGAGGTAAAAGACGTTCCGGAGAACTTCAAAAAATGGGTAGAAAAGAACCAATCACGTATTGATGCTGCCCGGGAGCGTGGAAAGGTTGCTTATTTCATCCGGGACAATGAGCAGTACATTTAGAAACATCAAGAGGAAACACAGTTAAGCATTTCCTCTTGGGGGGGAGTGGCAGGGTTTCCCCCGACCTCTCCATCATTTAACCAACATTCTGTCATTGCAAATATAAAAATCATTAAAAGAATTTATTAATATTCTCCGTTTTTTAGCTAAATATCTTCCCGATTTTCAAAAGGTGCACATCTAGTGCACATCTAGTGCATATGTAGTGCACAAACCTTCAATTAAAGAAATTTTATAAAATATTTTTGTTGACATCATAAAACAAAGTAAAAAGGATAGTTATGATTCAACAAATTACAGATGCGCTCAAAACCAAATTCACTGGGGTTGACGACAAAATTATCGGCAGGGTGGCCGCTAAGCTGGCCAAAACTGTCACAAAACAGGAAGATGTTGCAACCTCCGTTGAGGGGGTAACATTTCAACAGATTCTCGAATCCTATGGAGACAGCCGTGCTACCGAAGCTACACAGACGGCTGTTCAGAATTACGAGAAAAAGCACGGGTTAAAAGACGGGCAAAAATTCGAGGAAGAAGGTAAAACACCTGAACACTCTACTTCTAACACGCTTACACCGGAGAGCGTTCAAAAACTGATCGATGACAAGGTGGCTGCAGCGCTTGCACCTTACAGGGACAAGGAGGAAAAGTCACGCTTGCAAAGTCTTCTCAACGGACATGAGAAGTTGAAAAACATTCCGGAAGTGTTCCGGTCCAAGTACTCAATTCAAAAAGAGGAGGAGTTGGATTCGGTTGTCACACAAATTGAAACCGATTACACTGCGCTCAAACAAGATCTTGTCCGTTCAGGACAGTTCTCTGAACCGCCTGCAAGTGGTTCAGGACTGAATACTACTGATGATTTTGTTGATCAGTTGCGTAGTATGGGCGAAAGCAAAAAGTAACACTAACAAAAAAAGGAAGTTATGTATTTTGAAGAAAAGACACCAACTGCAATAAAAGAAGGTGTTTGGAACGAGAAAACCTGTATACGCAGGACCGCCGGATGGAATATCTATACCGGCAATCTCGGATCCATGGAATGGCTCCCGAAAGGATCGTTGATGGCTGTCATGGCCGTTAACAATCTTCTTCAGGCCGTACTTGTGAAATCCGGGATCGTCCATGAAAGTCTTAGCAGCGGCACATCCCTTAAAGTAAAAAAGGGACACAACTTTATTGCCGGTGATAAGATTGCAGGGTCAAACACCATTACTGCAATTACCCCGGGATCCGACAGTGATCCTTATGACACTTTCACAATCACCTCTGCATCGTTTACAGCAGGTGATGTAATTCTCTCACTGCCTGTAAACAGTGACAATCCTGAAGTTTTTGATAATGTATTGAAAATTGGGTTGAACTATGCCCCGGTCAGGATCAAAGGAGCACCGACCTGCGTTATTACACTGCAAGCATATGAGATCAAAGAGGCAACTCTTCCCTGGCCAATCAATGCTGCAATAAAAAAAGCTCTCACGAGCCGTCACGATTTTATATAGGAGGAAAAAGCAATGGATTCAATTTTACAAAAATTACTGGAGCCTAAAGCATTTGATGCTTTTATCCAAGAGAACATGAAGCTTTCCACCTATAAAGCTGACTGGAAACAGGAGATGGATGTGGAGTACGAACCGAGCAAAGCCTATCAGGCTATCCTGGCTGAATATGCAGCTGCTATGGTAGGTTCTGTTATTGACAAAAACGCCGAGAAGCCAACTCACCAGATGCCTACAGCCAGGGAATTGGTTGGAGCTATAGCCCGGATGGGTGATGAATGGCAGATGGATAACGACCGGTTGGATCGTTTCTATTACCTGGAAGGCAGGTATCGTAGCCGTGTGGCGAATTTCTCTGAAGAACAAAGAAAGGCCGAGTTTGCAAAGCTTGTCAAATACCTGTTTGATCCTTTTGAGAAAGCTGTTATTGCGCCTCACAAGCGTATTAGCATGTTGTACTTTGAGGGTCTGTTCAACGGAACACAAACCGTGAGTGCAGACAACAACAAAGCCTCTGCTATTTCTTACAGCTATGATTTCGGTGTGCAGCGAATCAAAACACAATTTGGCCAATGGAGCAATCCATATGCCCGTCCTGTGGATGATTTCCAGCACGTTGTTGATTTTGCTGCAGCAAAAGGGAAGAGCGTTCTGAAAGTACGGATGAGTAAAAAAACCTTCCGCCGGATGGCAACAACCAACCAGTTGAAGGACCATTTTGTTGTGAAACTTAATGGTGTAGATGTGGCAAAATCCGATGTGGGCCTGACGCATGTAAACACTTACCTGGAAGATAAGCTGCTTCCTACCATTGAGATCGAACCTGATCGCTTTGTTACTCTGGCAGATGGATCTTCTGTCAACCTGACAAAAGACGATCGTGTTGTGTTCATGTGCGCTACTCGGGTAGCTGTTCTGAAAGCTGCTGATCCACTGGAAATGGTGGATCCACTTCCCAACAAGGTTTACTCTACCTATGATGACAACCTGGTAGGAATGTGGCGTGATTCAAGAGGCCGGTTCGTTGATTACGAAATGTGGGGGACCCCGGTATTTATCGGAAGAAACGAATACTTCATCCTGAAAACAGATGAGGTAGAATCCTCATTCGTAGCTCCGTTTGACCCCACTGCTACTCCTGTTATTCTTCCTTTCAAAACAGCTGAAACCTTTGAATGTAATGAAGGAGCTTCAGATACTGAAGTAATAGCCTTCTCTACACAAGGGATAACCGGTAAGGTTAAAGCTGTTCTGGGTGGAACTGACAAAGCCCGCTTTACTCTTGGAAACATTGAGCTTGGCGAAGGTGGTGGAAACATTGAAATAACCTATACTCCTGGTGATACAGCTGGTGATGTTGAACATGCAGCAACACTGACACTCTCAGCTCCGAATGTTGCTGAAAATGTTGTTATCACTCTTAATGGAGTATCACATGATGTGGCCTAATGAAAACCTACTTCGATAGAGTAAAAGCAGAACTAGGCGCTTATGAAGTAAGCCGGAATGCTATTGAAAGTGCAATTGAGAAAGTCGAGGAGCGCTTTGCGCTCCCGGCTTTTAAAATTGATCAAGAATACGTTTCCGGTAATATGAAGTATGTTGCTATAGCTGCAATATATGTACTCAATTCGATAAGAGGCTACAAAAGTGTCAAGGTAGGAGATGTTTCCAAAGAATGGAACGAGCAGGAAATTGACGGGAGAATACGAGTGATCTGCAAAGAAAACGGATTATCTCCCGATCAATTTCTGACTGATAAAAACACTGTCAATAACCTTACAAACATGTGGTAATGGATATTGAGAACGGAACATTGACACCAATTATAGCGATTCCCGCCGGAAGAGACGAAAACGGGTACATGGTACCGGCTTCTTCCGCTCCCGGGGATTCTATACGTTGCTATATCAAAACAGTCAAGACAAACAACGTAGGAAAGCAGGATGGTAATTATTTCAAGATAGCCTCATATGAGGTTTTGATTGACAATATACCATTTGCCTCAACCCGTGTGAAGCTAAGCTGTGATGATCGGGGGGATCTTGGTGAATATGCCGTGATCAGTACTATTCCAATGCAAGCTGTTAACCTTTTGAAGATACTTGTGTAATGGCAAAAGTATCCATTAAACTAAGAACACCGAAGCAAGTAATTGAGGCTTCAATGCGCCATGGGGCCCAGCAGGTCAAGAAAAGGATCCTTGTGCTGATGGAAGTAGCAGGAACTGCGGGTATGAATGCAGCACGTCTTAACGGATCGTATTTAGACCAAACCGGGAACCTTCGAAGTTCGGTGGGATATGCCTTAGTTGAGGATGGAAAGCTTGTCAAAACAGGAGAATTCAATCAGGTCAAAAATGGAGGAGAAGGTCCACAGCAAGGTAGACAATTAGCTGAACAGATCGCTACCGAATTTCCGAAAGGAATAACGGTTGTGCTTCTGGCCGGGATGCCGTATGCCAGTGCTCTTTCTGCTCGTGGCTATGATGTTATTGATAGTGGGATACTCACAACGATGCGCCTGGTACCGGAATTATTGAAACCCTTTAAAAACTAACCTATGTCGAGAACAGGACCAGAAGTCGAAAAAGATGTGTTTGACATCATCGCTGCCAGTTCACTTAAAAATAAAGTGAATGGGGTTGTATGTATGGAAGATGAACGTCCTAAGGACTCTGAGCTGGAAGACATTGTAGTAAAGTTCGTATCCGGGATTCCAGGTGTGATTGAAACAGGAAGTGTGGCTGTCTTGATTTATGTAAAAGATATCGATTTATATGGAGACGGGACGCTTCGACAGAACAAACCACGACTGAAAACTCTTTCACAAGAGGCTGCAAGTTGGGTTAAGGATATCAGTAAACGCAGTATTGAAACCGGATATAAGTTTAGGCTTTTGTTCAGTATAAACACTCAAGAAGCACCTGATATTCATCAGCATTATTTATCAATTCGATTGCACTATAAAGCAGTAGAAAAAGACTAAAACAAACCATTAAAAAATAACAATATTATGGCAGGAATAACATGGGGGAAACCCACAATATCGATGGGAGTAACTGGAGAAAACGATGCATTTGCAGCTTCTCTGACTCCCTTTACATTCAAAATTGCGGAAGATTCAACCGCTTACAGCAAGAATGCTGGCTCAGCAAAAGAAAAATATGGAGAAGGGCATGAGCTGATTGGCAGAAAGGCTGTGAAAGGAACACGGCTTTTGAAATTCACAGCAATCATTCAAACCCTTGCAGAAATGGCCGAATTGGGGCTTGGGACGGTAGCGACAAAGACCTTGCCCGTATTTACCGATCTCCTGTCCGGTTATAAATCCATACAAGTCGATCCGGAAGAGGTTGGCATGTTGGGTTTGAAGATCCCGAAATGCTCCATTGAATGTTCCGATACCTACACAGGGGCCGATGGTGTCTGTGTGGACGTAGAATGCTATGAGCTTACTCCTTCTGATTCTGCGGTAGCTCCTCATACCTGGTATGAGAAAGAAGCTGAAGTTCCCGCAGGATAGTACATGTAAACATTGATCGAGAGGCGGGCATTTCCCGCCTCTTATTAAGGTTATGAAGAAGCAGAAGAAAGAAGATATTACCGGTCAAATACTGGCAGCTAAAGCCCTGGCACAAGAACCTCGTGAGATTATTACTTACAGGAAAGTCAGACGCTGGAAAAGGAAGTTCCGATTTTCGCCTCTCCCGGGAAAGCTCATTACTGAGCGGATCCCTGTTAAATGGACCATTTATCCACCGACAATGGGAAAACAGGAATACCTGGAAAGGACCTTCTTGGAACTCGGCTTTGACTATGAGAAACTCCACGATTCCAAGCATGTTGAGGAAGAAGTAATGAGGGTTACGGCAGAAAAAACGGGATTATGTGCCAGGCTGATGGCTATAGCTACGCTGAACACCGAGAAAGAGTTAAAAGACAACAAACTCATTGAAGAGCGGACCGAGTTGTTCAAGTGGAATTGCACACAAAATGAATTTGTTACAGCTCTGTTAACCGTTTATTCCATGGTGGACCGCCTGTCTTTTTTAGTACTTATGCGATTGATGCAGACAATGCAATTAAACGCTCCCTCTCAAAAAGAGACGACAAGACGCATAAAGTAGTCGGCGGTAATTCGCCGTGGGGCGCAATATTGGATATGGCCTGTTCTCGTTACGGTTGGACATTTCACTATGCTATGTGGGAGATCTCACTGGTAAATCTACAGATGATGTTGGCAGATCAGATAACGGTCCTTTACATCGACAAAGACAGCAAGAAAAATGCTTTTGATGATGGGATAGAAATGAAGGCTGAAAAGGCGACAATCGCCCAGGCAAGGGCACTATTAGGATAAAATGGCAGAAAATCAATACCCTCTTTATTACGGCATTGGAGCCGACAACAGCGAATTCCTCAAGGCATTCGAGGAAATGCACCGTATCCTGGAGACAACTGCAAAAATGACCGATACCCGGGCCAAGCAGATGGTAAAATCTCTGGCAGAAATCGAAACAAAAAGCAATTCTGTTACTGAGACCATGACTCAAATGCATCAGAAGGGTGAGGTAGATGCCGATAAATATACTTCTGCTCTCACTCGTATGCTGACTGCAGAAAAAGATCTTGTTGCACAACAGGAACGGCTTCGTATAAACTATGAAAAGCAGCAACAGCTTTTAAAAACACTTGAAGAGTCTTATGAAAGTATCGAGAGACAACTCAGAGAGATGAGTTCTTCCGGAGATGTTTCGTCTGATCAATATGATGCACTTTCACAAAGTCTTTCTCAGATAAAATCAGAGATAGAATCGACAAAAGGTTCTCTTGATACAGCCGGGCAGGCATACGCAGAATACTCTTCAAAGGCCCGTTCTGCAATCGATGAGGCCAGGAGTGCACAGGAGAGATACAAAATTGAGGTTCTTGATTCGTCTGCCCAGGAAAGCGTTGCTCTGGCAGAGGTGGCTACAACACATCGTGAGGTAGAAGCTGCCAGTGAAAGTAGTTATTCAAAAGGTATAAGTCGCAGTAAAGAGCAAGTTGCAGCCAGTAAGGCAGAAAAGGCGGAAATTGAAAAAGTCCAGAATGCAAAATATGAATCGTATATAACCACAAAGCAGATAACTGAGCTTCAGGCAATGAGTGCCAGGGATATCATTTCTGCTTATGTTAACCAAAGGGTAGCTGTAAAAGCCTTGGAAAATGAAGTACGAAATGGGAATATTGCCAGGCAGGAAGAATTGAATTCCGAACGTGAACTACTCTCAACCATTGAGCGGTTGACGTTTGAGAAGAATAAGGCAATGACCATGCAGCGTGAGCTGATCGATTTGCTTTTCAAAGAAAACCAACAGACAAAAGAAGCTACCGCCTATAAACAAGAGTTGGAGAAGGTTGTCAAAGAGATAGGTACTGCTTACCGGGAAGCGACGAAAACGCAAACCATGCTTTCTACAGGTGGGTCAGGGATGGCTGGAGTGATGTCCGGATTACAGGGGATCATGGGTGTGTTTACTTCCGCACAAGGAGTCATGGCTTTATTTGCAAAAAGCAATGAAGATCTGATCAAGATTCAGACTCGGCTTCAATCAGTGATGGCAATAACCATGGGTTTACAACAGATATCAAACACCCTTCATGCGACATCTGAGTTCAGGGTTAAAACGGTAACCAGCGTAACCAAGTTTTTCACGAAAGCTAACTATGGTCTTGCCACTTCATTAGGAATCTCCAATGCTGCTGCGAAAGCTCTAATGGCAACACTTACCCTGGGCCTTTCAGTTGTAATTACCGGGCTTATTAGCGCCGTTTCGGCCCTTGTTAGCAAGCAAAGGGAACATGCTGAAATGATGAGGTTGGAGGCCGAAAAACAGAAGGAGTATGCAAAAAGTGTTGCAGAGTCGGCCTCAAAACAAACTTTGATCTATAAACAGTTACAGGCAGAGTGGAAAAGTCTGAAAACTGAATATGAAAAGAACCGGTTTATTGATTATAATAAAACAGAATTTGATAAGCTGGGTGTAGCAATCACATCTGTTTCGGAAGCAGAAAATCTCTTGGTCGCAAACGAAAGGACTTTCATCAATACTATAAGGCAAAGAGCAATTGCCGCTGCTTCTATGGAGCTTGCTGCTGAGAAGTATAAGCTGGCAATCGAAAAAATGATTGAGGCTGACAGTTATCAGGCTAGTAAGGATGATATTCGAGAAGCCCAGAGAATATCAAGCAGAAATATTGACACCCAGGTTGGGAAAGCATCTAATCCTTTATTAAGAGGTCAAATCGGTAGTGCAGCGAACCGTCAGGCAGAATTTGAAAAAGTACTGAAAGATATAATAAGACAACGAACAAAAGTTCTTGATTCTGCTGCTAAAGAGTATGAAAAACAGGGGGATGAATTTATCTCTACTGCCAATAAAATTAACAATGATCAAATTAATGCCCTACTTGGTGTTGGCATAAAGCCAAAGACTGATTCAAGTACCGGCCAGATCAATGAAGCGATCAGGGAACGTCTTAAGCAACAAATGGCTATGCTTGAGGAGCACAGCCAATGGCTTGCACAATCAACGAGAAAAGCCAATGACGAATTGATTGACCTGGAATTAGATTACCAGAAAAGTCAGATCAAATACATGCAGGAAGGAACTGCAAAGCGAAAGGCCCAGACTGAGGTGGAACAAAAGGAAAGCATCGTGGCCATGCAGAGGTATGTCCGTAACCTGCTTGACGAACAGGCAAAATTGGCAATCAATGAAGGTGTAAAAGTTGATTACGGATCCTTTGAAATTGGGGCTGATGGAATGCTTGCCTTTAAAATGGCTGAAGATGCCTTACAGTTAACACCTGCTCAATGGGCAGTAATACAGGAGATGATCCGGCAATTCAATCAGAAGATCGTTGATGAGTGGGTAGATTCTGAGGTTAAATCCGGGGAGCAAATGGCAGATGAATTACTGGATCAGATTGATGGGAAGTTGAAAAAAAGCACATCAAAGGGTGCTTTTAACGCCTTAAAGGAACAGGCTTCTTTGATTTTCGCTGATATATCCGAATTGTCATCTGAAATGATACGGCAGATTATTTCCAATGCTGAAAAATATATTGCCAGTGGTAAAGTTTCTGATGAAGCACTTGCACAATACAGGCAAGCCATTGATAGAGCGAATGAGTATTTGGTCGATAAAAATCCTTGGGACGCCCTAAAACTGGCCCAGGAGCGGTACGCAAAAGCGATTAAAGACTATAACGATGCTCAAGGACAGACAGATCCAGAGAAGCGGATAAAGGCGCAAAACCAAGCAATACTTGATCAGGCTGCAGCTTTAAGTACTGTTCGTAAGGCTTATGAAGAGATCGGCTCGATAATTAAAGAATTTGCCGGATTTGGATTTGACATAGCTGAATTGTTTGGTGTTGATGGAAATATTCTATCTGGAATAGAACAGATGGTGGATGGGGCTATAAAGTTGAGCGGGGAACTGGGGATCCTTGTCGAAAAGACAAAGAAGGTTAGCCAAACGGCTGTAGAAGCCACAACCGAAATATCAAAGGCAACTGAAACCGCAGGAGAAGGTATTGCCCAGGTTGGAGGATCGGTAGCTTCAACGGGTGCCGGGATGGTAGGAGCGATCATAGCCATCGTGGGAGCCGTCATTCAGATAGGTGGTGCCGTTGCCCAGGTGGTTCAAACAGTAAAGCAGCAAAAGATAAATATATTTCTTGAAGGAGTACAGCATAGGCTTGAGAATATTGCTAATGTTATTAAGTCAATTGCTACAATGCCAGGTTTAGGAGACAGCTTTTTAACAGAGGACATGTTCAATAAAGTGGCGAGGCTCAATGAGGCTCTGATAGTTCTTCAGCGAAGTATGATGCAATTTATGGGAACGTATTCTGGTAAACAAACAGATGATGTATATAAGTATGTACAGAAAATTATAGATATGATGCTGAAAGTTCCTGCATATCATGGACTTTCAATAACAGATAGTGTTTTTGGTAAGTTGGATGTACAGCAAATGAGGGAAACCTTAACCTACCTAAAAGGCATAACAGAGGCGATGAAGGATAGCGAGGAAAAAGGATGGGCGCAGGAGGCTATTGGATTTATTGAGCAGTATTTGGAGTATTACGATCAATTACGTGATGTATTAAGCAATATGCTTGGCGATCTTTCTTCAAATATCCTTTCTACAGTTAACTCTATGTGGAAGGAGATTCGAGATGGTGGGTTGACCACGTTTGCGGATTTAACAAAAGCAGCAAAAAAAGATATTGCCGAGGTCGTTGATCAGATGGCATCACAACAGCTTTGGGCTGCAACGATGGGTACTTACTTTGATCAACTTGGAGAAGATCTTGCTGAGACCATTCTGAATAAAGGTGATATTATTGGCGTTTTTGATACTTTCTGGACCGGAATGGAACAAGGGCTAGAGGGTTACACAGCAGCTTATGAGGCGTTTTTGAAATCAGCAGAAGATCGTGGCTGGGATATGAGTAGCGGGAGCAAAGCCGGAATCACAGACACCACAGCCCCGGAAGGATCCATCAGGGCAATGCGTGACGAACTGTCAAAGCTACAAGAGCAGTGGAATAATTTAAAAGCAGAAGAAAGAGAAGGAGATATAGGGAAACAGTTATTTGGAGATATTGAAGATCTGAAGGAGAAGATACAGTTGGCCGAAGATCTCTACAATACTAAGGCAATCGAATCCCTTATTCAGCAACAGGAAAGACTCAATGCCCTGTACCAGGAATGGGTTGAGATGTATGGTCAGCAAGCAGCTGATGAGATGTTGGCCGGGCTTGGGGCTACCCCGGATGATTATATCAAAGCTCTTGAAGCCAGAAGAGATGAATTACAGGCTCTTGATGAACTTACTGCTGAGCAGCAAGAAGAGCTCACCGAAGTCTTATCAAAGATAAACTCAATATACGATGCTGCTCATAATGCAGCCGCAGAGGTGTCACAGGAAGCTTATAATGCCTGGAGTGATGCTCTCAGTGACTCTCTCAGCAATGCAGCGTCTGATTATGAACGTCTAGCCGCTTATCAGGCTGCCTATCTGATAGCTTTGAATGATTCTGTAATGGGCGAGGAAGAAAGAGCTAGGGCTCTTGAAGAGTCATCGAAAAATGCCGAGGAACTCAAAAAACAAATTACAGCAAATCTTAGGGAGACCTATCGTACCGATGAAGAGCAACGAGAAATTGACCTTTCTACTTTCAAGGCAGATCTTGAATGGGCAAACTCACAGGGATTGCCTGATCTAGCAAAGAACATACAAGATGCCTGGAATACCTACCTGCTGGAAGACTGGGAAAAGGGATTTGAAGATTCGTTGGATGGGTATGATACATATCTTGAAAAGTATAAAGAAATCATAAAATCTCTGACGGAGTTGGATGAAACTTCACCGGAAGGGGCCGCTCAGTATCTTCTTGATAAGAAAGCTGAGCTTGAGAAGGAGATGCAGTCTGAACTGTATGATAAGTACAAAACAGACGAACAGGAGTACCTGGACAACCTGAAAGATTATGAAAATGATATTGCAGAAGCTTTAGCAATTGGCAATACAGAATTAGCTGCAGAAGCGGCCAGACAACGGGATGAATACATATCTGACTACTTGGCAGAGATTATGGAAAGCACCGAAGGCTGGGAAGCCCTGATGGGAGAACTATCGGAAATGACCCGGGAAGAAGCGGAAGCTGCTATTGAAGAAGCACGGAAGTATCTGAATGAAACAGAAGGACTGTCTGAAGAATACAAACAGGAACAGCTTGCCAAGCTTCGGGAGATAGAAAAGCAACTGGATGATCTGGACTTTGAGAACCTGATCGAATCGGCAAAGGAAGTACTTGAAGTCTTTGATTCTCTCATTGGTGTGTTGGAGGCAATGGGGGCAGATACTCAGGTAATTGATAATCTTCGAGAAGTTAGCAGTCTTGTATCAAGCATAGTATCAGCAGTCTCATCTTTTGCTTCTGGGAATATTGTAGGTGGAATTGTTTCGGTCATTGGGGCCATTACATCAGGGATATCCCTTATTAACCAATTAATGGATCCATATGCCCGTAAGATTGCAGAGGCAACCGCTGAGGTGGAAAGACAAGAACGGGCTTACAACAGGTTGCAAAAAGCAATTTCCAATACCCTTGGCAAATCTGATGTTGCAGAGAAAAAAGCGCAGGCAATCGCAGTACAGCAGAGCATCATTGCTGCTCTGCAGGAACAGCTGAAAGCCGAACAGGAAAAGAAACAGTCCTGGTGGGATCCTCTGGGATGGTTTACTTCTGGCCCGGATGAAGAAACAATTGCAAATCTGACCGATGCAATAAATGATGCGTATGCGGAGATCAACTCCATTGTCGAGTCAATGGTTGATGATTTCTTCGGTCAGGATGTTGGTTCTATTGTCTCGAAATATGCAGATGTCCTTTCTACTCCTTTTGATAACGCTCTGGATAAGGCTAAAGCTTTACGGGCAGCCAGCAAGGAAATTGTAAAGCAGATGGTCCTTGACTGGGCCAAGGCTCAACTGTTATCTCCCGAAATAAAGAGTGTACTGGATGGTTACTATGCGGATAATAAAGATAAGGCTTTCACAAAAGAAAGCCTCAACGGTTTGATGGGAGATTTGGAAGGTGCCACATCAGGATTTTCTTCTTTCATCGAATCACTACAAGATGTCTGGGGAACTGAGGATGTTGATTCCTCGGCAACGTCTGCCATAAAATCCATTACCCAGCCACAGGCCAATGAACTGCTCGGTATAGCTACAGGGATGAGGATCATTCAGAATGAGATGAAGAATGACCAAAAGACCATGGGGCAAGACATGGCAGAGATGGCCCGGTTGAATGCTGAGATGTTGGAGGTTGTAAGGGATATTCGGGACAAAACTGGAGATATTCGTGATAATACCGGTGATATAAAAGTGACATTAAGCCGAATGAGTAACAACAATTCCCTGTATGGAACAGGATTAAATGTGTAATTATGAGAACATACAATATTGACGGATATGATCTGAGCTACTTCGGAGCGATAGTTACAGAGATTACTGGTTTGGAAGGACTTAAGGCCAGGAATCTTGATCGTACTATCTGGCCAGGTCAGCACGGATCTCAACCTAACCGTCTGGTTCGTCGGTTCCAGGATCGAGAGATCAGTATGTCTCTATTTTTTGAATCTACCACTATGTTGGCAAGGCAAAAAGCCTCACAGCTCAGGACCCTGTTGTATCCATATGGCCGGCCGGTAAGATTGACAATTTCTGATGATGAAACAAGTGAAGTTCTTTCTTATGATTTAGATACGATAAGTGAAGATCTCTCGGATTTCGTTTACAATGATATGACTGAAGTCCACTTGAAATTTGTAGAAACGGATCCTGTTAAGAATGTATATGTATGCAATGGATCGTCAGCTTCGATTTCAATCGCATCTGATAATGCTCTGCAGATATCCTGGGGAGACAAAACTCTAAGCGAAGATCTGTTTACCGGGACCTACACACACGAATACCAGGATGGCCTTGATAGCCATTATATCATCGTTTCCGGTGTAATGGAAGAAGCAACTATAACAGGATTGACCTTATTATATACGGTAAGACAATGAAATATGTACTGACACATACAGATAATTCAAAACTCAATCTACACACCAGAACACCGTATTCTTCTGTGTTGGAAGCTTCGGTTTCAAACATATGGCAGGGGTATAATGAATTGACTTTGAAAGTGTCAGTTGAGGGTGTTCCTGGATGGAAGCATTTTGACAAGATACAGATAGATGATATTGATTATTACCTGAATGAATGGAACGAATCTGAACATATTGATGAGAGGGTAAGCACTTATACACTTCATTTCTACGGACCAGAGAAGATGATAATTGAGGCTTCTCCTCTTACTGATATGGATGAGGATGGAGTATCTGTATTCCGGAAGCTGACCTCCGTAACCGGTGACCTGCCATTTTTTGGAAATATGATCTGCAACTGTATTAATTACAGACATTATAATCCTCAGACTGGCCTAAGGGTTAAACAAAATACTGTAAAACTGGGTACCTATCCGGCAGATACGAAACACCTCAATGTTGATTTTTCTGAAAGTAATGCGTTTGCAGGGCTCAAAGCAATATGTGAAAAGTTTGGTGTTTCATACTCTTTGGAACGAAACACTCAGGGAGATACAGATTATATCCTGAATTTTGGCACAGATCAATCAGTATTCCCGGTACCCCTGTCTTATGGCAAGGGTAAGGGATTGTATGCGATTAGGAGAAAAAGCCTCAACACAAAAAACATTAAAACGATCCTTACTGTTCTTGGTTCTTCAAAGAATTTGCCGGTTGATTACGGTAAAAATAACCTTGAACTGGATCCTACATTATATCCGGGAAGTATTATTGCCGATGCGACAAAAATCGCAAAATACGGAGCATGGAATGAGATCTATCAGAACGAGGAGATCATGCCTTCCCGGTTAGGGACTATTACGGCAATCGACGAAGCAGATGTACTTTCATTTATTGATACGACATTGGATTTTGATCCTACAGGTGGTAGTGTGAATATAGTTACTGGACAATTGGCCGGCAATAATTTCAAGATCAAAAAGTACAGTTCCACAACCAATAAGATAACCATAGAGCCACTTACTGATGAAAACGGTTTTACAAAACCGTCTGTAGCACCGTATTTATTTGCTCCTGGAGATGAATATTACCTGGTTGATATTCCCATGCCGGCATCATATCTGACCGCTGCCCAGGAAGAACTTGCCGAGGCAGGAAATGCGGAGTATGACAGAATATCTCAGCCCCAGGTGGCTTATGAGGTGTCTCTACATGGGAAATTCTTACGCAAACATGAAGTACGTCCCAGGGTTGGGATGTACCTCCCTGTTTCTGATGTTCGCTGGGGAGTGGACAAGGCAATTTTGATAACAAAAATTAAGCGGGATCTTCTCAAACAAGATGATTGGGGATATGAATGTGAGATTTCTGATGATCCGGGAGAAAGCCTTGCTGTAGCTCTGTATAAGAGAATTCAGCAAGCGGGTATCAATACTAAGAAGCAAGAAAAGAATCAAATATCCACTATAGCTGCTTTACGTTCTTTTGCTGAAGAAAAGGCTTCAGAATCATTGATGGCATCCGAAGTTTACGCAGCAGCACAAGCTGAAGCCGCCCAATTAGCAGCCCAGGCGTATGCGGATGGAGAAATCGACGCAGAAGAAGCCC
>Ga0334883_1002008_pt1 | contig 27160 bp, 20 predicted proteins | sample GraSluR1_MG_6_FD_207230 | JGI IMG/M metagenome (GOLD analysis project Ga0334883, IMG submission 207230) | Sludge microbial communities from methane-producing bioreactor in Wageningen University, Netherlands - Granular Sludge_09_05-R1 | ecosystem: Engineered > Bioreactor > Anaerobic >...
TGCGCCTCTACCGCGGCATGTCACGTGCCCGCGAGCTCGACCAGCGCATGCTGAAGCTGCAACGGCAAGGCCGGATCGGCACCTTCGGCCCCTGTATCGGCCAGGAGGCGGTGAGCACTGCCGCGGCGCTGGCGATGCGGCCGGACGACTGGTTTATCGGCTCGTTCCGCGAACTCGGCGGCCGCCTTATGCGCGGCGAACCCATGGTCAACACCCTGCATTTCCATAACGGCTGGGAGGAAGGCAACGTGCTGCCGCCGGAGGTAGGCCGTCGCATGCTGCCCCTGACCATCATTGTCGGCAGCCAGGTGCCGCACGCTGCGGGCTTGGGTTACGCCGCCAAGTATCGAGGCGAAGACGCCGCTGTCGTCTGCTTCATGGGCGACGGTGCCACGAGCGAGGGAGATTTCCACGAAGGCCTGAACTTCGCCGCGGTCTGGCAGGCACCGGTCGTTTTCATCAGCCAGAACAACCAATGGGCGATCTCCGTGCCGCGGGAGAAGCAGACGCACTCCCGCACGCTGGCCCAGAAAGGCATCGCCTACGACATGCCGTGCCTGCAGATCGACGGCAACGATGCCCTCGCCTGCTATGTCGCGGTGAGCGAGGCGCTTGCGCGCGCCCGCGCCGGCGGGGGGCCGACCTTCATCGAAGCCGTCACGTACCGCCTGATGATGCACACCACGGCTGACGATCCGCGCAAGTACCGCGACGAGGCACAGGAACAGGAGTGGTGGCGAAAAGAGCCGCTGCTGCGGTTCCGCCAATACCTGACCGGCAAGAAACTCTGGAACGACAAGCAGGAAGAGGCCTTGCTCGCCGAACTGCGCGCCGAGGTCGACACCGCGGTCAAAGCCTTCGAAGAGACGGCAGCTTGGCCGCCCGATCGTCCCTTCGAGCATGTATTCGCCACGATGCACCCCGCCCTAGCCCAACAGCGGCAGGAGTTCTTGGCCCACGTCAAGGAGGAAGCCGATGCCTAAGCTCACCATGGTGCAGGCGATCAACCTCGCGCTGCGCGAGGAGATGGCCCGGGACGAGCAGGTTGTGCTCCTGGGCGAGGACATCGGCGTCGACGGCGGCGTCTTCCGGGTGACCGACGGCCTGCTCGATCAATTCGGTCCCGGGCGCGTCATGGACACGCCGCTCGCCGAATCGGCGATCCTCGGCTCGGCGATCGGCATGGCGCTGGCTGGTTTGCGGCCCGTCGCGGAAATGCAGTTCTCCGGCTTCAGCTACCTGATGTTTCACCAGTGGGAGGGCAACGCCACACGCTACCGCAGCCGCACGCAAGGCCAGCACACGTGCCCGCTCGTCGTGCGCATGCCCTACGGCGGCGGCGTGCGCGCACTGGAGCACCACAGCGAGAGCCGCGAGGCCGTCTACGCGCACGTCCCCGGCGGCAAGGTCGTCATGCCCAGCGGGCCGCGCAACGCCCGCGCGCTGTTGTTGTCAGCGATCCGGGACCCCGACCCCGTGATCTTCATGGAGCCAAAACACAGCTACCGCAGCTTCCGCGAGGAGGTGCCCGAAGCAGAGGAAGTCCAACCGCTCGGCCAAGCGCACGTAGTCCAGGCCGGCGACGATCTGACGGTCGTCGGCTGGGGCGCGATGATGCGGCCCTTGCTGAAGGCCGCCGAAGAGATCAAGACGGCGGACGGACCGAGCTTGGAAATCATCGACCTGCTGACCATCAGTCCGCTCGACTCCGCCACGATCTGCGCCTCGGTGCGCAAGACCGGCCGCTGCGTGATCGTCCAGGAGGCGCCGCGCAGCTTCTCCGTCGCCAGCGAGATCATCGCCCGGATCAACGACGACGCGCTGCTCTACTTGGAGGCGCCCGTCAGACGCCTGGCCGGTTACGACGTCGTAACGCCCTATTTCGGGCGCGAGAAGAACTACATCGCGCCCGTCCCGCGCATCGTGCGGGCCATGCGCGAAACCCTCGCTTATTAGGAGGCGGAACCGTGTTCGAGTTCAAGCTGCCCGATCTGGGCGAGGGCATCGCCGAGGGCGAGATTCTGAAGTGGCACGTCGCCGCCGGCCAGGCCATCGCCGAGGATGCGCCCTTGCTGGATGTCGAGACCGATAAAGCGGCGGTCACCATTCCTGCGCCCCGCGGCGGCCGTGTCGCGGTGCTGCATGGCAAGGCGGGCGACGTCGTTAACGTCGGCGCCGTCGTGGCGGTGATCGACGACGGCCTGGCCGGGAAAGCCGCGCCGGCGGCCGCCCGCGCCGCCGCCGTTCCGCCGGCGCCGGCAGCCGCCCGCGAGGCAACGCCGGCGGCAACACAGCCGTCGCCCGCGCCTGCCGGCTCCCCGGATCGCCGTCGGCCTGTCCCGGCGGCCCCGGCCACGCGCCGGCTCGCGCGCGAACTCGGCGTCGATATCGACCAGGTGCCGGCCTCCGGCCCGGCCGGCCGGGTCACGCCGGACGACGTGCGCCGCTTCCATGCCGGCGACCGCGCCGCCGCGATCCCCGTGGCCGGCGGCGCGGCTGCCGCGGCGGTTGCTGCCATGCCGCCCGGTCATGTCGCGGCCAAGGCGATTCGCGACGATCAGGCCTTTGCCGAGTTCGCCGCGCACGCCGCGGCCACGATCCCGTTCCTCGAATTGGAACCGCTGCCCGATTTCTCGCGGGACGGCCCGGTCGAGATCGAGCCGTTGCGCTCGATCCGGCGCAAGGTCGCCCGCAAGATGGTCACCAGCATGGCGCTGGTACCGCACGTGGCGCACATGGACGACGCCGACGTCACCGAATGGGAGGAATTCCGCAAGCGGCAGAAAGAGGCGCGACGCGACGATCCCGGCATCGGCAACCTCACGCTCCTGTCCTTCGTGATCAAGGCGGTGACGGCGGGCCTGCGCGCGGCGCCGGCGTTCAACGCCAGCCTCGACCCCTTCAAGGAAGAAATCGTCTACAAGAAGTACTACAACATCGGATTCGCAGCAGACACCGGCCGCGGACTCGTTGTGCCGGTCATCCGCGACACCGATCGCAAGAGCATCCGCGAGATCTCCGCCGAGATCGCAGCCAAGGCCGCGCTGGCGCGCGAGGGCAAGCTGCCGGCCGAGGACATGCGCGGCGGCACCTTCACCATTACGAACGTCGGACCGCTCGGCGGCACCGCCATGCTGCCGACGATCAACTACCCCGAAGCGGCGATCCTCGGCATGGGCAAGGTCCAGGAAAAGCCGGTGGTGCGCAACGGCCAGATCGTGATCCGCAAGATCCTGCCGTTGACCCTGGCGTTCGACCACCGCCTGGCCGACGGCGCCGACGCCGCCCGCTTCGTGGGCGAGCTGATCAAGCAGCTCGCCGACCCCAATCTTCTGCTGCTGGAGGCCTGAGAGGAGCCGACATGGTCATGGGAAGCCTGCGCCAGGAAACTCAGGTCGCGGTCATCGGCAGCGGTCCGGGCGGCTACGTCGCGGCGCTGCGCTTGGCCGACCTGGGCAAAGAGGTCGTGCTGATCGAAGAGCGCCCGCGCTTCGGCGGCACCTGCCTGCTCGAGGGCTGCATCCCCTCGAAGACGTTGATCCACGCCGTCGAGGTGAAGGAGAACGCGCTCGCGGCCGCCGACTTCGGCCTCGCGTTCGCCGCGCCGGTCCTCGACCTCGACAAGCTGCGCGCCCACACCGGCAAGATCGTGCAGGGCTTGAGCCACGGCGTCGCTTCGCTGCTCAAGCGGCGCGGCGTGACCACCGTCCAGGGCCGCGCCCGTTTCAGTTCCAGCCGCAGCCTCGAGATCGAAGGCGGCGAGGTCGCGGGCATCGACTACGAGCACTGCGTCATCGCCACGGGCAGCAGCCTGACGCGCCTGCCGTCCGGTATCACGCCGAAGGTCTGGTCCAGCGCCGACGCCCTGCAACTGCAGCAGGTGCCGCCGACGCTCCTGGTGGTCGGCGGCGGCTACATCGGCCTCGAACTGGGACTGGTGTACCAGGGACTGGGTTCGCGGGTCTCGGTCGTCGAGTTCAATCCGCGCCTACTGGCCGGCGCGGACCACGACCTGGTGGACGTCATGGTCGACGCGGTCAGCCATCGCCTGGATCAAGTCATGCTCGAGACCAAGGTCACCGCCATCAACGAGACGCCGGACGGACGCTTCCGCGTGCAGCTCGAGCACGCGGGCAAGTCGGTATCTCGCGAGTTCGACATGGTGCTGGTGGCCATCGGCCGGCGACCCAACACCGAAGACCTCGGGCTCGAGCACACGCGCGTCAAGGTCGGCGAGCACGGCTTCATCCGCACCGACCGGGAATGCCGCACCGACGACCCCGCCATCTTCGCGATCGGCGACGTGACCGCCGGCCCTATGCTTGCCCACAAGGCCAGCCGCGAAGCCAGGGTCGCCGCCGAGGTGATCTGCGGCCGTCCGGCCGAGTTCGACAACCGCGCCATCCCCGCGGTCGTCTACACCGATCCCGAGATCGCCTGGACCGGACTGACCGAGCGCGAGGCGGCAGCTGAGAATATCCCGATCAAGGTCGGCCGCTTCCCCCTGTCGGCGCTGGGCCGCGCCCGCACGCTGGATCGGACCGCCGGCCTGGTGAAAGTCATTTGCGATCCCGAGGACGAGCTGATCCTCGGTATGGGCATCGTCGGACCCCACGCGAGCGAGCTCATCGCCGAGGGCACCCTGGCGATCGAGATGGGCGCGACGATCGAGGACCTGGTGGCCACGATCCACCCCCACCCGACCTTGTCGGAAGCTCTCATGGAGGCAGCCGAGGCTGCTCAGGGCACCGCCATCCACATCCACCCGCCGCGGCAGCCGTGACTGGACGCCGGGGCGCGGGCGATCCCGGCGCCGGCGTCTGGGACCTGGACCGCGGCTTGATCGAGGCCGCCTGCGCCGCCGGCCGCCCGCAACTGGCCGCCTACCCGCACCCGAACGTGGCGGCGGTGATCGGCCGCGGTGGCGACCCGTGGGTCGAGACCCGGCCGGAGCTGCTGGCGCGTGACCAGGTGCCGCTGCTGCGCCGCCGGGGCGGCGGCTGCGCCGTGGTGCTGGATCCCGGCAACGTCGTGTGTTCGATCGTCTTGCCGTGGCCGGGCCTATCAGGCATTACGCGCGCGTTCGCGGTCCTCAGCGAGGCGATCGCGTCCGCGCTGGCCGCCTGCGGCGCACCGCCGGTCCGGCAGGCCGGCACCAGCGATCTGGCCCTCGGCGACCGCAAGCTCGGCGGCTCATGCATCTGGCGCACGCGCAACATCCTCTATTACACGACCACATTGCTGGTGGATCCCGACTGGGATCTCATCGACCGCTATCTGCCGCATCCGCCGCGCGAGCCGGCCTACCGCGCCGGCCGCGGACATCGTGATTTCCTTATCAGCCTGCGGAGCATCGGGTTGCAGGCGTCTTCCCGGACGCTAGCGGCTGATTTACAGACAATCCTGACTCCCGTCGTCGCCGGCCTCGGCGGCGAAGAAACCTGACACACAGGCTGTCCTTAGTGTTGAATCGATTCGATTTGTCTGTATAGTTCAGACGAGCGGCGCGATAGTGTTGACGAGCCGCGCGCCTTAGATGGGGACGCCGCCTTCGGACTACCGTCGTAAAGGTGCCTGATATGCATTCATATCGCATCCTGATCATTGACGACCATCCGCTGGTTCGTTCGGGTATTCGCGCGATGCTGCAACTCGACGCCGACCTGCAGGTCTGCGCCGAAGCGGAGGACATCCAGAGTGCGATGCGCGCCATCAACGAACAGAAACCGGACCTCGCCCTGGTCGACATCTCGCTCAAGGGCGGTGAAAGCGGACTCGAATTGATCAAGAATATCCGCCAGAAGCATCCCGACCTGAAGACGCTGGCCGTATCCATGCACGACGAGGAGACCTACGCGCTGCGCGCCTTGAAGGCCGGCGCGCAAGGCTATGTCATGAAGCAGGAAGGCACTGAGAGGATCCGCGAAGCGATCCGCTGCGTCCTCGACGGGCGTACCTACCTCAGCCAGACGATGACCCAGACCGCCGTCGACCACCTCGGCACTGGCGGCGTTCCGCGCGACGGCAGCCCTTCCTCGGTTCTCAGCGACCGCGAGCTGGAACTGTTCGAGCTGACCGGCCAGGGCAAAGAGATCAACGAGATCGCACGCATCATGAGCATCAGCCCGCGCACCGTCGAAGTGCACCGCAGCCACATCAAGAAAAAACTCGGCCTGAAGACCAGCACCGAGATCTTCCAGAGCGCATACGAGTGGTTGCGGGAACGCGGGATGAAACCCTGACGCTGTTGACGCCTGTCTGAATGTGATTAGGCATGGTCGCAGAGCGGCCAGGCGGGCGGCTGTGTGCCCGCGACCCGGAAGGAAGGCGCCTCATGGCAACCAACGATGACCGCGCGCAGGCCGAACTGCGCCGACTCGAGAACCGCGAATGGCGCGACGCTATCGACTACGTGCTGCAGTCGCAGGGGCCGGAGCGGGTTCGCGAGCTGCTGCGCGTCTTACAGACCCGCGTCCAAGAACAGGGCGTCAGCATTCCCTTCACCGCCAACACGCCGTACCTCAACACGATCCCGCGCAGCCAGCAGCCGGTGTTTCCCGGTAACCGCGAGATCGAGCGGCGCATCAAGAGCCTGATCCGCTGGAACGCGATGGCCATGGTCGTGCGCGCCAATCGGGAGAGCCCCGGCATCGGCGGCCATATCTCCACCTACGCCTCGGCCGCCACGCTCTGGGAGATCGGCTTCAACCATTTTTGGCGCGGCCGCACCGACGATTTTCTCGGCGACATGATTTTCTTCCAGGGTCACGCCTCGCCTGGCGTCTACGCCCGCGCGTATCTGGAAGGGCGATTGACGGAACAGGACCTGGCCAACTTTCGGCGAGAACTATCCCCCGGCGGCGGACTCAGCAGTTACCCGCACCCGTTCCTGATGCCGGAATTCTGGGAGTTCCCGACGGTGAGCATGGGCCTGGCGGCGATCCAGGCGATCTACCTGGCCCGCTTCAACCATTACCTCGTGGACCGCGGCCTGCGCGAGCGCTCCGGCCGCAAGGTGTGGGCGCTTCTGGGCGACGGGGAGATGGACGAGCCTGAAAGCCTGGGCGCGATCACCCTGGCCGCCCGCGAGCAGCTCGGCAACCTGATCTTCGTGATCAACTGCAACCTGCAGCGGCTCGACGGGCCGGTTCGCGGCAACGGCAAGATCATCCAGGAACTCGAAGCGGCGTTCCGCGGCGCCGGCTGGAAGGTGATCAAAGTCATCTGGGGCAGCGAGTGGGACGATCTTTTGGAGCGCGACCAGACCGGACTGCTGCAGAAACGCATGGAAGAAGTCCTCGACGGCGAGATGCAGCGCTACACGGTCTCGGACGGCGCCTACATCCGCCAACACTTCTTCGGCCGCTACCCTGAGCTGCTGGATCTGGTGCGCGATTACAGCGATGAACAGATACGCAAGCTCACCCGCGGCGGCCACGACCCCTTGAAGGTCTACGCTGCCTACAAGATGGCGACCGGCCACGGCGAAGCCGTGCCCACGGTGATCCTGGCTCAGACGATCAAGGGCTACGGCCTGGGCGAGGCCGGCGAGGGTCGCAACGTGACCCACAGTCAGAAGAAGCTGAATCAAGAGGAACTGAGCGAGTTCCGCACGCGCTTCAACATCCCGATCGGCGATGCCGACCTCGAGGCCACGCCGTTCTATCGCCCCGCCGACGAGAGCCCCGAAATAAGCTACTTGCAGCAACGCCGGCAGGCGCTCGGAGGCTACTTGCCAGCGCGAAGCTACGAACTCAAGCCGCTGGCCTGCCGCGCCGAGGCGATGTTCGAGGAACTCTACGCCGGCAGCGGCGAACGCGAGGTCGCGACCACGATGAGCCTCGTCCACCTGTTGTCGCGCTTGTTGCGGGACCAGGAAATCGGGCGCTTCGTCGTGCCGATCGTTCCGGACGAGGCCCGCACCTTCGGCATGGAGGCTTTGTTTCGCCAGGCGGGCATTTACAGCCACGTGGGCCAGCTCTACGAACCGGTCGACAAGGGCAACCTGCTCTACTACAACGAAAAGAAGACCGGCGCGATCCTCGAGGAGGGCCTGTCCGAAGCCGGCGCCATGTCCAGCTTCATCGCCGCCGGGACGGCCTACGCCACCAACGGCGTGCCCGCCATTCCCTTCTACCTCTTCTATTCCATGTTCGGATTCCAGCGCGTCGGCGACCTGATCTGGTCGGCGTGCGACAACCGCGCCAAGGGATTCTTGATCGGAGCGACGGCCGGCCGGACGACCCTGGCCGGCGAGGGACTGCAGCATCAGGATGGCCACAGCCATGTGCTGGCGCTGCCGCCGACCACGATCAAGGCCTATGATCCGGCGTTCGCGTACGAGCTCGGCGTGATCGTGTACGACGGTATCACCCGCATGTTCTGCGGCGGCGAGGTTTGGATCTATTATCTGACGGTGATGAACGAAGTCTACAAGCAACCGGCGCTGCCGCGCGATCCGCTGGTGCGCGACGGCATCCTGCGCGGCATGTACCGGTACCGCAAGAGTCCGCTGAAAGGCGCCAAGGCGAAGCTGCGTGCCCACCTGCTGGGGTCGGGCGCGATCCTCAACGAAGCCGTCAAGGCGCAGGAGCTGCTGCACGAGCGCTTCGGCGTGGCGGCCGACGTCTGGAGCGTGACCAGTTACAAGGAACTGTACCGCGACGCCATCGACGCCGAGCGCCGCCACCTGCTCGATCCCGAAGCCGACGCGACGCCCTATCTGGCCTCGCTGCTGGCCGCTGAGCAAGGTGTCTTCGTGGCGGCCAGCGACTATCTGAGAGTGCTCCCGGCGGCGGTGGCCCGCTGGTTCCCCGGCCCGTTGCACGTGCTGGGCACCGATGGTTTCGGACGCAGCGACAGCCGGACCCGCCTGCGCGACTTCTTCGAGGTGGACCATCGGTACATCGCGCTGGCCGCGCTGCACGAGCTGGCCCGGCGCGAAGACATCGCACCGGAGATCTTCCGCCGGGCGCTGCGAGACCTAAAGATCGATCCCAAGAAGCCGAACCCGCTCGTCGACTGAGCGCCACTGGCGCAAGGAGTGCTCATGACGCAAGAGATCCGCGTGCCGGAAGTGTCCGACGGCGTGACCAAAGGCCAGGTCATCGGGCTGAGCGTGGCCGTGGGCGACCGCGTCGAGGTCGACCAGACCCTGCTCGAGCTGGAGACGGACAAGGCCGTGGTCGCTCTGCCGTCGCCTTTTACGGGCGAGATTACCGAGATCCTGGTCGCGGCGGGCGACGAAGTCGCCATCGGCCAGGTTGTCATGGCGGGCGTACCCGAGGGCGAATCGGCCGACCGCGCGCCCGCAGCCGCGGCGCCCGAGAAGCCTGAGCCGCCGTCCGCGACGCCGTCCGCGCGGCAGCCTGAACCGCCGTCTGAGCCGGCCGGCCGCAAGACCGCGGCGACGGCGACGGCAGCCAAGGCGTCCGCCGCCGCCGCAACGGCCGACGCCGGCCAGGCCGAAGCCCATCCGGCGCTGCCGCCGCCGCGCACCGCAGCCACCGCGCCGCAGGACGTCCCGCCCGCCTCGCCGCTGGTGCGCCGTTTCGCCCGCGAGTTGGGCGTGGACATCCACGCCGTCCGCGGCAGTGGCCCGGGCGGCCGCATCTCGGAACAGGACGTGCGCGAGTTCGTCAAACAGGCGCTGGCTGGCCGCGCCGACGCAGGAGCCGTCGTCGCGCACGCCAGCGGCGGCGCCGGGCAGCGACCGCTGCCCGATTTCACGAAATGGGGCGATATCGAGCGCGAACCGCTGTCGCAAGTTCGCAAGATCATCGCCGACAACATGGCCTATGCCTGGGCCACCGCCCCGCGCGTCACCCAGGATGACAAGGCGGACATCACCGCGGTCGAAGGGTTCCGCCTGGACTTCAACCGCAAAGCTCCGGCCGCAGACAAGCTCACGATGACCGCCATCCTGTTGAAGATCACGGCGGCCGCTCTGCGAGTCTTCCCCGCCGTCAACAGCAGCCTCGACCTCGCCGCCGGCGAATTGATCCGCAAGCGCTACGTGCACATCGGGGTGGCGGTGGACACTCCGGCGGGGTTGCTGGTGCCAGTGATCCGCGACGTCGACCGCAAGGGCCTGGCGACGCTCGCACGCGAATTGAACGCGACCGCCGCGAAGACGCGCGAGCGCCGCCTCACGCCGGCCGACCTCGAAGGCGGCACGTTCACGATTTCCAACCTCGGCGGGATCGGCGGCACGCATTTCACGCCGATCGTCTATGCACCGCAGGTCGCGATCCTGGGCGTCTCGCGCGCCGAGATGGAGCCCGTGTGGGACGGGCGCGAATTCCAGCCGCGCCTGCGCCTGCCGCTGTCGCTGAGCTACGACCACCGCGCGATCGACGGCGCCGATGGCGCCCGTTTCCTGCGCTGGATCTGCGCCGCCCTCGAACAACCGCTCCTGCTCATGATGGAGGACGAGCAATGACCAAGGCCCGGCAAGAAGCAACCATCGAGAAGGCGCCCCTGGTCGTGATCGGCGCCGGACCGGGCGGCTATGCGGCGGCGTTCAGGGCCGTCGAGCTGGGCCTGGCGGTGACTCTGGTCGATCCCGAGGCGAATCCCGGCGGTGTCTGCCTGCACCGCGGCTGCATCCCGAGCAAGGCGTTCCTGCACGCCGCGAAGCTGGTGCGCGACGCCGCCGAGGCAAAGGCGATGGGCCTGCATTTCGCGGCGCCCCGCCTCGACATCGACGCGCTGCGCGGCTGGAAGGACGGCATCGTCGAGACCCTCACCGGCGGGCTGGGCGGCAAGGTCAAGCAGAAGCAGATCCGCTATCTGCGTGGCCGCGCGCGCTTGAGCGGCCCGCGCGAGCTGGCGGTCGATCTGACCGAGGGCAAGACGGCCGCGCTCGCGTTCGACCAGGCCATCCTCGCGACCGGTTCGCGGCCCGTGCTGCCCGCGTTCGGCGCCGACCTGAGCGAACGCATCGTCGACAGCACCGGCGCCTTGCACCCGCCGTCAGTTCCCGGCACCCTGCTCGTCATCGGCGGCGGTTACATCGGCCTCGAACTCGGCTCGGTCTACGCCGCACTGGGCAGCCGCGTCACCGTGGTCGAGATGCTGCCTCAGTTGATGACCGGTGCCGATCGCGACCTTGTTTCCCAGCTCAAGCGGCGGCTCGACCGGCAGTTCGAAGCCATCCTGACCGCGACCAAGGTCCTGGGTTTGAAGGAGCAGAAGAACGGCGTCAAGGTCACGCTGCAGGACAAACAGGGCGGGCAGTCGAGCAAGCTCTTCGACCGCGTCCTGGTCGCCGTCGGTCGCCGCCCCAACATCGAGAACCTCGGCCTCGAAGCCGCCGGCGTCGCGCTAACGGACGGCTTCATCAAGGTGGACGCGGAGCGCCGCACCACGGCGCCCGGTATCTACGCGATCGGCGACGTGACTGGCCAACCAATGCTGGCCCACAAGGCCGCGCACGAAGGTCAGGTGGCGGCCGCCGTCGCCGCGGGCCGGCCGGCCGCGTTCGAACCGCGTGCGATCCCCGCGGTTTGTTTCACCGACCCGGAGATCGCCTGGACAGGGCTCACCGAGACCGAGGCACGCGACCAGAAGCGCCCGATCAAGACCGCGAAGATCCCCTGGCGCAGCCTCGGCCGCACGCTGACCCTGGGCCGCGACGATGGCCTGACCAAGCTGATCGTCGATCCCGACACGGATCTCGTCCTGGGTGTCGGTCTGGCCGGACCGGGCGCCGGCGAGTTGATCGGGGAGGCGACGCTCGCCATCGAGATGGCGGCGCGCTGGCAGGATCTGGCGTTCACGATCCACGCCCACCCGACGCTCTCGGAAGGGATCATGGAAGCCGCAGCGACGTTCTTCGCGTAACCGGAAGCGTCGCGGTCGGTTTTCGGGGTTACGCCCGCGCTTGCCCGGCGGGACTCGGCGTCGCATCTTGGCGCGGCAATCTGACCCGGATCAATGCGTGGCTGGGGAGGCTCGTTTTGACTGCTGAAAGTGTCTTGTTCCGCCGCTGCCTAGTAACCGGCGGCGCCGGTTTTCTCGGCATCAACCTCGTCCGCTATCTGTTGGCGCGGGGCCACGAAGTAGTCTCGCTCGATCTCGCGCCCTTCGACTACCCCGAGCGCGACCGCATCGTCGCTGTAACAGGCGACATCCGCGACCGCGCCGACGTCGATCTGGCCATCCAGGGCTGCGACCTCGTGGTCCACGGCGCGGCGGCACTGCCGCTCTATGCCCCGGCCGAGATCTATAGCACCGACATCGAGGGCACGCGCACCGTCTTGGCGTCGGCGCTGGCCCACGGGGTGCCGCGGGTCGTGCACGTCTCCAGCACCGCTGTCTACGGCATCCCCGACCACCATCCGCTTCGCGAAGACGACCCCTTGCAGGGGGTCGGCCCGTACGGCGAGGCCAAGGTCAAGGCCGAGCAAGTGTGTCAAGAGTTTCGCGCCCAGGGATTGTGCGTGCCGATCATCCGGCCGAAATCGTTCATCGGGCCGGAACGCCTTGGCGTCTTCGCCATGTTCTACGATTGGGCGCGGGACGGCCGCGGCTTCCCGATGATCGGCAGCGGCCATAACCGTTACCAGCTCTGCGACGTCGAGGACGTCTGCCAGGGCATCTACCTCGCCGCGACCGGCCCCCGCGACAAGGTCGACGACGTCTTCAACCTGGGCGCGCGCGAGTTCACGACCATGCGCGAGGATTATCAGGCCGTCCTGGACGAAGCGGGCTTCGACAAGAAGATCGTCGGCTTTCCCGCCGGCCCGGTCATCTGGACGTTGCGCGTCCTCGAGGCGCTCAGGCTCTCGCCGCTCTACAAGTGGGTGTACGAGACCGCCGCCGAGGATTCGTTCGTCTCGATCGAGAAAGCAGAGCACGTGTTGGGTTTCGCGCCGCAGTACTCGAACAAGCAGGCGCTCGTGCGGAACTATCGCTGGTACCTCGAACACCTGGATGAATTCCGGGGCGCTGCGGGCGTTTCGCACCGGGTGCCGTGGAAGCAGGGCATCCTCGGGCTCGCCAAGCGGTTCTTCTAGTTCGCCTGCCGGCCCGCATCGAAGCCGCGCGGCGGACCCGCTCTGCAAACCAACGAGTCCGCCGCCGTGCCACTGCCATGCGCCGCCTAGCGGCTACGCTTGATGTACCGGTAGAAATCCGAATCGGTCGTCAGGATCAGTCGGCTGGCCTTGCCGATCGCCTGCTCGTAGCTCTCCATGGTCTTGAGGAACGTGTAGAACTCCCGCGACTGCGCATTGCGGTCGTAGGCCGCGGCGTAGATGCTGGTCGCCAGAGCGTCGGCGTGGCCGCGGATCTCCTCGGCCGTCCGATACGCCTCGGATTGGACTCGCAGCAAGTCGCGTTCCTTCAGTCCGTTGATGCGGCTCGCCTCGCCCTCGCCCTCGCTGCGGAACCGGTCGGCGATGCGCTTGCGTTCGGCGATCATGCGCTCGAAGACGCTGCGCTGAACCTGCAGAATATAGTTGATGCGCTTCAACTGAACGTCGAGGACCTCGATGCCCAGATTGGCGGTGCGTTGCTGCGCGTTGCTCAGGATCTCGAGCCTGATCCTTTCGCGGCCGGCGACGATCGGCTCCAAGCGCGATTCGTCGTCGGGATCGATTTCTGTGCGCTCGGCTTCGCGGTTGGTCGAGCGCACGACCTCCAGCACGTCGTACTTGGCGATGGCGTTGCGCGTCTCGCCGTCAAGGATGTCGTCGAGGCGGGTCTGCGCGCCGCGTTCATCGCGCAGGCGCTGGAAGAAGAGCAACGGATCGGTGATCCGCCACCGCGCGTAGGTGTTGACCTCGATGAAGCGCTTGTCGCGGGTCGGCAGTTCGTTCGGCTCGCCGTCCCACTCAAGGAACCGCTTCTCGAAGCGATGGACTTTCTGCACGAAAGGCAGCTTGATTTTCAGGCCGGGTGTGGCGACAGGATCGCCCACCGGCTTGCCGAACTGGGTGATGATGATCTGCTCGTACTCCGGCACGACGTAGAAGGTGCCCGAGACCGCCATCAGGATCAGGATCCCCAGAATGATCGCCAGTGTGCGGTTCATCGCGCACCTCCACCGGTTCGGGAGCCGTCGATTCCATCGAGATTCAGCAACGGCAGCACACCCTTGAGGTCGCTGTCGATAACGACCATGCCCTCGATCTGCGGCAACACCTTGGCCATGGTCTCGAGATAGATGCGTTGACTCGTCACCTCAGGCGCCTTGCGGTACTCCTCGAACAGCGCCACGAAGCGAGCCGAGTCGCCGCGCGCCTGGTTGACGCGTTTGAGGGCGTAGCCCTCGGCCCCCTGGATGGTTTGCAAGGCCTCGCCCTGCGCGCGCGGAATGATCCGGTTGTACTCGCTCTGCGCCTGGTTGATGAGCTTTTCGCGCTGTTGCTCGGCCTCGTTGACCTCGTTGAAGCTGGGTCGAACCGGCTCGGGCGGGGTGACGTCCTGCAGAACCACCTGATCGACCGAGATGCCGATCTCGTACTGATTGCACAGCTCTTGCAGGGTGAGGTGCACTTCGCTGGCAACCTCGGCGCGGCCCACGGTCAAGACTTCGTTGACCGTGCGGTCGCCGATCTTGCTGCGCATCACCGCTTCGGACATGGCGCGGAAGGTGTCTTGTGGGTTGCGCACCCGGAACAGGAAGTTGTAGGGATCGACTACGCGGAACTGCACCACCCATTCAACGGTGGCGACGTTGAGGTCGCCGGTCAGCATGTTGGCTTCCTCGGCGTAACCGCGCGTGGTGAACTGCGAGCGACCGCCGGTGGCGAGCGTGCGGAAACCGAACTCCTCTTTGAATTGGCGTTCCACCGGCACCTTCCGCGCGTTCTCGATGCCGAACGGGAGCTTGAAGTGCAGGCCGGGATTGCTCGTGCGCACGTACTTGCCGAACTGCAGCACGAGCGCGACCTCCTCCGGCTCCACCGTGTAGAAACTCGTAATGGCCACGATCAGGACCACCAGCCCGAGCACCAGGTTGCGGAGCATCCGCCGGCTCAGTTGGGGAACTCTGATCTCCGGCCCGTCAGGGGAACCGCCGAAACGACGCGGGTCGGTCATCTCTGTCCTCCAGGGTTAGGGATTCGCATTTCCTGGCTACTGTACACGTGAGCGCGGCAGGCTGCCAGCAGAACCGAGCGGCGTCAGCCGGCCGCGGCTGCGCGGGAGTTGGCAACCGCAAGACGCGCCGGTATCATGTGCATGCCTGAAGATAACCGCCCGTGCGGCGTGTTATTCGCCCCGGAATCAGAGGAGCCTGCCATGACGCACGTACTGCCCGCCTTGCCGTACCCGCACGATGCCCTCCAGCCGCACATCTCCCGCGAGACGCTCGAGTACCACCACGACAAGCACCACGCCGCCTATGTCAACAACTTGAATGGGCTGATCGCCGGCACGGAGTTCGCCGACCGCGCGCTCGTGGAGATCATCAAGACCGCGCCTACGGGCGGCATCTTCAACAACGCCGCCCAGGTTTGGAACCACACCTTCTACTTCGCCGGGATGCGGCCGCGCGGCGGCGGCGACCCCACCGGTGCGCTGGCGGCCGCCATCACGCGGCGGTGGGGCGACATCGCCGCGTTCCGCGACGCGTTCACCAACGTGGCGATCGGTACCTTCGGCAGCGGCTGGACCTGGCTCGTCCGCAAACAGGACGGCAATTTGGACATCGTGTCGACCAGCAATGCCGGCACGCCGCTCACCGCGGACCAGACGCCGCTCGTGTGCATCGACGTCTGGGAGCACGCCTACTACATCGACACCCGCAACGCTCGGCCCCGCTATATCGAGAACTGGTGGCAGATCGTGAACTGGGAGTTCGCGGCCCAGCATTTCGCCGGTTGACCCGGATCATGGTCCTGGTCAAGCCTGGTCCGGCCCCGGGCGGCTCGCCTCGTCGCGCTGCTGCGACGGCGATACCGCGGCGGTCAACAGCACGACCGCCCTGGCCGCCAGCGCAAAGCCGAAGATGCCCGGCAACATCGCGTTGCTCGGCTGGCGGCGCGCCGCCGGCGGCCCGGTCGCGGCGGCGGCCGCAGCCGCCGGGTTCGCCGCGATCGGCTCCTGGATCGGCGGCACGGGCGTTTCTACCGACCAGACCGCTTCGATCTGCCCGGGGCCGACCCCCAACCGGCGTACGCGCTGGCGCACGGCGCGGGCGAGAGGGCAGACTCGTGAATCGAAGAGGTCGCCGCAACGCACCAGGCCGCCGTCCCGCTTGCCAGCCGCGCCCATGCTGCTGAGCACCTGCCAACCGTGCCGCGCGCCGTGGACGAGCAGCGCTGCTTTGGCCTCTACCCCATCAATGCAGTCGATGAGCACCGGGAACAACTCGCGCTCCGCCGGCGGCACCAGCTCGGCCAGCGAGGCGGAGTCGACGCGCGCCGCCACGCCCTCGACCTCGGTATCGGAACAGACGCGCGCGATCCAGGCCGCCAGGATCTCGGTCTTCAAACGCCCGACATCCTCCGGCGCGGCCAGCGGATGGCGGTTCAGCGAGCTGACACTGATGCGGTCGTCATCCATGAGCTTGAGCCGTCCGATCCCGCTGCGCGCCAAGGCCACGACACAGTGCGCGCCCACGCCGCCGAGACCGATGACGATCGCTCCCCCGCGCCGCAGACAAGCGAAACGCGCGGCACCGTAGAGGTCCACCGTACGGGTGAAGCGGGGCGAAAAGGGCGCAGCCATCGCGTTGCTCCGGTTTAATTACGATTACTCCGATCGTAGCCCGGACTATTCATGAAGGTCCGCCGCGAGAAAGTGGACCATGCTTGCCAGAACGCGGTCTCGCAAGGATCAGCGAGGGAGGCGCACCCAAGGCGGTACGTTGACCGAGCCGATCCGAGAACGCGCTTCCTGGCAAGCATTTGACCTTTCGCAACCGGTCCTTCATGAATATTCTGAGCTTCTAGCATGCCAGAGTAGTCGTTTCTGTGCCAGGGCGTTTCGCGCCGCCGTTCTTGCGGACTGGAGGTGCCCGTATGCGATTCGCGTTCCCTTTGGTCCCGGTCGTTGCCGTCCTCGCCGTTGCGAGCCTCTGCCTGCCCCTTGCCGCGTCCTGCTCGGAACCCTCCGGCGCGGCGCCCGCCGACACTACCGAACCGGCGCCGCTCGACGACACCGCGATCGTGGCCGCGTCCCGGGTGATCGATCTGGAGTTGACCCGCAGCGAGCGCGACTCGTTGCGCCAAGACCTCGCAGAGCAGCGCGAAGCCTACGCGCTGCTGCGCGCCGCCCTGGTCGACAACGCGACCGCGCCCGCCCTGCGCTTCGACCCCCTGTTCTGGCAACCGGGCGCCGCCGACAGCCTGGCCGACGCCGCGCGCGCGCCGGAAGCTCAGCCGGTCTGGCGGCTAGCTGATCGCGTCGTTCGCCCGCGCGATGCGGCCGCGCTCGCTTGGCTGCCGGTTGCCGACCTGGCCGTGCTCCTGCGCTCGCGGCAGGTGACGAGCGAGGAGTTGACCCGCCTGGCGCTGGCTCGACTACGCGAATACGATCCGCAACTGCGTTGCGTCGTGACCTTGCTCCAGGACCGCGCCCTCGCGCGCGCCCGCCAGGCAGACGATGAGTTGGATCGTGGTCTCTGGCGCGGCCCTCTGCACGGCGTGCCGTGCGGCGTGAAGGATCTGCTCGCCGTCCCCGGCTATCGGACCACCTGGGGCGCCACGCCGTACCGCGAACAAACCCGCCCCGAATTGGCGACGGTGGTAGCGAAGCTGGACACCGCCGGCGCCATCGTCGTGGCCAAGCTCGCCCTCGGCGCGCTGGCCTGGGGCGACGTCTGGTTCGGCGGTATGACGCGCAATCCCTGGAATCTCGAGCAAGGCAGCAGCGGCTCGTCCGCCGGCTCGGCCGCGGCGGTGGCGGCGGGATTGGTGCCGTTTGCGATCGGCAGCGAGACCTGGGGCTCGATCGTCTCACCGGCGACGCGCTGCGGCGTGACCGGCCTGCGCCCGACCTTCGGTCGCGTCAGCCGCCACGGCGCCATGGCGCTGAGTTGGTCGATGGACAAACTCGGTCCCATCGCCCGCACGGTCGAAGATTGCGCTATCGTGCTCGATGCGATTCGGGGGCCGGACGGGCTCGATCCCACCGTCATCGACGCGCCGCTGGCGTTACGCCCCGATCTCGCACCGGGGACGATCCGTGTCGGCTACCTCGCCGACCTCTTCGCGGACAACGCCGGCAGCGGCGACCCGTCCCGCGACCTGGACTGCGCCGCGCTGGACGTCCTGCGCGCTGCGGGTTTCTCACTGATTCCGATCGCCCTGCCCGCGCGCGAGGTCTCGCCGCTCGGCCTTATCCTTTCGGTCGAAGCTGCCGCAGCGTTCCAGGAGCTGACGCTCTCGGGCCGCGACGACCTTTTGGCACGCCAGATCCGCAACGCCTGGCCGAACGTCTTCCGCGCGGCCGCGTTCATCCCCGCCGTCGAGTACATTCAAGCCAATCGACAGCGTTTGCTCTTGATGCGCGATTTCGCGGCGTTATTCGACGACGTAGACGTCTACGTAACGCCGAGCTTCGGCGGCAGCGGTTTGTTGATGACCAACCTGACGGGCCATCCGCAGCTCGTCGTGCCCAACGGTTTCTCCGCGAGCGGTGCGCCCCGCTCGCTCAGCTTCGTCGGCCGCCTTTTCGGTGAAGCGGAGTTGGTGGCCGTGGCGCGCGCGTATCAGGATCGCACCGACTGGCATCGGCGGCGGCCGGAAGGATTCTAACCCGGATCATTCATGAAGGACCGGCTGCGAAGGCTCAAATCGCGAGGCCGAACAGTTCGGCCGCGTTGCGCGTGGTCGCCTCCGCGACGATCGCAACGTCGACGCGCCGCAGCTCAGCGATCGCGGCGGCCACCTCACGCACGTGGCGCGGCTCAGTCGCGACGGCCTCCACCCCATGCAACCCGATCGACGGCGCGTCGGTCTCCAGCAACAGACGCTCCAGCGGCACCGACGCCACCGCCTCGCGCACGCGGACCGCCTGCGGTCTGGTCACCGCGCCGCCGATTCCCAGATGCAGCCCCAGGCGGAGGAACTGGCGCGCGAGATCGTGCGAGCGCGAGAACGCATGCAGGACGCCCCGCAGCGGCGGGTCGAAGCGCTGCAGAATCGCCGCCATCTCGGCGAACGCGCCGCGGCAGTGCAGGATGACCGGCAGATCGAGATCGCGGGCCAGCTCGAGCTGCCTCTCCAACACCGGAATCTGCTGGCTCATGGCGGGCGCGTCGATCTTGCTGTCGAGACCGACCTCGCCGACTGCCACCGCGGCGCACTCGCGCAGCCCGCTGGCCAGCTCATCGAGGTCGAGTGGTTCGGCGGCCGCCCAAGGGTGCAGCCCCAGCGCGGGATGGATCAGGCCCGGCTGCGCCGCGGCGAGCGACTGGATGCGCAGCCACGACGCCGCGTCGTAGGCCGGCGCGATGATCCCGATCACGCCGCGGGCGCTAGCACGCGCCAGCACTTCCGGCAACGCGGCGTCGAGAGGTTCGCAATCGAGGTGGCAGTGGGTGTCGATCAGGCGCATGCGAGAACTCCGTCGTTTCCTTCGGATTATTCACGAAGCAGCGCCGTGGGAAAGCGGAAAAAGTCGGAAACGAGCGGCGCGGCGCGATGCGGCCGGGCATACCAACGCCGCGGGACCCCCATCGGAGGTCCCGCGCGTCAGTGAACCGGATCGCTGCGATCGAAACGACCGAACGCGATGGCTACTGGAAGAGCGCCTTCACCCGCGACCAGGTGGCGGCGTCGACACCGACGGTTACGAAGCGGAAGTTGCCGCGGATCGCACCCGCTGGCCAATCCTGACTGTAGATCTGGATCGCGAGTTCCCCGTTTTCCAGAGCCTCGGCGATGTCGGCCGTGTAGGGTAGGGTCAGCGCGAGCGGCGTGCCCACGGGCAAGGTCAGCAGCTCGACGCCCGGCGAGTCGGCCGCAGCCCAGAGCAGCTTCGCCTCGGTCTGGGGCGTATCCAGGCCGGCGAAATTCACCGTCAACGCAAACGTGGTTGCAGTATCGTCCACGATAAGGGTCGACTGGCCGTACGCCGAAGCGCCGCTGTGCGGGATGACCAGATCCGGAACCAGTTCGGCATCGTAGGCAATGGCAGCAACAGCAGCGCCGGCGCCGAACACCATCGACACCAGACCGAACATCGTGATCAAGTTGCGCACCATAAATCAACCTCCAGGACTTAATATTAAACTAAGACGAGCACAATGTTACCACCTGCGCTCGAGAAAGTCCATCATAAACTTTCAAAATATGCATTTTTTCGTCATATCTATTGTCGTCACCTATCAAATGCTCCCCGACGGGCTGAACTCAGCATCCGGATCGCGGCGCTCAGCCAGCCGGCCATTTCCAGGCCCGCGCGCTCGAGGCGGCCGGACTGGGCCTGCAGGTGACGGTGCAATTCCTCGCGCAGTTCCAGATCGCCGGTCACGTCCGCCAGAGTCAACAGGGCATAGACCGCCGCGGATCCCCCGGAGGGGAGCACGCTGTCGAGGATATCGCGACGGCGGCCCAGCGGCGTCGCCGCGGAGGCCGTCGCGAACCAGGTGTCGGCCGGGCCGAGGCAGCGCTCGCGGGCGTAGAACAGCAAGCCGCGAGCCCGGTCCAGATACTCGCTGCGCTTGGTGGCTCGATAGAGATCCAGCAGCCCCTGCGCCAGCAAGGCGTAGTCCGCCAGGACGGCGCTGCCCGTCGCCTCACCGCCGTTGCTGGCTCGGGCGAGTTCGCCGGCCGGCCTCTGGTGCACGCGCGCGAGATAATCGGCGATGCGTTCGGCGCGTGCCAGCAGATCGCTTCGGCCGGCGGCCTGGAAACCGCGCACGAACGCCGAAATGGCCAATCCGTTCCAACCGGTGACGATCTTGCGGTCCAAACCCGGCGCCGGACGTTCGGCCCGTGCCGCCAACAACGCGGGGCGATACCGTTCGTAGAGCCCGGCGACGGCCTCGAGATCGCGTCGGTGGCGGGCGGCGACAGCCGGGGGATCGGCGCGCCGGGTGATCACACTCGCGCCGGGCGCGAAGTTTCCCTCGTCGCCGACGCCGAGCAGATCGGCCGCGACCGGGCCGTCCTCGACGCCGACGGCCGTCGCGATCTGGGCGCGCGTCCAGACGTAATAGGTGCCTTCCTCGCCGCCACTGTCGGCGTCGAGACTCGCGTAGCACGGCCCCTCTTCGCCGCTCATATCTCGCAGGAGAAACTCCAGCGTATCGATACCGACCGCGGTGAAATCGGGCCGTCGCAATCGCACGCCGGCATCGAGGAACAGGCTCGCGAGTTGGGCGTTGTCGTACAGCATTTTCTCAAAGTGCGGCACGGTCCAGTGGGGGTCGACCGTGTAGCGATGGAAACCGCCGCCGAGGTGATCGCGCAGACCGCCGGCGGCCATGGCTGTCAGCGTCCTCTCGACCATGGCGCGGGCGGCAGGATCGCCGCTGCGCCGCCACCAGTGCAGCAGGCAAGACCACCGTACCGGAACGGGAAACTTCATCGCGCCCGCCGTACCGCCGTGGCGGGAGTCGAAGTGAACCTGCGCGTTTTGGATGAGCGCCGCCACGAGGGCGTCGTCGAGCGGCTTGCCGGCCTCGGCTGTGTAAGATGCCGCCGCCGCGTTGCGCAGGTGCTCGGTGAGTTCGCCCGCCTGCGCCAGTAAATCGGCCCGCCGCGTGCGCCAGAAACCGGCGATCCGTTCGAGCAGGCTCAGGAAGCGATCGCGGGGAAAGTACGTGCCGCCGTAGAACGGCTGCAGATCCGGCGTGAGGAACACCGACATGGGCCAGCCGCCGCCGCCGGTCAAGAGCTGCACCGCCTCCATATAGGAGCTGTCAACATCCGGCATCTCCTCGCGGTCCACCTTGATGCAGACGAAGTGGCGGTTGAGCTGCTCGGCGACGGCGTCCGCTGTGAATACCTCGGCCTCCATGACGTGGCACCAGTGACAGGAGGCATAGCCGCTGCTCAAGAAGATGGGCCGCTCCTGGACCCGCGCCAGATCCAGGGCCGCCTGATCCCAGGGATGCCAGTCGACCGGATTGTGCGCGTGTTGCCTCAGGTAGAGAGACCGCTCGTGGCGCAGGCGGTTGCCGGTGCGGCGCACGTCGGCCGGTGTACGGTCGATCCTGGTCGAATCCATGTCTCCTCCCGAGCGGCCCCGCCGGAATCGGGTTGCGGTCGCGATCTCTTATGTATACCTGTTTGGTACTGTTTCCGCCATTGGCGGCGCCCGGAACGCTTGCCGGTACCGTGGGCCGCCGCCGCTGGCCGTCGACACGGGCACCTTGGCACCACCTGATCGGCCCATTGCGTCCGATCGAACAGGAGTCCTTGGGAATGATTCATCTGAGTGACAGCGCCGCCGGCGAGTTCCGGCGCCTCATGGCCCAGCGGGGTCTGCAAGAAGCGACCATCCGGATCAGCGTCGAAGCTGGCGGCTGCTCCGGTCTGCAATACAGCATGGATTTCGCCGATGAGGTTGCCGCCGAGGATGTCGTCTTCGCTCGCGAGGACGGTCTCCGGGTCGTGTGCAATCGCGAATCCCTGATGTACCTCGACGGATTGAACGTCGATTTCTCGAGCAAGCTGATGGGCGGCGGCTTCCGTTTCGCGAATCCGAACGCCGCCCGCAGTTGCGGTTGCGGCACGTCGTTCCGCATCTAGCAGGCTGTTGAAAAACTCGATCTGGCCGAGCCAAGTTTTTCAACAGCCTGCTAGCTCGGTGCGCGGTCGCCAGGACGAGCCGCCTGGGCGAAGCCGGGGTGAAACAAAATACCAGAGCCCGTTAGCCCAAGATTTCGCCTGGCGTCAGCGGCAAAATCGTTGTTAAATGGCCGGCGAACCGGGCGCATCCTCCTGCCTGGTTCGCGATTCGGTGTGCCGTTGCGGACCCGATGAACCAGTCACGTTCCTGCACCAGGCCACCGGGAGGGTGTCCCTTTGGCTGACGACCGTTCGAGAACTACCGGCGCCAGCAGTGACCCGGTGCGGCCGGACCCCGCGAGCGAGCGTGTTCGATTTCCCCGCTGGTCCAATCTGCTCGGTCCGGCGACCGCCGTCGTGGCCGCGGGCGGATTGCTGTATCTGGTGGTGCTGGTGACCTTGGTGTTCCATCCGCGCAACTCGGCCATCGGCTACGCGCCGGCGCAGCCGGTGCCGTTCAGCCACGCGCTGCACGCCGGTGAGCTGGGCCTGGACTGCCGTTACTGCCACACGACCGTCGAGCACGCTGCGCAGGCGAGCGTGCCGACGGCCGAGACCTGCATGAACTGTCACGCGACGATCTTCACCGAGAGCGCCAAGCTGCTGCTGGTGCGCGAAGCGCACGCCACCGGCAAGGCCATACCGTGGATCCGCGTCCACGACGTGCCCGACTACGCGTATTTCGACCACAGCGCCCATGTTCGCGCCGGCGTGGGCTGCGTGAGCTGCCACGGCCGCATCGACCGTATGACGGTGGTTTCACAGCAGATGCCGCTGACGATGAGTTGGTGCCTGGATTGCCACCGCCGGCCGGAGCCGCATCTGCGACCGCCGGATCAAGTCACCCGCATGGATTGGACCCCGGACGAGGATCCGTCGGTGCTCGGCCGGCGGCTCCGCGACGTGCACGGGATCAACCCGTCCACCGACTGCACGACCTGTCATCGCTAGGCGACGACGGAGGCCTCCATGACAACGGCGAACGACGCCAACCTCACTGGCCGCGGCTACTGGCGCAGCTTGCAGGAACTGGCCGGCAGCCCCGAGTTTCGCCGCCACCTGGACAGCGAGTTCCCCGACGGGATCGACGGGCCCGCGGCCGGGTTCAGCCGCCGCCGCTTCCTGCAGATCATGGCCGCCTCGGCGGCCATGGCCGGCCTGACCGGCTGCCGGTGGCCGCAGGAGCGGATCATTCCGTTTGCCGCACGCCCGGACGGCTTCACGCCGGGCAAGACCCAGCAGTTCGCGACTGCGTTGGAACTACCCGGCCTGGCCACTGGCGCCGCGCTGCTGGTGACGAGCTACGACGGCCGCCCGATCAAGGTCGATGGCAATCCCGAGCACCCGTGGAGCCTGGGCGCCGCCAGCGCGCAGATGCAGGCCAGCGTGCTCGACGTCTGGAACGTCGACCGCAGCCGCTCGCCGGTGCGCCGGCGCGACAATCAGGAAGTGCGCGCCACCTGGAACGACTTCGCCACGTTCGCCGCCGGCCAGTTCGACGCGCTCGCGGAACGCGACGGCAGAGGTCTGGCGTTCCTCGCGGGCGCGTCGAGCTCGCCGACCCGCGCCCGACTCCGCGCACAACTGGCAGCGCGGTTCCCGTCCGCGCTGTGGTTTCGGCACGAGCCGGCCGGCGACCACGAACGCCTGGCCGGCGCCGCCCGCGCATTCGGTCGCAGCTACCGCGACCTGACGCATGTGGAACACGCGCGCGTGATCGCTGATTTCGATGCTGATCTACTGCACGCGCACCCGGCCGCGTTGCGCAACGCCCGCATGTTCGCGCGCGGACGGCGCCCCGCGCGCGACCAGATGAATCGGCTCTACGTCTTCGAATCGACGCTGAGCCCGACCGGCGCCGCGGCGGATCACCGCATACCCTTGCCGCGCACCCAGATCTCGCTCGCTTTGGCTGCGCTGGCGGTCGAGGTCTTCCTCGAGCGCGGCGTCGCGCTGCCCGACGGCGCCGGCATCAGCCGGGGCGAGCTGGCCGGCTGGCGCGACCGTGTCCCCGCGCTCCCGGCCATCGCGGCCCTGGCCGAGGACCTCGCCGGCCGGCGCGGGCAAGGCCTGGTGGTCGTCGGCGATCGGCAGCCAGCGTGGGCGCATCACCTGGCCGCTGTCTTGAACGTCGCGCTCGGCAACGTCGGCCGCACCGTGACATTCGTGCCCGCAGCCGCACCGGATGCCGACCTCACAGCGCTAGTTGACGCATTGCAGGCGGGCCGGATCGAAACGCTGGTCATCCTGGACGGCAATCCGGTGGCCACGGCGCCGGCCGATCTGGACGTCGCGGCGGCTCTGGCCCGCGCAACGGTCACCATCCACTTGGCGGACCGTCTCGACGCCACGAGCGAGCGCTGTCTGTGGCACCTGCCCCGCGCCCACTACCTGGAGGCCTGGGGCGACGCGCTCGCCGTCGACGGGAGCTTGCTCGCCGTGCAACCGTTGATCGAACCGCTGCACGGCGGCCGCTCCGAGCTGGAACTAATGGCCTTGCTGGCGGGCGACCCGGCGCCGCGCGGCTACGACCTCGTGCGCACCACCTTCCACCAGGGGGCCGGCGGCAGGGGGCAGGCGCCGGCCGCCAGCCCATCCTTCGAGGCGAACTGGCGGCGTTTCCTGCACGATGGTTTCACAGCGGTGTCCGCCGCGGCCGCCCAGACGCCGGCGTTGACCGGCGCCGGCCTCCAACTCGCGGCCGCGGCTGCGCCCAACTACGAGAACCTCGAGTTGGTGATCGCCCCCGACCCGCGTCTCGGCGACGGCCGCTTCGCCGACAACGCCTGGCTGCAGGAGTTGCCCGACTTCGCCACCAAGGTGGTCTGGGACAATGTGGCGGCTCTGAGCCCGGCCACCGCGGCCGCGCTGCGCGTCGCGCACGGCGATTTGCTGGAACTGGAGTTCGCGGGGCAAAGGCAGCGAATGCCGGCCTATGTCTTGCCCGGCCATGGAGCCGCCACGGTCACGGTCACGCTCGGGCACGGCCGCCGCGACTGCGGCCGCGTGGGCCGCGGGGTGGGCCATGACGCGTACGCGCTTCGCGTCGCCGCCGCCCCACACGGCGGCATCGGCCTGAAGATAACCAAAACGGGGCATCGCTATGCGCTGAGTTGTACGCAGGATCACCACGCGATCGATCCGATCGGCTACCAGGAGCGCGAACGCCGCGTCGGCTCGCTGGTGCGACAGGCCGATCTCGACCATTACCTTGCGCACCCGGATTTCGTCGATCACCTCGGGGTCCACCATCCGCCGTTGGTCTCGCTGTGGACCGAGAAGGGGTACACCGGCCACAAGTGGGGCATGGCGATCGATCTCTCCGTGTGCATCGGCTGCAACGCCTGCCAGGTCGCGTGCCAGGCGGAGAACAACATCCCGGTCGTCGGCAAGGACGAGGTGGGCCGCAGCCGCGAGATGAGCTGGATCCGCATCGACCGCTACTTCCAGGGCGACCCGGAAAATCCGGAAATCGCTGCCCAACCGATCGCCTGTGCGCATTGCGAGCTGGCCCCCTGCGAGCAGGTCTGCCCCGTGGCGGCCACGGTGCACACCGAGGAGGGTCTGAACGCGATGGTTTACAACCGCTGCGTCGGCACCCGCTACTGCGCGAACAATTGCCCATACAAGGTTCGCCGCTTCAACTTTTTCGACAACATCAAGCAGATCAGCGAGACCGAGAAAATGCGGCTGAATCCCCAGGTCACGGTGCGATCGCGCGGGGTGATGGAGAAGTGCACCTACTGCGTGCAGCGCATCGAAACCGCCAGGATCGCGGCCAAGAACGAACGGCGGCCGCTGCGGGACGGCGAGATCACGCCGGCCTGCGCGCAGACCTGCCCCACCGAGGCCATCGTCTTCGGCGATCTGAACGATCCGCAGAGCCGGGTGAGCCGGGCCCGCGCCGAGAAGCGCAGCTACGACCTGCTAGCGTACCTGAACATCAAGCCGCGCACCAGCTACCTGGCGCGCATCCGCAACCCGCATCCGCGGCTGGCGTCCCACGGCGAAGAGGCCGGCCGTCCCAGCGGCCACAAGCAGACCGGAGCCTGACGCATGCACCGCGCCATCGTCCTCGGCGAACACGACAACACGGCCTACGTCCCGGGCCGGCCCACCGAGTTGATCCTCGACGGCCACACGTTCACCAGCGTGACCGACACGGTCTGCGGTATCGTCGAGACGCCGCGGCCGCCGCGGGCCTGGTACATCGCGTTCGCGGTAACGGTTTCGCTGACCGTGATGCTGTTTGCGATGCTCTACCTGCTGATCACGCGGGGCATCGGCGTTTGGGGCGTCAACAGCACGGTGGGTTGGGGCTGGGCCATCGTGAATTTCGTGTTCTGGGTGGGTATCGGCCACGCCGGCACGCTGATCTCGGCGATCCTGTTCTTGCTGCGCCAGAAGTGGCGCACGTCGATCAACCGCTTCGCCGAGGCGATGACCATCTTCGCGGTCGTGTGCGC
>Ga0334883_1002011_pt1 | contig 27116 bp, 19 predicted proteins | sample GraSluR1_MG_6_FD_207230 | JGI IMG/M metagenome (GOLD analysis project Ga0334883, IMG submission 207230) | Sludge microbial communities from methane-producing bioreactor in Wageningen University, Netherlands - Granular Sludge_09_05-R1 | ecosystem: Engineered > Bioreactor > Anaerobic >...
CGGCAGCGTCATAATCACCACCAACCTAAAGTTCTCGGACTGGACGGATATCTTTCCAGACACCATGTTAACCGCTGCCTTAGTAGACCGTTTAACTCATCGAGCTCATATTCTCGACATGAACGGAACATCTTATCGGCTTGAACAGCAAATGAATCACCATACACGCTAATAATAGAAGAATTGTTAGCCCCCATTTCATGTTTCCGTTGATTGCCCAGGTATTTCCAACAGGTTCTTTCATCGGAAAAACTAGAAAAAGCACAATCACAATAAAGAGAATGATATATTTCAAATATCTCAGGTGCTTGTGAGCTTTGAATATTTTAATTTTTCGGGGAAACGGGATTTTATATAGTAATCCTTGGATAAATCCAACCGGGCATACTTTGCCGCAAAGACTCTTGCCGCTGACAACCCCTAAGAGAATAAGAAAACCGAATTCGAGAACCCTGGTTCCAATACTCACATGATTTCTCCTCTTCCCTAATGTGAATGATTCAACTGATTATTTGGGGCGCTTCTTTTACCTCGGAACAGCATCTTTATCTTAATTTTGTCTGGCAACCCGCAACTATTTCATACGACACCGTCTATAATTAAGACTTTAATTATTTTTTATTAGCTAAAACATTGTAAACATGTATCCCTAAAATTATTAATCATGATAAGCGAGTTCCTTTTCTGAACTTTCGATAGAGACAAAAGCCAATTATTGTTTATTTACTAAAGCATATAAAAGTAAGTAATCGGTTACCTGCTAGAGTCCGGCCAGGAGATCATCTAAAAATCTGCTAATTGTACCAAGTTCATCGGAATTGTATTTCCCCAAAATTTCTTGAAGATTTCCATCGGCCAACTCGTGAATTTTCTCATGAATGTTAAAAGCATCTTTGCCTTGAGGGGTAAGTGTGTAATAAACTTCTTTTTTGTTATTCTCCAGATGATCTGCCTTTATTAAGCCTTTTGATAGGAGTTTAGCTGTTATCTTGGATATGGCACCCCTAGTCATATTCAACTCTTTTGAAATAAGCGTTGCATTCGGTAATCTGTTTTTGCCAATGCATTCAATCACATGATACTCCGAAATTATAAGGTTTTTATCGTATAGGTTTTTACATCCACATTCCAAGAGATATTGATTAAGGTTATCTTCGTGCATTTGCATGAAATTGTTTAAACAATCAAATAAATCCGCCAATTTGCTCAGTAGGGAATGAACTTCAACTTTTTCATTTTCCATAACTAAAAGCTCCTATTAATTTATTTCCTAAGAAACAAATATATTATACTACACGATAAATAATAAATCAATCAAAACTAAACCATTGACAATGCGTTTGTCTTTCGTTAGTATATTATTGTTTCCTGGGAAAATAAAGTCATTAGTTTAATATGCGAATTGATGCCGCGCTTAATGTTTTATCTATTTAGCAAACGAGTTTCACGGTCTTCGCCATAAAATGTGAAGAACAAGCACAGACAATTGATATAGTACAAAAGCGCATTTTTTTTACCTGGATTATTTCTTGGTTTCTGGCTTCTTCCGATTCCTCCTATCTGGCTAGCGGAGAGATCGCGGTGGATGGCGGACTGGGACAAATTTAGACCGAGGTTGGCTTGGGGAAGCCTGAAGAATTAATAGATGAGAGGAGAAGGCTTATGGAAGGAAAGGAAAAAATTGAGGAAACTAAAAAGTCAAACAGCATGTTTTCAGATAAAGTCGATAAGCTAGCGGCGCTAGTAAACATGATTGCTGCCGTTGCCAGGAAAAATGCAAAGAAAACCATTTTGTATAGTACCGTTCTATTGATTGTTATCGTTGGATTTATAGTATTTAAAAATAACGAAGATGTTCCTTCCCAGCCTGCAGCCATAATCAATAAGACTTCTGTTCAGATTCAACCGGCGAAAGCAATTGAGAAAGAATTAATCATTAGCTCTAAAGCAACTATAGAACCATGTGAAGAAGGCATTGTAAGCAGCAAGCTATCAGGACAAGTGGTCCGTATCCTGTTTGAAAATGGTGATGCAGTTGAGCAAGGCCAGGCCTTGGTACTTCTGGAAGATCAGGATTTGCACAGTCAGTTACAGACGGCTGAAATCACCGTTCAAAAGATGGAGGCAACCCTGGAATCATCTCAGCAAAATTATGACCGGGCTAAAGCTCTATTTGATAATGGAGCCATCGCTAAAGCCGATTATGATGCGGCAGTTACATCGCTCAAATTAGACCAGGCCAATTTAAAATCTGCCCAGGTAACTTTTCAGAGTGTTAATCATTCCTTGGAGAGTTGTGTAATTCGAGCTCCCATTAGCGGGGTATTGGATAACAAAAGCGTAAAGCTTGGGCAGATGATATCACCGGACCTAATGCTGGCTCAAGTAAAGAACATTTCTTCTGTATATGCGGTGCTTCAGATAGAGCAACAAAATGTGAACATTATTAAATTAGGGCAAAAAGCTATCATAACCGATAATGATACTACTCTTGAAGGGGTGGTAAAAAGCATCAATGTATCTGCCGACCCATCTTCAAGAGTTTTTAATTGCAAAGTTCAGGTTGACAACCAAAGCAAGCTGCTTCATCCTGGCGACTATGCCAGAGTTGAAATCACTACTGATCAAAAGATACCAATGATTACTGTCCCTATAGAAGCCCTAGCCGGAGATGAAGGCAACTACTTTATCTTTATAAATAATAATGGAATAGCTCGTCAACGCAGTGTTACCATCGGCCAAACTATCAAAAACTTGGTAGAAATCAAATCAGGAGTACAAAACGGGGATAGTATCATTTGTACAAATGTAAATACACTGCAGGATGGTGACGGGGTAATAGTATTCTCCGAACAGGGGGGAATATAAATGATTTTAGCGGACATTAGCATTAGACGGCCTGTATTTACTATTGTTGTAATTATAGCTTTTGTTGTTGTTGGCATCCTCTGCTATGCGAACTTGACCATAAACAATATGCCCCAGGCTGATATACCCATTGCTACGGTTTCGATTACTCAGTCAGGAGCATCTCCGGAACAACTCGAGACCAATATAACCAGGAAAGTTGAAGAGGCGGTAGGACAGATTTCTGGAGTAAAACACATTACTTCTACTATGACCGAAGGGGTATCCAATACCACTATCGAGTTTGCACTAGATAAATCCCCTGAAGTTGCTGCCCAGGAAGTCAGAGATAAGATTAGTGCTATTCGCGGAGAACTGCCGCAAGATATCGACGAACCAGTAATTACCAACGTTGGTGGTGATCTTTTAGGCAGCAGCGCTATTCTATCTATTGCTGTAACGGGAACAGAAGACACCAAAGAGCTTTCACAAGTTGTGGATGATGTAATAGCGAAAAAACTCTACACCGTAAAAGGGGTAGGAGCGGTCAATATCTATGGCAGTGCCAAACGTGAGATTCAGATCAAGCTGGATAAAGAAAAAATGGCATCCTACGGATTGACCGTGGATGAGGTGATCAATAATCTAAAAAGCGGCAATATTGAAGGTGCGGGAGGGTCAGTCTCCGATGGCAGTAGTGAAACTTCTCTTCGTATAGACGGCAGTGTAAAAAATGTTGAAGATTTCAACAACATTCTGGTAGCCAAAAGAAACGGAACCGAAATTAGGGTGCGAGATGTCGCTCAAGTAATCGACGGGGTCCAGGATATCAACAGTTTATCCCGATATCAGGGAAAGCCGGCTATAGGTATTGATATTGTCAAGCAATCAGGCGCCAATACCGTTGAAGTAGCCGATGAGGTGAAACGGGCGTTGTCTGACCTAAACGCAACCCTGCCTGCCGGGATAAACGTTGATATTGTCCGGGACAATTCTGAGTCTGTCCGTGATTCAGTAAACGAAGTTACTAAAAGCATGCTGATCGGATGTATTCTGGCCATTATGGTAGTGTTCTTGTTTCTAAATAAATGGGAAAGCACCTTGATTACTGCCATTTCGCTTCCTACTTCCATAGTAAGCACTTTTATCGCTTTAAAGATCATGAACTTTTCACTCAATACCATGTCGCTGATGGCATTAACCCTGTCAGTAGGCCTGCTGATTGATGACGCCATTGTGGTTGTGGAAAATATCGTACGCCATCTGCATATGGGAAAAACCCCATTTCAAGCGGCCAAGGAAGCTTCCTCAGAAATCGGGCTGGCAGTACTCGCTACAACCCTGGCGGTTGTGGCTGTATTTCTTCCTACCGCCATGGTAAGCGGGCTTATCGGAAAATACTTTGTTGAGTTTGGCCTCACCGTTGTTTTCGGTATGTTATTCTCCCTATTCGTATCCTTTACTCTTGTACCCATGATGTCATCGCGAATGCTAAAGTCCGGTAAGCAAAAAGATACACCTTTCTTAGGCAAGTTTTTAAATAGCTTTAACCACTGGTTCGATTTATTGGCGGAGAAGTATTCTCGATTCCTGGGGATTATTCTTAATCACAGGTTAGTTACCATGCTACTGGCGATCGTGTTATTTATGGGAAGTATAGGCATGATTCCTTTGCTGGGTTTTGAATTCACAAGTTGGACGGATGATGGAGAAATCAGTATAAGTGCTGATCTCGATTCCGGCCTGGCTTTAGAAAAGGCCGGTCAAAAAGCCAGCGATATTGAAGGCATTATCCGCCAGTATCCGGAGGTAAAATCCATTTACACCACAGTACAAAAAGACCAGGTCTTACTTTATGTAAATTTATGTGATAAAAAGGAGCGGAAAGACAACTCTAAAATCATTGCCGCAAAAATGCGGGAAGACCTGAAAAAAGTACCCGGTGTGGAGCTTGCTATAAATGCGGTTTCCGACTCGTCCGACCTCAAGGATGTAATCATCAATATTAAAGGAGATAACTATGAGCAACTCAGGACATTTGCACTTGAAGCAAAACGGGTGATGAATCAGGATCCTTCCGCGCGAGACGTTAGTATTAGCTATAAAGCGGGTAAACCGGAAACAAAGCTGGTTATGGATCGTGATAAGGCGGCAGACCTGGGAGTAAATACTTCTTCGGTTATGGATACCCTAAATACCTTATTTAACGGCACTGTTATAGGTAAATATAATAGCGGCAAGAACCAATATGATGTCCGATTATCCATGGAAAATGAACAACGCACTAATCTTGACAGTCTGAATGGCATTGATGTTCCCGATTCTAACAACCAGATAGTACCTCTTAACCTAGTGACCCGCCATGTTTTTACCACCACATCTGCAGCACTTAATCGGCATGACCGAACTGGATTAATTGAACTGTCTGCCAATGTTGCTGATAAGTCAACCGGAGACTTTCTAGATTCATATTTAGAAAAGTTTCATAAGGAAATGATAGTTCCAACCGGGATAACCATTGAGGAAGGCGGTATGAACGCAGAAATGCAGGAAGGCTTTAATGGCCTATTGGTCGCATTAGTCATGGGCATTCTGTTTATATTTCTGATAATGGCAGCACAGTTTGAAAGTTTTGTCGACCCCATAGCCATAATGTTTTCTCTGCCGCTGGCCCTTATAGGAGCCATTGCCGGTCTGTTTATCACCGGCAGCAAGATGAATTTCATGGCTTTGATCGGCATTATTCTGCTAATGGGCCTGGTTGCCAAAAATGCCATCCTACTTATTGATTTTGCTAAACAAAGGTTGAGAGAAGGTGTGGAGATAAACAAAGCCCTGATTAAGGCCGGTTTGGTACGCTTCCGGCCAATACTCATGACCACGCTGGCCATGATCTTCGGGATGATTCCTGTTGCCGTTGCGACCGGGGCTGGAACTGAAATGCGTGCTCCCATGGCTTATGCGGTTATTGGAGGGTTGATATCTTCTACGCTTTTAACCCTGGTTATTGTACCGGTTGTTTACACTTTACTGTATGATTTCAAACAGCTGTTTGGAAGAAAATAATTTCTTGTTCAAACAGGAGAAGAGGTAAAGCAATAACGAGTTTGCGAAATACTTTATTAATCTTTTATTTAGCAATTTAAGCAAGATTGATGTTGCTTGTAAGTTGAAATTTGAATGTCAACGCTAAGGGTGTCCCTGTCAAAAGACAGGGACGCCAAGCTATAGGGTCGAGGTGTGCGGCGCCCCCCGCTTAGTAGACAACAAAAACACAAGATTTCTTACTATTACGTATGATTACTTAATATTTCATTTATGTTTAGGCAACTAATGCCCATGTGTTTATACTGTCCATCAGGGTATGGGGCAGCCCGGACCATTTCTATCCCGGCGGATGTACTGGCTGTATTCGCTGCTAATAAGGCGGTAGGTTATGTAGTCAGCGTTGATGGAGACATATCCCACCCTGGCAATTATTCACACCGGTTTAAGCGCTTTTAAGCTACCAATAAAATTCCCCACATCCGTTTCCACGACCTCAGACATTTCCACGCAACTTTAATGCTGGAAGCTGGAGTACCTCTAAAACACGCTCAGAGTAGAATGGGCCACTCTACTATAAGCATGACAATCCATTACCAACACATCCGACCTAAAACAGATACTGTAGTGATCAATAAAATAGATGCATTTTTACGTGGGTCAAAAGAGGGTCAAGCCAAAATTTAAGCAGAAAAAGAAAATTACCGAAAGCTTTAAACCTTCGGTAAATCCTTTGCTTGATACTAAATTTTGGTGCCCGAGGCCGGGGTCGAACCGGCACGACCGGTAAAGGTCGCGGGATTTTAAGTCCCGTGCGTCTGCCTATTCCGCCACCCGGGCATAAGTATAAGTAAATATGGAGGGCGGAGCCGGATTCGAACCGGCGAATGGTGATTTTGCAGACCACAGCGTTAGCCTCTTCGCCATCCGCCCTTAATAATCGGCGCTTTCGCGCACAAATTATTATAACAACTTTCCTCTTTTATTGCAAGAGAAACAGGGCACGTGTGAATCAGAGCATAGTATAACTCGTTAGAGATAATCTCATCCTAAAAGATACCATAGAGGATGCGAACATAAACATGGGCTTCCATATGGAGTACATTAATCAGGCGCCTTGGGAGTAATAACTCAGAGATGAATCATTTGTTGACAATATAAAAGCGTTACCGGAGCAACGCTGGTTTTGCATATGGAGCGGAAGAAGAGATTCGAACTCTCGACCCTCGCCTTGGCAAGGCGATGCTCTACCACTGAGCCACTTCCGCTTACTCTATGGTGCCTCGGGGCGGAGTCGAACCACCGACACGCGGATTTTCAGTCCGCTGCTCTACCAGCTGAGCTACCGAGGCTTATGGCGAAGCCGATGGGATTTGAACCCACGCTCTCCGGCTTGACAGGCCGGCATGTTAACCGCTACACCACGGCTCCGCAACGAAGTTAATTATAGCATCGACTTTGATTTTAGTCAACATTGAAGCCGGTATTAATATTTTTAGCGTAATGTATTTTTCTTTCCAGGGTAAATTATAGCATTCGTTCAATTCATTTATATTTTCTCCTTCCGGTGAAAATACTATTTTCAAGGAGGTGTCTATAATGACTATGCCCAAAGACGTGAAATATGGCGGCGATAAACCGGAAAAGGAATCAGTGAAGCAAGCCAAAGGCAAAAATGGCAGCAGTTTGACCAATGATCTATTTGCCTCAGTTGGGAATCTCTTCTATGAATTCGGATTAATAAACAAACCATCATCCAGGGACGACCAAAAGGATAACATGGGCCAGGAGGACAACCAGACTCATCAAGATCAGTTGGTTAACCAGCAAGACCAGAATAAATCCGGAGATTATGACCCATCGGAATATTCCGATGATGAAGTGTTGCTGAGCCAGTACAATAAAATAGGACAACAGTACTGGGAAGACCCATCTCTGGCCCAGGGGCAGAAGAATAAACGCTGATCAGACTCCCTTTCAGAGGTATACGACTTTAAACCAGGCTGCCCAGGCCTGGTTTTTTTAGGCATGGGCAGCAGCATAATTGCCGGCGTTTAATCCGGCTACCTGCCCCTCTCCTACTGCTTTGGCCACCTGGTATGGCTTGCCGGTACAGTCTCCGGCTGCATATACTCCGGGAATATTGGTTTTTTGCTCCCGGTCTGCCAGGATATGGTTGTAAACAATTACCAGTCCTGGAATTACACGATCAGGAGCCGTCTCCCCACCCAGCACAAATAGTCCATCAGCATCTATCTGTGTTCCTCCTTTAAGTTCTAATCCCTTTATATATCCATCACCCATTATCCCCGCAGGCTTATCCTGAACCAATTTTATTCGGGCATCTAGTTGTCCCCAATTTTTGTACAAAGGCAGATAGTATACTTTGCTGCATATTTCCGCCATATAATTAGCTTCCATTTCTCCTTCCGCATCATGAGCGATGATGATAACTTCTTTATTTCTATATAAAGGGCCATCACAGGTAGCGCAATAACCCAGGCCCTTGCCAAGATAAGTTTCTTCTCGGGGCAAAGTTGGTTTATAGGGTATCCCCGTCGCTATCACTATAGCTTTGCTGTTAAGCACTTCCCCGTCTGCCAGCAAATTGAAAGTTCCATCTGCATCAGTAGTGATCAATTCCACTTTGGAGTGACGTATTTCAATTTGCATGGCCCGGGCATGTTCTAAAAATTTGTCCAGCAGGTCTTCCCCATTAATCCCATAAAAACCCAGGTAATTGTCTATCTTCTGAGCTTTATGCAGGGGCGGGCTGCATATCTCAGTTCCCAGAACTACAATATCCTTATTGCGTATTTTAGCATTAATAGCGGCCGATAATCCGGCCGGACCGCAGCCTAAGATGCATATATCATACATTTGATTAGCCATATTAAACCTCCTTAGTTTCGGATACCTGTATTTTCACCCTTTTGAAGGGTTTTTATATATTATCTATATCCCTTTTACTTATTATATTAAGAAGCATATGGTAGTATTTGTATGTCTATTATCGGCCATATCATGACTAGTATAAGCAGTATTTCTATAGACCGCGTTTGCCCTGGCAAAGGCAGCTCATTTATAATAGAAAGTTACAGATAAGTTAATGGTGACTAGAACCATTAACTTATTCTTTTTCTGTATCGCTTGTAGAAATGATGGTTAAGATAAGATAATACGATATCTTCTTTACCTTGTGGAGGCAGATAAATGACACTGGCAGCTTTACAAGTAAAAAGGGTCTATTTTGAACCAGATGCTCTGGATTATCCATTGGGAAAAGAAATGTGTGAACGTCTAAAAGCAGAAGGTCACGAAATAAGTTTTCTAAAATCCCATAATCGGGTCACCGGCATTCCCGGCAAAACACCGAGAGAATCGTTTTTTCAGGGCAAAAGCACTCTGGTGATTGGAGTTCGAAAAACCCTGGCTTTCGCCACCTGCAAACCATCAGCCCATTATCAGCTGCCGCTGGTCACTGGCTGCCAGGGTATATGCGAATACTGCTATTTGAATACCCAGCTGGGCAAAAAACCTTATACCCGGGTTTATATCAATATCGATGAAATTCTGGCCCAGGCTGAAAAATATATCAGAGAACGGCAGCCTGAAAAAACCTTTTTTGAGGCTGCGGCAACATCTGATCCCGTACCGGTAGAACCTTATTCTGGGGCTCTGGCCCAGGCCATAAAATTCTTTGCCGGTCAGGAATACGGTTATTTGAAATTCGTTAGCAAGTTCCCGGGCATCGACAGCCTGCTGGATTTGGATCACCGGTGCCATACCCGTATAAGATTCAGCATCAACACTGAACGGATTATTCAAACCCATGAACATCGTACCCCGGGCCTGCAAGAGCGCATTAAAGCTCTGTCCCGGTTGATGGAACATGGTTATCCAGCAGGGGTGATTATAGCCCCGGTCATATTAGATGGTAGCTGGAAAGAAGAATACAGTAATATGGTAAATAAACTGGGAGAAAAGCTGTTCAGGAGTGATTACAAGGATATCCATTTCGAAGTAATATCCCATCGTTTTACCCGGAGGGCAAAAAATAATATTTTAGAGGTTTTCCCCCATACATCCCTGCCCATGTCCGAGGATGAGTCCCGTTCTTATAAGTACGGACAGTTCGGCTATGGTAAGTTTGTATATCAGAAAGAACTGCTCCAGGAAATGAGTGCCTTTTTTACCGGGTTGATCCGACGGCATTTCCCTGGAGCCAAAATAGATTATATAATTTGAAATAGGCTAATTCCCTTACCGGATATCTTTAAGTAATAGTAACAAGTTAATTAATTATAATAATTTAAAAACCCCACGTCCTTATTACGGCATGGGGTTTATTATTTGGGTTTAATGAGTTAATGGTGACAGGCACCATTAACTCATTAAAGACGCCCCTGTTGTAATGAAGAGTCTTTTAGCTTTCAATCTTTCTTTTTTCCACATTTCCTACAAAACCAATAGCGTACAATGTGCGTATTTTCTTCATAGAATGGCACGAACCTATGTCCTGAGAAATAACACCTTATTTTCCTGAACATACTTCATCTCCTTTCTTAAACTAGTTCTGCTTTCTCCCTGAATGAGAGTAACAGCCGCATGTATTGGCAGCAAGAGTAAGTCATTTCCATTATATGGAAACTGCAAATAATTTGTTTCTTGGGTTCCATTATTTATAAAAAACGAGAAACCATTAGGTCACTCGGAATAGTTAACTTTGATATAAAATTGCGTTTATGATATATTAAATTTGGTCATGTAACTGGCGGAAATGGAGTTTACCATAGGGAGCATGATTTATTAAGATTATCGACCGCCTGGGTAGATTTTTTATTTACTCAGGTTTTTTTGTACCGATTATTAAGGAGGTTGTAATAATGGGAAATTCGGAGATTGTATTAAAGTATGGATGTAATCCACAGCAAAAACCGGCTAAAATTTATAGCAAGAACCAATCATTGCCCATCAAAATTCTAAATGGTACTCCAGGATATATCAATTTTATGGATGCCTTTAATTCCTGGCAACTGGTGAAGGAATTGAAACAGGCTACTGGCTTACCAGCAGCTGCTTCCTTTAAACATGTCAGTCCGGCTGGTGCTGCAGTAGGTTTACCGCTGAGTGATGTTTTACAAAAGTCCTATTTTGTTGAGGGACTGGAATTATCTCCGGTGGCGACTGCTTATGTCCGCGCCAGAGGAGCAGATAGAATGTCATCGTACGGGGATTGGTCTGCTATAAGTGATATAGTTGATGTGTCCACAGCTGCTATTCTGCAGGGAGCAGTTTCTGATGGAATAATTGCCCCGGGTTATACAGATGAAGCCCTGGAGCTTTTAAAGAAAAAGAAGAAAGGCAACTATTGTATAATAGAAATGGATTGGGATTACGAACCGGAAGAGATTGAGACCCGAGAAGTATATGGCATATGCTTCGAGCAAAAAAGAAATAATGTAAAAATTGGCGAGGAGTTGCTTACTAATATCGTAAGCAACAATAAAAATATGAATCCCCAGGCCCAACGGGACTTAATTATTTCCATGATTACATTAAAATACACCCAGTCCAATTCAGTTTGTTATGTCCTGGACGGTCAGGTAATCGGTGTCGGCGCCGGGCAGCAATCTCGTATCCACTGTACCCGGCTAGCCGGCTCCAAAGCCGATATCTGGTATTTAAGACAACATCCCACGGTATTGGCGTTACCATTCAAACAGGGCGTAGCCAAACCTGAACGGGATAATATCATAGATCAATACTTAAGAGATGATATTACTCCCAAGGAAATAAGCGGTTGGAGCAATGCACTGGATAGTATACCGCAACGATTAACAGCTGAAGAAAAAGCTTCCTGGTTAAGGAATTTAACCGGAGTTTCCCTAGGCTCTGATGCGTTTTTCCCCTTCCGTGATAATATAGACCGAGCCGCCCAGAGCGGGGTAAAATTCATCGTTCAACCCGGAGGTTCAATTAGGGATAATTTAGTTATTGATGCCTGTAATGAATATGATATGGTTATGGTATGTTCCAGTCCCAGGTTATTTCACCACTAGAAGTTATGTCAGTACCATAGGTTACCCACGATGTCAATATTTCTTTCGTTTCATTACGATTCAGGTTAATGATATACTGTACTGTAGAATGCCGATATTATATGTTAATGGTAAGTTAATGGTGCCTGGCACCATTAACTTATGAAATAGGAGCTGAAGTAGTATGAAATATTTGCTGATACTTGCCGATGGAATGGCTGATTATGAAATAGCTGAGCTGGGGAACAAGACTCCCCTGGAATATGCCCAAACCCCTAATATGGACTATCTGGCTAAGACTGCCCTTATAGGGAAGGCGGCTACTATCCCCGAGGGCTTTCCTCCGGGTAGCGATGTAGCTAATTTAGCCGTGATGGGCTATAATCCAGAAATCTATTATACCGGACGCTCTCCCCTGGAAGCGGTCAGCATGGGGATCGAACTAGCCGAGACAGACCTGGCCCTGCGCTGCAATCTGGTGACTCTATCGGATGCTGAAGATTATAAGGACAAAATCATGCTGGATTACAGTTCGGGGGAGATATCTTCAGCTGAATCCGCCGAACTGATCAAAGCCCTGCAGAGTGAACTGGGCAACGAAGAAATAACCTTCCATCCCGGGATAAGCTACCGCCACCTGGTGATATGGAAAAATGCTCTGGGCAAAAAAATAATGCTTACTCCTCCCCACGATATCAGCGACCAGGTTGTGGGAGAATACCTGCCGGCCGGGTCAGACAGCACTGTGCTGCTGAATTTAATGCTCAAGAGCCATAGTATTTTGGATAACCATCCGGTTAATCAAAAACGCCGGGCTTCGGGTCAAAACCCGGCTACCTCAGCCTGGTTCTGGGGAGAAGGGAAGAAACCTGCCCTGGACAGTTTCGAGTCCCTTTACAGCCTGAAGGGTTCAGTGGTAGCAGCGGTGGATCTGGTAAAAGGATTAGGAATAAGTGCCGGACTTAAATCTGTGGAAGTGGAAGGGGCCACCGGTGCCATTGAAACCAACTTTGCCGGAAAAGCCCGGGCTGCCTTGGAGGAGTTAAAACAAGGCCAGGATTTTGTATATGTACATATCGAATCTCCTGACGAATCCGGTCATCAGGGCAGTCTAAAACATAAAATCTGGAGCATTGAGCAGATTGACCGGGAGGTAATCGGAATGGTTATTGAGGAACTGGACCAATTCCGGGATATACGGGTCATGATATTACCGGATCATCCAACCCCGCTATCCATTAGAACCCATAGCAGCGATCCGGTGCCATTTATGATTTATGATAAGAATAATCCAGTCTCAGACAGTATCGGCTCATACAACGAAAAATCTGCCGATCAGGGGATATTCTTCCTGGCCGGATATAAGCTAATGGAATTTTTTATCAAAGGCCGGTAAGCAAGTGCAACCATGGGAACGCCACCGGGACAGTTCTTGTAGTACATAACTGGCGACGCCAACCAGGGAGGGTTCTTTTGGTGCATAACTGATGCCATGTACCAAAAGAACCCTCCCTGGTTCATCCTTCTCTTGCTTGGGCAAGAATGCTCAGGAGATGCCAAGGAAGTCGGATACGGTCTGTTGCATATCTTCTACCCGGCATATGGTTTTGTGCCGTATGGTCCGATGTTCCAGGCCTTTTATGGCTTCTGGCATTTTTACTCCGGTATGTTCTTCCAGCAAGTATAATAATTCAAATTCATTGCGGCCGGCGACCATCCCCGGGGGCAGTACCGCCCGGGCTACACTGTTCCCGAACTTGAAAGGGCTGGCCGTGGATACTATTATGGCAACGGTATCGTCTCCAGTGGCCTCAAGGTATTTTTCATAAACATTGACTGCTACTGCGGTATGGGTGTCTATAAGATAGTGCCTTTCCTGCCAGGTATGCCGGATAGCTTCGATGGTCTCTTCATCTGAGCAACAGTCAGACCAGAAATACTTCTGTACCTCCTGATATACCTCCGGTCCTACCTCATAGCGACCACTGTTCTTCAACTCTTCCATCCAGCCGGCTACTCGGGAGGCATCGTGACCGGTTATTTCGAAGAGCAAGCGCTCCAGATTGGAGGAAATCAGTATGTCCATGGAAGGAGAAATGGTTCTTTCAAAGGAGCGATTACGGTCATATATGCCGCTGCGGATAAAGTCGGTAAGAACATTATTGCTATTGGCGGCGCATATTAGCTTTCCGATGGGAACTCCCATCCTGCCGGCATAATACGCGGCCAGGATGTTGCCAAAGTTACCGGTGGGTACTACTAGGTTTATCCTATCCCCGGCTTGGACTGCTCCTTCAATGCGCAAGTCGATATAGGCCGATATGTAGTATACTATTTGCGGTAAAAGCCGACCCCAGTTGATAGAGTTGGCCGAAGACAATTTCATCCCCTGCTGGACCAGGGTACGGTTATAGTCCTGACTGCTGAATATATTTTTTACTCCGCTTTGAGCATCATCAAAATTGCCTTTTACTCCGGCCGCATACACGTTTCTGCCTTCCTGGGTCACCATCTGCAATTTCTGTACTTCACTGACACCCTGATCGGGGTAAAAGACGATGATCCTGGTTCCGTCTACATTGCTGAATCCCTCCAGCGCAGCCTTACCAGTGTCCCCGGAAGTTGCCACCAGTATTACAATTTCGCTGCTTTCGCCAGTTTTTTTCATACTGGCAGTCATCAAATAGGGCAGTATCTGCAAAGCCATGTCTTTGAAGGCGCAGGTGGGCCCGTGCCACAGTTCCTGTATATAGGTCTTTTCTCCCATTTGAATCAATGGAGCTATCCGGGAATCATCGAAGTTCTTGGAGTTGTAGGCTCCCTCGATACAGTGCTTTATCTCCAGGGGATCAAAATCACTCAGGTAACCGGCCAGGATATGCCCGGCTCGCTCCTGGTAAGTTAACTCTTCCAGGGCTTGGAAGCCTTCTTCGCTCATAAGCGGGATATGCTCGGGGCAAAATAATCCTCCATCCGGCGCTATTCCCGTTTTTATGGCATCTGCTGCGCAAATACCGAAAAACTGCCCCCGGCTGCTTTCATAGTTCACAATTAACCCTCCTCAATACATATTTCTTGCTTGTTTATGCCGCATCACTGATGATAACTTCTCCTTGGCGCCTAAGCGCTCACAAACCTATTCATATTCATTTAAGCCGCATGGCTAATGCAAATTTGCCACTAGTGCTGTCAGCCACTTTTGTATAAAATATTATATGTATATATATTTTTCTCCTTCCTGATTAATATATATTATATAATACCATCTTAAATTAGGAGGTAGAGGATTGTTACAATTTATAATGATTATAGTGGCAATTATCCTGGGTAAGCTGGCATGGGATGTTTTAAATGATTATCGTCAGAAGATGCAGCCTTCCGGACCATTCTCAAGCCAGAAAAAGAGACGGCCAGGCAACGGAGAAGTTATCGACCTGAGCAATGCCTGGATAAACATGGATAATTTGCCTTACCGCAAGCGGGATTTTCTATTGTCCGGCAAAGAACTGGCACTCTATGAACTGTTCACCAATATGTTGGAGAATAGTCCTTATACGGCATTCCCCCGTGTAAACCTGGAAGACCTGGTTACCGTTTCCTTAGAAGCAGAAAACCGCACTGAGTATTTTAGCCGGATAAGAAACCGCTTTGTTGACCTATTAATATGCGAAAAGGAAGGACTGGTACCGGTCCTGGTGATAATAGGAGAGAGCACCGGAGAAGCCCGCAAGAAACAACAGGTGCTGGAGGACCGCTTTATTAGAAGCGCAGCCGAGGCAGCCGGGATAAAATATTTGTCTATTAACCTTAATAACCTTCCTGATAACGAAAAATTGCTTACATTACTTCGAAATTCGGCCGTAATCATATAAATACCAACCGATGAATTATCTCAGGATACCACTTAATGTGGTATCTTTGGTGTTTATTGCGCAAATTTTACATCATCTTTACCTCATCTTAAGACATAAGTATTATAATGTCTTAAATATTCATAAAATACCCGCCTGGATGAAGGGGGTAAAACTATTCTTGATAGTCTCCAACAATAATTCAAACATAGCACTAACCATTGCGGATAAAAATCTTGCTAATTTATCATAATAAAGGATTGAGTTTATGCAAAAGATTGAACACTACCTTAAAAAAAACATTGATATACTTAAAGCAAAGAAGATTTCTGATCCTGACCAGCATAATTTAAGAATAGACAGGGTGACCGGACTGCCTACTCTGCTTTCACTTTATGCCTCATTGGAACAAATAATCATAAGAAAACCTTTAGGCTTGATCTATGTTGATATTGTTGATTTTAAGAGTGTTGAAACTTTATGCGGCAGAGAAATATGCGACCAGGTATTACGTAATTTTGGAAATTTCCTTCGTGAATCAATCATTTTATTCTATGGCCCCAGACAAACGCATGGTATATGCAGCCTCGGTGGTGATGATATTCTGTTATTTATTGATGCTCCAGAAAAACAGGATAATTTCAGAGATAATTATTATGAACTAAAAAACTATTTAGAAGAAGCTCTTAATAATGCCAATAAAAACCTAAATATTGAGAACCAGCTGCAAATTCACTTGGGATATTCAAATCTTCATAAAGTGCCGGGTGACCGCCTGGAGACCGTAATATACAAGTCAATTAAGGACGCCAGTAATTTGGCTAAAACTCACATGAATGATAAACAGCATATGGAATGGAAGTTATTCAAACAAATTATCTATAATGAAAGAATAACTACTGTCTTTCAACCCATTATATCTCTTAAAAGCGGCAGTATATTTGCTTTCGAAGCCCTGAGCCGTGGGCCCCGGAACACTGTTTTTGAGTCTCCTATAAGCCTTTTTGAACATGCGGAAAAAAACAATTGCCTGATGGACCTTGAAAAACTCTGCCTGAGGAATGCTGTATCAAATGCACAGCTGGATCTAAAGGAAAGAAAGTTATTTGTAAATGTAAATCCCCTATTGTTAAACTCAACCAATTACATACAACATCAGCTTCTAGAATTACTTCAATCCAGTAAGATACCATTAAAGAATATCGTTCTTGAATTAACTGAAAGAAATGGAATAGAAGACTATGTTTCATTTCGGGAGAAGCTAAGGGCTTATAGAAACCTGGGATTCCAGATAGCAATCGATGATGCCGGAGCAGGGTACAGCAGCCTGCAAGCTATCGCTGAATTGGTTCCTGAATTTGTTAAGATTGACATTTCATTGATATGCGGTATTGACAAAAACCCAATCAAAAGGGCCTTATTAGAAACGCTGGTGAATTTCACATACAAAATAGGAGCTCGGATAATATGTGAAGGCATAGAGAGCCAGCAAGAATTGAACACTATAGCTGCCATGGGCTGTGATTACGGGCAGGGTTTTCTGTTGGGCAGACCGGGACGCATCATAGAAGATCTTGATCAAGATATTAAACACCTGATAACGAGACACGACAGAATGGGTCAGTATTATCATGATATACCCCTGAAAATTGGAGACATTGTGATGAATCAAGCCCCTATTAATGCAGATATATCTGTAGAAGAATTAATCGACCGCTTTAACGAAAACAAAGGAACAAGTGGATTGGTAGTTGTTGAAAAAGAATATCCGGTGGGGCTGATCATGAGGGATCGCCTGTTTTCTTTGTTGGGTAGCCGCTACGGATATGATCTCTTTGTCAAGAAAAAAGTGACGCAGGTAATGGATAAAAGCCCCCTGATAATGCCGTGGTTGACTTCTATAGATGACGCAGCCCGGCAGGTGGCAGAGCGTTTAAGCCAGGGAAAAAGTGATTACCTTATTATCACCAGGGAAGAAAGATATGCAGGGGTGGTTTCAGTATCTCAATTGCTGGATACCTTGGCTGCTATACAGCTGGAGCAGGCCAAAGATTCCAACCCGCTCACAGGTTTGCCGGGCAATCGATTGCTAACCCGCAGGATTATTGAAGATGTTAGAAACTCTTCGGACTTTATGGTATTATATTTCGATCTGGATAATTTTAAGGCTTTCAATGATAAATTCGGTTTTGAACATGGAGACCGTGCTATAGTGATGCTGGCTAATATCCTGGTTGAAGTCGCACAAAAATGTGGCAATGCGGATGATCTTATCAGTCATATTGGTGGAGATGATTTTGTAATAGTAACTTCGATAGATAAAGGAGAAGAACTGGCAATGAAAACCATCGAAATATTCGATGAACGTATCATCGATTATTATGATTATGAATCCATAGAAAAAGGTTTTTTTATTGCCCATGACCGTAAGGGGCAGCAAATGCAGTTTCCTATTATGAGCCTGTCCGTGGCCGGAGTAGTAAATAAGCCGGGAAATAAATTTGAAAACCATCTCCAAGTTGGAGAAGCTGCGGCTGAAGTTAAGAAAACTGCTAAATATCAAATGGGAAGCTGCTGGGTTTTAGACCGTCGCCTCAGTGCCTGAATGTAATAAATAATTACAAATGTTTAACCCTTTTTGTATTTTCTATACCTTTTCCATTATATTCCTTGCCTTTTTCCACTTTTTCCTGTTAAGTAATCTATTATAGATGCATATAAATATATATACTCTTGAAACACAAGGGGGTTTCCCGATTGCCGGTCATAAAAGTGGCAAGTTATAACATACGCCGGGCCGTGGGAATCGAGGGCAGGAAAGATTTGAAGCAGATCCACCAGGTCTTGCTGGAAATTAATGCCGATATAATTGCCTTGCAGGAGGTGGAAATGCTGCCGGGAGTGGCCGGGACGGCCAGGCAGGCTCATGCCCTGGCCGGCTGGCTGAACATGCATTACGCTTATGGGCCGGTCCACCGCCTGAAGTTCGGTTCGGTAGGCAATGCGGTGCTATCCCGGCATCCAATAGTACGCAATTTTAAACACCTTCTGCCCGACTCCAGGGATGAAAGAGCTTGTCTGCAGTGTGATATCATGGCTGCGGGAACCCCGCTTAGTATCTTCAATGTGCATCTGGGATTAAATCAAGTATCCCGCTATCGTCATCTGAAATACATTATCCTGCCCATTATGCAGGATTATTCTTTCCCGGCGGTTCTGACCGGAGACCTGAATGCTGCGCCTTCCATGCGGGAAATACGAATGCTCGGCGAGTATTTGCATGACACTTTTGAACACAATACCGGAATCCTGGGGAACACCTATCCATCCGATGCTCCCCGGGTGCGTATCGATTATATATTTACCAATGAAATGTCCAGGTGTTCCAGTTTCCATATCACCAAGTCTCAAGCCTCTGATCATTTACCAGTCAGTGCCGTCATCAGCATCCCAGCCTTACAGCGTTGATATTTGCTCCTGCCGGCTCATTAATAATTGAAGCTTCCCTTTCAGTACCGGTATGGTTAAGTAAAAGAAAAGGCCGCCTACTCGTTAAGAATAAGCGGCGCAAGAAATCTTATCTATAATCCTGCCCCTCAAATTCAGTCTTAAACCTTGTTTTCAGGACTGTGCAATTATACTGTTGCCGGTTGCTATCGGTTGCTACAGAGCTCTTTTGTTCTTGGCATGGTAGTGAGTATGCAGGAGATGATGGGATTGATGTCCCAGGGGTTCATGCAGGAACTCCTCGTATATAGCCTTAACCTCAGGATTCTCGTGAGATTTTCTGATTTCACAGGCTTCATCTTCTACATATATCTGATTAATACGTTCAATGCGTTTGGCATTGCTCTTGGTGATAGGCTGACCGCCGCCACCTATACATCCTCCAGGACAGGCCATGATTTCAATGAAGTGATAGGGGGATGTTCCCGCCCTGACTTCATCCATCAGCTGTCGGGCATTGGACAGACCGTTGGCGATAGCGACCTTCACCACGGTGCCGTTTAAATCAACTTCAGCATCTTTTACCCCTTGAATACCCCGGGTAACTTCAAAATTGACATTTTCCAGGGCTTGCCCGGTTACTACCTCGTAGACTGTTCTCAGGGCTGCTTCCATAACCCCGCCGCTGGCACCAAAGATAACGGCTGCACCGGTATATTTGCCCATCCAGGAATCAAAATTGGAACCAGCCAGTTGATTAAAGTCGATGCCGCTCATACGGAACAATCTTCCGATTTCCCGGGTGGTAAGGACCAGATCCACATCCCGGAATCCGCTGTCATTCATTTCCGGCCGGCTGCATTCATATTTCTTGGCGGTACAGGGCATGATGGATACGGAATATATCTTGGCCGGGTCTATGCCCATCTTGTCTGCCCAGTAGGTTTTGGCCAAAGCGCCAAACATCTGCTGGGGTGATTTGCAGGTAGAAAGGTTGTCCAGCAGGTCCGGATAGAAGGTCTCGCAGAAATTAATCCATCCCGGGCTGCAGGAAGTGAACATGGGCAGAGTACCGCCTTCTTTCAGGCGCTTTAACAACTCGTTGCCTTCCTCCAGTATGGTCAGGTCGGCAGTGAAGTTGGTATGCAGTACATGGTCAAATCCTATCTGACGGAGTCCCGAGACAAAGACATCCATGGGCATGTCTCCGGTAGCCAGACCTACTTCTTCTCCAATAGCAACCCTAACTGCCGGTGCAATCTGGGTTACTACTACTTTATCCGGATCAGCTATGGCTGCCAGCAGTTTATCGATTTCTTCTACTTCTCCGATGGCTCCCACCGGGCAGGCGTGGATGCACTGGCCGCACATTACACAGGGGCTGTCGATTAAATCCCAACCCATGGTGGGTACTACCATGGCATGATGGCCGCGGTTTTCCACCCCCAGGGCATTGACGCTTTGAACCACTGAGCAGGCCTCCACACAGCGTTTGCACAGTATACACTTATCCGGATCCCTGAATAGGGCTGGAGTGGAATAATCTTTGGCCAGTCCCCGGGTTTTCTGGCTGAAGGGATTGTCTCGAATAAAGTATTCTTCGGCCAGGGTCTGCAGTTCACAGTTTTGATTTCTTATACAATTTAAACAATCCTGGGGATGATTGGACAATATGAGTTCCAGAATGGTTTTCCTGGCTTCTACAACCTTCGGAGTTCTGGTTTTAACTGTCATTCCTTCCCACACCGGTGAAACGCAGGCTGCGGCCAGCAAGCGGCTTCCTTCGACTTCGCAGACACATACCCGGCAGTTGCCCTTTACAGCCTGATCCGGATGATTACACAGGGTAGGTATTTTGACCCCTATACTCTCAGCTGCCTTGAGGATTGTCGAGCCTTCAGGAACAGAGGTTTTAATTCCATCAATAATTACATTAACCACATTAATCCTCCTCTCCTAAACCAGCTTGTCTTCATAATCAGCAGCAAAGTGGTCCAGGGTGGTTAATACCGGAGTTGGAGCTGCTTGACCAAGACCGCACAGGCAGGCAATGGACATTACTCCACCCAGCTTTTTCAACAAAGCAATATCTGCCAGAGAACCTTTACCCGCTTGTATCTTTCCTGCCAGTTCATGCATACGGGCTGTGCCTTCCCGGCAGGGAGCACATTTACCGCAGGATTCATGTTCAAAGAATTTGGTAATTTTGTTTACTACATCTACCATATCCCGGGTTTCATCCATAACAAAAACTGCACCGGAACCCAGGGTAGCCCCAATAGCTGACATGGCATCGAAACTTATGGTTGTATCCAGCAAAGATTCTGGGACGAATCCTCCGGAGGTTCCGCCGATTTGCACGGCTTTAAACCGTTTGCTATTGGCAATTCCCCCACCAAATTGAAAAACTACGTCCCTGATGCTGGTATCGGTTGGAACCTCAAAGAAAGTCTTGTTATTGACGTCCCCGGTCAAAGTCAGAACCTTGGTGCCGGGATAAGATGGGGCTCCGACAGCAGCATACCAGTCCGCACCCTTTTCAATAATAACTGGAATATTGGCAAAGGTTTCTACGTTGTTGATTATGGTCGGCTTGCCCCACAAACCTTCAACCCCAGGGAAAGGTGGCTTGAAGCGAGGCTCACCCCGATGCCCTTCTATTGATTCGATCAGGGCAGTTTCTTCTCCGCATACATAGGCGCCTGCACCCATTCGCACTTCTATATTGAAATCTCCTAGAACTCCTTTGGTCCGGGCCTGTTCAATAGCCTGATTGAGTATATCCACTACATACGGATATTCCCCCCGGCAGTATATATATCCCTGCCTGGCTCCGATAGCATATCCACATATGGCCATACCCTCCAGAATGCTCTGGGGATCACCCTGCATAATCAGACGATCCTTATAGGTTCCAGGCTCACCTTCGTCAGCATTGCATACTACATACTTGGTATCGGCACTGGCTTGATTGGCAAAAAACCATTTTTGACCGCAGTTGAATCCTGCTCCACCACGACCTCTTAAATTGGACTTTTTCACCTCTTCCACTACTTCCATGGGAGTCATTCCCCTGGCTTTTTCCAGGGACTGGTATCCGCCAGCTGCTATATATTCATCTATTTTCAGCGGATCGATTTTGCCGTAATTACGCAATACAATGCGCATTTCTTCGGCCATTGTATGACCTCCTTTTCCTGACAAAATAAAAATCCTCTGCTGTCAAGCAGATAGGTACAGCAATTATTTAAAGTCCGCAAGAATATCGGGAATCATCGCCGGAGTAACATCCAAATATGGTTTGCCATTAACAGTAATAACCGGGGTAGCCTGGCATTGTCCTACACACTCGGTAAATTCAAGGGCAAAGGTGCCATCCGGGGTAGATTCACCCATCCGTATACCCAACTCTTTTTCCAGAACCGCTACCACCTCGGCAGCACCGGCTACATGACAGGGAGCACTTTCACATAATCTGATGACATTCCTGCCCCTGGCCTCGGTTGAGAACATGGAATAAAAAGTAGCCACACCATAAGCCTCAGCAGCCGAAACCTTAAATGCCCGGGCAACCTCAATCACGGCTTCTTCGGGCAAATAGCCAAGCTCTTTCTCCAACGCGTGAAATGCCTCGATAACCCCCCCCGGGATCCCGGCACACCTGGCAATTGTTTCCTTATAACTCACTCACATTCCTCCTTTCCATAAAAATAATAACCTGATGTCCCTTTTCATCAGCAGGTTACAGATAATTTAACAATAATATACCCTTCGCAAATAATAAATGGCAAAATATCACGTTATCGACTTTCTATCCAAGAATTTATGAATATTTCTAAGTTATTTGCAAATTTAAGCAGGCTAGCTTGATTTTATACGTTACAAAAAGCACAATTAAGCTGCTCAATCTTGCCATCCCAATGAAATAGGGACTTTCCGGCTTTAAGCCAGAAAGTCCCTCGAATTATTTTTTGTCAATTATTTAATATTCTGTTAATTTAGGCCATCTTTCGCAGCTATATCTTGTCATTCCTTTTTCTCATTTTTATTATAATTTCTTAATATGTTACGCCCGGGGTCCAATGCACTATTTTTTCATAATTAAAGATAATAACTCGTTTCGGGTTTGAGCCCTGGTTTCAAAAATCCCCCTTACCGCGGAAGTCACAGTAAGGGAACCGGGTTTGCTTATCCCCCGCATGGTCATGCACATGTGTTCCGCCTCGATGATAACCGCCACTCCATGAGGTTTCAGGGTGTCATAAATACAATCGGCAATTTGCGATGTCAGCCTTTCCTGGAGCTGGGGCCTGCGGGCATAGGCTTCAGACACCCGGGCCAGCTTGCTGATACCTACTACCTTTCCCCCTTTGGGAATATAGGCGATATGAGCTTTGCCGTAAAAGGGCAGCAAATGATGTTCGCACATGGAATACAAGGGGATATCCTTGACCAGAACTAATTCATCATGATATTCGGTAAAGGAAACCTGCAGGAGTTCCTGGGGGTTTATATCCATTCCTCGAAATATCTCGGCATACATACCGGCAACTCGCCGGGGTGTGTCTCTGACTCCCTCACGCTCCGGATTTTCTCCAATTGCTTCCAGTATCATGGAAACTGCGGTTTCTATCTTCTGCCGATCAATGTCTTTTTTGCTCATAGCTTTCCTCCATCATCTATCCCCGGCGGATTCCTGTACAGAAAACAAACAGCTCGAATCGATACTATTTCTTTCCCGTTGCCTTAATTAGAACAAACCTACGATCTGGCCGCCTTCCAATATATCAATATTCTCAGCCGCAGGGGTTTTGCCCAAACCTGGCATGGTCATAACGGTGCCGGCCAGGGCAACTATGAAACCTGCCCCGGCTGATAGTCTGGCTTCCTTGATGGAGACCGTAAAGCCCTGCGGCCGGCCTTTAAGATCCGGATCATCGGATAGTGAATACTGGGTTTTGGCAACACATACCGGGAGTTTACCGTATCCCTGATCCTGAAATTGCTTCAACCTTCTCATAGCCTCGGGAGCATAATCAACCCGATCGGCACCATAAATTTCTTGGCATATGCAGGCAATTTTATCCAGCAAAGGCAGCTCATCAGAGTAAAGGAATTTAAATGAACCGGGGGTTTCAGCCGCTTTTATAACCTTGCGAGCCAGGTCTTCTCCCCCCGCTCCGCCCTTAGCCCACACCTGGGAAAGAGCTACTTCGGCTCCCAGCTGTGCACAGCGAGCAGTTATAAACTCAATTTCTTCTGCCCTATCGGCAGGAAATTCATTAAGAGCTACTACTACCGGTATGCCATATTTATTTATGTTTTCCAGTTGTTTTTCCAAATTCTCGATACCCTTTTCCAGGGCCGGCATGTTCTTTTCCCCTAACTGGCCCTTGGGCACTCCGCCATGATTTTTAAGGGCTCGGACGGTAGCCACCAGTACTACCGCAGCAGGCTGAAATCCTCCATAACGGCATACAATATCGAAAAACTTCTCAGCCCCCAGATCGGCGCCAAATCCGGCTTCAGTAACCATGTAATCTGCCAGTTTCATTCCCATACGGGTGGCCACAATACTATTGGAACCATGAGCTATATTGGCAAATGGTCCTCCATGAACAAAAGCCGGGGTATTTTCCAGGGTTTGTACCAAGTTGGGTTTGATAGCATCTTTCATCAAGAGGGCCATGGAGCCGGCGGCTTTCAAATCGTCGGCGGTAACCGGCCTTCCATCATAGGTGTAGGCCACAACCATTCTCTTGAACCGTTCCTTTAAATCCATCAAATCAGTGGCCAGACATAAAGCAGCCATTACTTCCGATGCCACGCTTATATCAAAACCTGACTCCCGGGGAACTCCATTGATTCTGCCGCCTAGCCCGAGAACCACATTCCTCAGTGCTCTCTCATTCAGATCCATAACCCGTCGCAATACCACCTGCCTGGGGTCGATATTAAGATCGTTGCCCTGATGCAGGTGGTTGTCCAGCATGGCCGCCAGCAAATTGTGGGCAGCAGTAACCGCATGTATGTCACCGGTAAAATGCAGGTTAATATCTTCCATGGGAAGTACCTGGGAATAACCCCCTCCGGCTGCCCCTCCTTTAATGCCAAAACTGGGCCCCAGAGAAGGTTCACGCAGAGCGATTATAGCCTTCTTGCCCAGCCGGTTTAAAGCCATGCCTAAACCAACCGTATTGGTAGTCTTTCCTTCTCCGGCCGGAGTCGGATTAATGGCCGTAACCAGTACCACTTTTCCTGATGGCCGATCTTTTAGCCGCTCCCAAACATCCAGAGAAATCTTGGCCTTGAATTTCCCGTACATCTCAATATCATCTTCATCCAGACCAATAGACCTGGCTATCTCCACAATTGGACTCATATTTGCTTCCTGGGCTATCTCGATATCAGTTTTCATCACTTCCAACCCCCTACTGCTATCCTGACTGATTAATACCCCTTGATGATTAACATTCCAGGATTTAATTAATTCCATCCTTATTAATCTAACATACATCACCCTAATTCAAAAGATGGAATTATCATAATTTCACAGCCGCTCTCCCTAGTTTCTTCCTGCTTCACACCTTGCAGGCCTTAACCCGGACTATTCTCTTTTCACATACTTCCTCCACTTTGAATATCACCCCATCGAATTCAATACTCGGTTTATCATCCTGGCCCGGAATTCTGCCTAACTGACCAATAATAAAACCACTCAGGGTTTCATAATCCTCTATGGGCAGATCCATATCCAGGTAATGTTGCACCCTGTCCAAACCGGCATAACCTTCTATTAAGAAGGTGTTTTCGTCCAGTTGGCGTATTTCCTCCTCCTCTTCATCATATTCATCAAATATATTCCCCACGATTTCCTCCAGCAGGTCTTCGAGAGTGACAATTCCTGCTGTTCCTCCATATTCATCAATTACAATGGCTATATGGATCTTGCTTTTTTGAATCTCTTTCAGTAATTCGTTGGTTCGCTTGGAAGCCGGAACAAAATAAGGTGGTCGAATTATGTATCTCAAATCCAATTTTCCTTTATCACCCATACTGCTGATATGAGGAATAATATCCTTTACATAAAGCACCCCTATTATATTATCTATACTTCCTTCATATACCGGTATTCTGGAGTACCTCTCGATATTAATCGAGGCTAAAAGGGTGTTAAAATTGGTTTCTACCGGGAAAGCAACTATCTCGGTTCTGTGAGTCATGATTTCTTCCACCGTTTTATCATTCAATTCAAATATGTTGTTAATCATCAGTTTCTCACTTTCATCAATAGCCCCTCTTCTCTCCCCCACATCAACCATCATTCTAATCTCTTCTTCGGTTATCTTCTCATCCTCCTCCAGGGGATCAAACCCCAATAACCTAACAAAGAAATTGGTAGACCAGGTCAGCAGCTTAACAAAGGGAGAAGTCAGCCGGGAAAGATAGTTGAGCGGACTGACCACCAGCATAGAGATAGGTTCTGCTTTCTTCATAGCCAGTCTTTTAGGTACCAGTTCACCCAGGACCAGGGTGAAATAGGCTAGTATTACGGTAATGACAATAAGCGAAAAACTCTTGAGCCAGACATCGGGGATCCGGGTTCCGGTTTGCTTGATAAACTCAACCAACCGGCCGGCAAAATTCTCGGCGGCAAAAGCGCTGGCAAGAAATCCGGCCAGAGTAATGCCAATTTGTATGGTGGCCAGGAACTTGCTGGGCTCATCCAGCAGTTGTTTTATCTGCTTAGCCTTCTTGTTTCCTTCCTCAGCCATCAGCCTAATTTTGTTGTCATTCAATGAAATCAATGCAATCTCAGATGCCGCAAAAAATGCGTTAAGCAATATAAGTATCAGTAATATTAGAAACTCGCTCAACAATTATT
>Ga0334883_1002013_pt1 | contig 27088 bp, 18 predicted proteins | sample GraSluR1_MG_6_FD_207230 | JGI IMG/M metagenome (GOLD analysis project Ga0334883, IMG submission 207230) | Sludge microbial communities from methane-producing bioreactor in Wageningen University, Netherlands - Granular Sludge_09_05-R1 | ecosystem: Engineered > Bioreactor > Anaerobic >...
CCAAAGGATCAAAACCATTTATTGTAGATGTACAGGGACAACTTGTACAGGTTTACGGAACGGAGTTCAATATATCGGGATACCCCTCCGACCCCAAAGTCTATACTACACTTGTAGAGGGGAAGGTGAGCGTGAAGGCAATATACGACAGTAATGTGGTGCATTTGGAACCAGGGACGCAATCAGTATTCAGCAAAAACAATTTGGAAATAAGCCTCAGGGAGGTCAATACCGACGAAGTAGCCAGCTGGAAAACTGGTATGATAGTCTTCGAAAACCAATCCCTGGAGCAGATCATGAAAACCCTTTCGCGATGGTACGACTTTGATTACCAATATACCGGGAACGATATCAGCCACCTGCAATACCGGGGAAAGGTGCCACGTTACGGCGATTTCAAAGAGGTGCTCAAGGTGCTGGAAGAGTGTGGAGGCATAAAACTTAATTTAAAAGGTAAAACAGTAATTATCACAGGTTTGTAAAAATACCTAACTATAACTTTATCTATGAAAAACAAATCCAAATTAATGAAGCATTTATGGCTGGCGTTGTTGGCATGGGCCCTGCTCCCCTCAAACGGGACAGCCCAGGATCAGTTGCGGCTTGATGTTTCATTTGAAAACACTCCCATCGAAGAGGCAGTAAATCAACTGAAAAAACTGACCGGCTACGAATTTGTCTATCAAACCAACATCCTCTCGGGACAACCAAATGTGACCCTCAAACTAAAGGATGCCACACTAAAAGAGATCATGGACCTGATAACTGCAACCCGTGACCTCGAGTACTCAATCCTAAACAAAGTGGTGGCAATCAGGAAAGCATTACCCGCCAAACAAAAGAGCAATCAACCACAACAAAAGCACAAGATTACCGGTGTTGTAATTGACAGGCAAAACCTACCTATCCCAGGGGCAAACGTACGTGTAAAGAATTCTACAAAAGGAACCCCTACCGAAATTGACGGAAGTTTTACAATTGAAACAACCCAAAGCACAAACGTGCAACTGATTATTTCATTCATGGGGATGAAAACCCAAGAAGTTGTCTGGAAAGGAAACAATATCAAGGTTGTGCTGGAAGATGATGCCATGGCAATAGAAGACCTGGTGGTTACCGGTATCTACGAAAGGAAACGGGAGAGTTTCACCGGCTCCTCCACCTCCTTCACCGGCGAGACCCTTAAAGCCATCGGCAACCAGAACCTGCTCCAAAGTCTCAAGACACTGGACCCCTCTTTCTCAATCATCGAGAGTGCAGAGTTCGGATCGGACCCCAACCGCCTCCCGGACATTGAGATCCGCGGTAAAAGCAGTGTGATTGGCCTTGCAGACCAATACGGGACCGATCCCAACCAACCCCTTTTTATACTGGACGGGTTTGAATCGGACTTGGCTACAATTGTTTCATTGACAATGGACCGGGTGGAGAGTATCACAATACTTAAAGATGCCTCTGCAACAGCTATATACGGATCCAAAGCAGCAAACGGGGTAGTTGTAGTCGACACAAAAAAGCCAAAATCCGGGAAACTAAAGCTCAACTACAACTCCAACTACTCACTGGCATGGGCCGACCTTTCGGATTATAACCTGATGAACGCAACCGAAAAATTGGAGTTTGAGAAGCTTTCAAGATCATTTGGTTCGTTGGAAAACAATGAGCTTACATATGAAACATATGCCCAATACTATGAGAACATCAAAAAGGATATAGCTCGCGGAGTTGAGTCCTACTGGCTGAGCGACCCTCTTCGCAAAATAGCACTTACAAACAAGCACACCTTGTTTGTAGAGGGTGGCGACAACTCCATGCGTTATGGAGTAACCCTGTATGGAGGCGGCAACCAAGGGGTCATGAAAGAGTCGGGTCGCAGCAGCTTCGGAGGCAATGTAAGGCTGATGTACCGTAAAGGGAAACTGGCATTTACCAACTCCCTGAGCATAGATTACTACTCTGCACAAAGGGAGAGCGTCGCTTTTGACAAGTTTGCCAAGATGAATCCGTACTACCGCAAATACGATCCGGAGGGTAATGTGGTGCCATTCTGCTACACCGAGCGTTATGGCAACAAACCAAACCCGCTCTACGACTTTTACAACAACAACTTCAACAACGAATACAGTACCCGTATAACCAACAACTTCGAGATTGACTGGCGAATCAGGAATGAACTGAGACTGAGGACAAGGATCGGTTTGACAAAAGGAATGGTGAGTTCGGCTCTGTTCAAGTCCCCAAATAACGGGGAGTACCTAAACCAGGAAATAGAACTCAAAGGGCTTTACACAGAATCCAACGGTAAAAATTTCGGATATGATGGAGATATCGCCCTTACCTACGGGAAACTTTTGGGGGAGAAGCATATGGTCAACGTTGTGACAGGTCTCAAATTTGACCAGAGGGATGCCTTTTCGAGCAAATATTCGGTACAGGGATTCATTGACGACATTTTTGTAAACCCTACATATGCAGCACAATATGTAGAAGGTTCCAATGTGGTGACAGAGAGTATAAAAAGATCGGCCAGTTACTACCTGAATGCAGGATACTCATTTGATAACAAATACCTGTTAGATGCCACATACCGCCTGGATGGCTCCAGCGTTTTTGGGGTTGACAATAAATTCTCCAATACATGGTCGGTTGGTATAGGATGGAACATCCATAAGGAGGAATTCATGAATAACATTGGTTGGGTAAACCAGCTCAAATTGAGGGCCTCCATAGGTAATCCCGGCAATCAGAACTTCAGCGATTACATCTCTACCAGGGTTTATAAATATTCTACCCAGAGTACCAGTCCTTTTGGCAACGGGAATGACATTGCAACATGGGCAAATCCGGGTCTCAAATGGCAAAAGACTATTGACAGGAATATTGGTTTTGACGCCTTGGTCAGCAAATTGCGACTCAACTTTGACTTCTTTGTCAAAACCACAGACCCCCTTCTCATTTACATGAGCGTTCCCACCTCCACCGGGACAAAAACCATCCCCACCAACATGGGAGAACAACAAACCACCGGTGTCACATTAAACGCCAACTACCAGATTGTAAGAAAGTCAAACTTCATGTGGTCGGTCAACGCAAACATGAGGCATCTGGAGTCGGAGTACAGGAACATAAGCAAATCATTGGAACTATACAATCAGAACAACCAAGGGGTGAACATGACAAGGTATTACGATGGAGCCAGCCCCACTGCACTTTGGGCTGTCCGCTCATATGGCATCGATCCCGGCACAGGTTACGAACTCTTCATGAAAAAAGATGGTTCCCCTACATTCCTGTTCGATTTTGCCGACGAGGTTGTGGTTGGAGATTCCAACCCGGTAGCTGAGGGGATTGTCGGAACAACCCTTTACTACAAAGGGTTCTCATTGAGCATCAACTGCCGCTATAAACTGGGCGGACAAGAGTTCATGAAAACACTGTACGACAAGGTTGAGAATATTCCCGACAAAACCATCAATCTGGATAAAAGGGCGCTGTACGACAGATGGCAGAACCCTGGGGATAATTCAAAATTCCGAAAGATAAGTCTTACCCTTGCCAGCGATATGACATCAAGGTTCGTTGAGGACAATAATATAATTACCGGAGAGTCTATCTCTCTTGGCTACGAATCTCAGGGCAAATGGATTCAAAAAATCGGAGCCTCATCCGTTAACATGAGGTTTTACATGAACGATATCTTCCGGATTTCTACAATCAAGAACGAGAGGGGAATCTACTACCCGTTCTCCCGCTCGGTATCCTTCTCTTTGGGTCTAAGTTTCTAACATACTCCACTATAAAAGAAAACAGAGATGAAAAACTATATATACAAAACACTCCTCATTTGTGGACTTGCAATGTTGTTGCTCTCCTGCAACAAATGGCTCGATGTAAAACCAAACGACCGGCTGAGTGAAGATGCCTTGTTCTCCACAACACAAGGTTTTTACAATGCTCTCACAGGGGTCTACATGGAGATGACCAGCACCTCTTCCTACGGGAGCTCCCTTTCCTGTGAGTTCCTCGATATCATGGCACAATACTATTATGTGCATACAAACAAATACCTGCCCCATGTGAACTTCCGTTTTACTGACGAAAGGCTAAAAGATCCGATAGAAAACATTTGGCAAAAAAGCTACTCACTGATTGCAAATTGCAATGTAATCATTGACCGTTGTGCACAAGACAAAGGAGTTGTGTTAAGCACTGCCAACCACTCAGTCATCATGGGAGAGGCACTGGCCGCAAGGGCAATGATCCACCTGGATTTGCTCCGGCTCTTTGGACCCGTCTACTCTGAGCAGACCAAAGGGCAAAAAGCCATACCCTATGTTACTGTAAGCGACCAAAGTGTACAGCCCATCCTGACCGCCCGGGAGGTGCTTGCAAAAATAACAGAAGACCTAAACCAAGCCTCTGCACTATTGAAAGAGCATGATCCTGTCATTGAAAAAGGAGTCCTCAACTCCTCGGACCCAAACGGTAACAACCTCAGGTACCGCCAATACAGGTTAAATTATTATGCTGTACAGGCATTATTGGTAAGGGCGTATATGTGGGGAGAAGATAACGGGACGGCACTTACAACAGTAACTGCACTGATAAATGAAGTGGAAACCAAAAACACGTTTCCTTTTACCACCTCCTCTGCAATCACCTCTACTACCAATCCCGACAGACTCTTCTCCACAGAGGTGATGTTTGCGCTGTACAACTCCAACCGGGTCAAGAATGTATATGAATACAACTTTATACCAACCCTTGCTGACGATTCCCAGACGCTGCTCAAGGCCGGAGGAACCTTTGCAGCAGGCAGGGTAACTGCTCTTTACGACGATGCCAATGACTACAGGTTCAAAACATGGGGCTCTACAATTATAGAAGGGAAAGAGATTGTATATACAGACAAGTTCAAAGAACCATCAAGCAGTTCAAGTTTCCGTTACATGATGCCACTTATACGCATGAGTGAAATGTACCTGGCTCTTGCAGAGTTGACCGACGACATCACTGTTGCCGACGAGTGCATCAATAAAATCCGCAGGAACCGAAACTGTACCAGTATCTCCTCCAACAGTTCTTCCCTATTTACTAATATCACGGCAGAATTCCGGAGGGAGATGATAGGCGAAGGACAGATGTTTTTCTTTTACAAACGTCATAATTTCAATAAGCTACCTGACGGAACCAATATAGGTAAAAACAATACAAGGAGCGTGACTGAGTCAAACTACGTTATTCCGTTGCCCGACAGCGAAACCAGTACCCGTAACGATCTGTAAAATAACAAATGAACAAGATTATGAAAAGAATATTCAAAATATTGACCTTGATTACAGGAGTTGTTTTTATCTCCTCCTGTACCAAAGAGATGATGGACTATTCCGGCCCAGAGAGCATCTATTTTGCAGTGAGGGACGGTAACAAAACTATGTCATCCACCGGATGGCCCTATGTACCTTACACCAATGTGGAGTTTGTCAAGACAACTGCCGATACAATCGTTGCAAATGTATTGATACGGGCCGCAGGGGAGACCAAACCCTACGAAAGGAGGGTGGACCTGGAGGTTATAGCCGACAGTTCCAGTGCTCTAAACGGGCAACACTATCATGTACCTCAGTCGGTAACACTTGGTGCGGGTCTAATTGAAACTTTTATTCCTGTCTCCTGGTTCCGCACACCTGATATGAAACTCCAAGAGATGAGATTGCAGATAAAACTGGTGGCCAACGAACATTTCTCCCTCATATTCAAATCATGGGACAATCCCAAAGAGCTCACCTCCGGCACTGTTTACAACGGATTCGATGCCAGTCGGCACAACCTCATATGCTCGGACATACTTGTAAAGCCATCCAATTGGTTGGGCAGTTTTGATGCCACTACCAAAAAGGAGAAGAGTGCCTTCGGGGCTTTTTCACCTAAGAAGTTCCTCCTGATTCAGAGCCTCATGGGCTACTCTTACAGTGACTTCATGAGCAGTGAAACCATGACAATCGGTTTGCAGTATGCCATCTCAAGGTATATGAGCAATTACCTTGTTGCAAAATACAAGGCAAAGGAACCTGTGCTCGAGGATGATGGCCGCCTGATGTGGTTTGAGTATTGTCCCTGGAGTACCTTCGAAGGTGTTCCGTGGGATGGAGTTTATGTAGAATATTAAAAAACAATCAACTATGAAAAAGAAAATAGATTTGTTGATAGCATCGGTATTTGTAGTATTGATGTTGACGGTCTCCTGTATCTCGGACCTGGGCAATTACACATACTCCGACATCAACGAGATTAAGATATCCGGGATAAATGATGAGTACAATGTTAACATGGGCATTGAAAACCTTAAAATCTCCCCCCAGATTACAATGACCCGGTACGAAGGAACCATCCCGGGCGATCGTTTCAGTTGCTATTGGATACTTGCCGATGGTTCGGTTCTGGATACTTTATCACGGAACTTTGAGCTGGACGCAGTGTTGGATTACCCTCCTGCTTCCTATACTGTTTATTTCAAGATGAGGGACAACGAGACAAATATCCTGTGGAAGCAAAAAACAGTAGTTACTGTGGGCACACCCTACACCAAGGGGTTTATGGTTCTCGGGGAGAATGCCCTTACAGGCAATGTAGAGCTTGAGACAATATCAATGAGCGGTGCCGATACATTGGTGTATGGAGATGTTTTGAAGAACAGCGGGTTGCCAACTCTTAAAAACCCCATAAAGGTACTCCATACCGGTAAATCCACTTACAATCCCAAGCTTTGGGTGATGACCGGAACGGGCTCATACCATCTGGACCTTCTCTCAATGAAGAGCAACCTCTCCATGAGCTTCGGCACAATCAGGCTTTTACCCAGCGTTACAGGAGAAGAGGAACATGTGGTTGAGCAGTTCCCCCACATATGTGCATACGACGGCAAAACCGCCTATGATTACTACCGTGGATACATTACAGACAAAGGGAATCTCTACTATACTTCCCCTCTTTTCATGGGGGACTTTTATGATTATCCCCACAACTGCACTATCAAATTTACCGATCCCGATGCAGTGTTCTACAAAGCAGCACCGTACGCAATGCATTACATCAAAAGCAGCATGAGCGGACTGGTTTGGTATGACACGGACAACGACAGGTTCCTGGTAGATAAATCTGCAGTCGGGGACAAATCCACCGAACTGGCCGACAAAGCTACAGACCCCTTCCCTTGGAATAACAAAGCCTATGACAGGAAGTTGGTTTATGCAGAGAATACATTCAATACCGATGGTGGTTCCACAAACGGCAATTCGTTCGCAATAATGAAAAGCACAACGGTAGGAGATGGGTACATCTACAAGTTCTATGCATCCAGCACCCCTGTAAAAAGAGGCGCTTATACTGTTCCGGCTAGTTTGGCCCCAAATTTTTCCAAGGCCTCCCTTTACGCAATATCTTCTCTAAGGACCATAATACTATATGTTTATGAAGGGAGGTTATATGCCTACAACTACAATCCGGGTTACGAGCAAAACGTGGATTTGACCCAGTACATAGGAGACGATCCCGTGACAATGGTCAGGTTCGACACTCAGTCACAACCTGCCCTGGACTATATTTACATAGCCACCCACAACGGTGTGACCGGTGGCAGGTTACGCAAGTTTGCCTTTGGCAAAGACCTGGACAATATTGTGCTTACACCACATACTTACTTTGATTTTAACGGATTATGCAAAATAAAACACATTAGCTGGAGGGCTGCAAAATGAAAAAAATTCTATTGTTATCTATTGTATTATTAACTTTTACTAAATTAGCAACCGCTCAGGAAGGGGTTCGTTTCGAAAACATTACATTGGACCAGGCACTGGCAGCAGCAAAGGAGAGTGGTAAATTGGTTTTTGTAGACTGCTACACCTCCTGGTGCGGCCCGTGTAAGAAACTCTCTTCGGAGGTTTTCCCGCAAAAGGTGGTGGGAGATTATATCAACGAGCGTTTTGTGAGTGTCAAGTATGATGTGGAGAAGGAAGAGTATAAGTTCATTGCAAAACAATACGAGGTAAATGCCTATCCTACAATGCTCATTCTCTCCTCCAACGGAGAGGTAATGGACAAGATCCTTGGATACAAAACCGCCGACAAACTGATCCAATCGATCGAAAACTCATTCGACAGAGAGCGTTCGTTGGCAGGATTGAAGGAAAAGTATCAAGCCGGGAACATGGACAAGCTGAAACTGGTGGAGTATTACCAAAAACTGATGAATGAGAGGTCTGCAGAGGCTTTTGAGGTTGGGGAAAAATTATATGCATTGCTTTCGGAACAGGAAAGAATGTCAAACACATTCTGGCATTTTTACTCCGATGAACGCCTCACACCTCATGGTTCGCAGAGATTTGACCATCTTAAGGCAAACTACGATGAATTTTGCACCAATATTGGCAAGGAGAAGGTAGATAATGTGCTTGTAAGGGAGTGGGTAAAGATGCTCAAACCTGCAATCTCTTTTGACGACAAATTGAACGTCAAGGAGCTCGAAGGGATAAGAGAAGAGTACATTGCTCTGGGGTTTGGTAAGGAAGCAAGGCTGGAACATCCCTATGAACTGGCAATAAGCTGCCAGTCCAAAAATACAGGAAAGCTTATAAAAATCTATGGAAAGCTTCTTGACAAAGATGATGTGGCGGTTCGATACTGGGCAAATGTAGCCGATATCATTGACAAATCGGGGTCCGGGAAGGATAAGCAAGAGTGGATAGAAATATCCCGCAAGGTATACGGGATGACCGAGGACAAGACCTTGAAATTGGTGATTGATTTGGTTATAGAAAAACTTAACAAATAGATTCAATGAATAAGAATGACGCCAGGCTCACCACACTACTCCCAGTATTGTTCGGGTTTTATGTAATGGGGTTTTGCGATGTTGTGGGAATTGCCACATCGTTTGTCAAAGAGGATTTCAACCTTTCGGAGACGTTGGCGGGGTTTGTCCCCTCAATGGTCTTCCTGTGGTTCCTGCTCCTCTCCATGCCAGTATCGCTTTTGATGAACAAAATCGGACGTAAAAACACTGTGTTGCTTAGCAACTTCGTTACATTACTGGGGATGCTTGTGCCATTCTTCTTATATACCTTTGCCTCCTGTATGGTTGCATTTGCATTACTTGGGATAGGGAATACCATTTTACAGGTATCCCTCAATCCTCTGCTTGCAAATGTAGCCGACTCCGGGAAGCTGACCAGTTCGCTTACAACCGGGCAGGTTATAAAAGCAGTCTCTTCTTTCATGGGGCCTTTGATTGCTGCCTTTTCGGTAAGCTTTTTCGGGAACTGGCACTACATATTCCCCATTTTTGCAGCAATAACTCTGCTTTCTACCGTTTGGCTTTTGACCACAAACATTCCCCGTGAGGAGAGTGCCAGGGGAGGAGTCTCATTCGGAGAGGCTTTTGGGCTGCTCAAACAGGGCGCTATCCTGCTATGCTTTGTTGGAATCATATTTACAGTAGGTCTTGATGTGGGGATGAACACTCTTACTCCCAAATTATTGATGGAGCGTTCTGTATTGGACACTACAACTGCAGGGCTTGGGTCGAGCGTCTATTTTCTGTGTCGTACAGCCGGAGCATTGATAGGAGCCTTTTTACTGGCCCATGTGAGTGATGTCAAGTATTTCCGGATTAATATTATTGTAATGCTGGCCTCTGTTATGGCATTGCTGGTAGCTCAGCACCAAACCCTTATCCTGGTGTTGGTAGGGATCTTCGCCTTTTCCCTTTCGTGTGTTTTCCCCATAATCTACTCATTTGCATTGAGGGAACGTCCCGACAAAGGGAATGAAATTTCGGGGTTGCTTATAACAGGCGTTTTCGGGGGGGCACTGATTCCTCCTTTGATGGGATGGTTTACCGACATGGTTGGTTCCCAGGCCGGTTCGCTATTTGTGCTTTTGGGTGGAGCCTTGTTCCTAATGTTTTGTGCGGTTATTTTAGGCAGGGTTTCCAAGGTTATTACTAATTAGTTGCTATATGTACGATAATGACAAAAGGGTGGTTGTGACCCTGGACGCCGGGGGTACCAATTTTGTGTTTGGGGCAATGCAGGCAAACGAGTTTGTTGTTGATCCGCTTACCATGCCTGCTTTTAACAACGACCTGGACAAATGCCTGGAATCATTGGTGGATGGGTTTTCACAAATCATAGCACAGCTTCGGTCTCGGCCTGTTGCAATAAGTTTTGCTTTCCCGGGGCCAGCCGATTACAAGAACGGAATCATCGGGGGGTATCTTCCTAACTTCCCTTGCTTTCGAGAAGGAGTGGCTTTGAGTGCCTTCCTGGAAAATCGGTTTGATATACCGGTATTCATAAACAACGATGCCGACCTTTTTGCCTGTGGAGAGGCGCTTGCGGGCAGGTTGCCCCAGATCAACTCCAGGCTCAAAGCTGCGGGAAGCACCCGCCGGTTCAGTAATTTGTTGGGATACACAATCGGTACCGGATTCGGTTTTGGTTTTGTGAGCAACAATTCACTGCACATAGGCGACAACTCCTGTGTGGAGACATTTTGCCTGACTAACAAACTCTTTCCGGAACTCATTGTGGAGGAGGGAGTCTCTGTGAGGGGTTTGAAACGAAGCTATGCACGGCTTTCGGGGCACACGGGGCACTCTTATGAACCCAAGGATATTTTTGAAATTGCAGAGGGGAGTATTCCTGGAGACAAAATGGCTGCGATAGGAGCATTTGCCGAGTTGGGCCGGATTGCAGGTGATGCCATAGCCACGGCAGTGAGTCTGATAGACGGGATTGTAGTCTTGGGCGGAGGTATAACCTCTGCAAGAAAATATTTTATGCCGGCTTTGCTGGAGGAGATGCGGAGCTCAATCGCCACATTTGGGAACGAGCCTGTCCGGCGAGTGCAAATGGCTGTCTACAACCTGGATGATGATGCTGAATTTGAGTTGTTTGCCAGGGGAGAGCAGCGTTTGCTCAAAGTGCATGGCAGCGACAGGGAGGTGGTTTATGACCCTCAAAAACGTGTAGGTGTAACCATTTCGAACCTTGGGGCGTGCAAAGCCATTTCCATTGGGGCATATAACTATGCATTAAGTATGATCGACAAGAACTTGGTCTCTCGCTTCCAATTAAATACTTAACCTAAATGAATAACCTATTATGAGATTTTTTCTTTTGACCGCTATGGTTCTCCTGTTCCCTTTGTGGACACAGGCTCAGAATGTCAAACCAGGGGAGGTTGCCCCCGGTACTTACAAGGCCTACATGGTTTGCAACGCACATTTGGATACTCAGTGGCTGTGGGATGTGAAGACCACCATAGATGAGTATCTGCCCCGGACATTGTTCCAAAACCTTTACATAATGGAGCGTTACCCCGACTATGTTTTCAATTTTGAGGGGGCAATCAAGTACAAATGGATGAAGGAGTATTTTCCTGAACAATACAAGAGACTTGCCCATTTTGTTAAGAATGGTCAGTGGCATATCAGTGGTGCGTCGTGGGATGCCAACGACCCGAACATGCCCTCTGCAGAGTCTTCGTTCAGGAATATTTTACTTGCTCAGGAGTTCTACAAAAGGGAATTCGGGGTCAAGTCCACAGATATTTTCTTACCTGACTGCTTTGGTTTTGGATATACTCTCCCGACAATTGCTGCCCATAGCGGGCTCATCGGGATCTCTACCCAAAAACTGAGCTGGAGGTACAATGAGTTTTACGATGCTCCTTACCACAAGAAAAATCCCTTTGCCTGGGGGTTGTGGTACGGTATTGACGGTAGCTCCATTTTTGCCGCCTTTGATGGGGGCAGTTACAATGCCGAGCTTCCCGACAGTGTAGCCTACAACAAAAAGATAATTCAGAGTGCCCACAACGGCTACAATAATACTACATTCCGTTATTACAGCGGCAGTTCGCAGCAAAACGGGATTGGCATAGGGGACAGGGGAAACAGCGGCACTGTGTTGACCTCTGCAAGGCTCATGGAGGCGATGAACGACAAAGAAGCTCCGGTTAAGATTATCAGCGCTGCCAGTGATCAGCTGTTCAGGGATTACTTGCCTTTGGAAAACCTGCGCAAGGAACTTCCTTCGTTCGATGGTGAGCTGTTGATGGATGTGCATGCTACCGGTTGTTACACATCGCAGGCTGTGATGAAATATTACAACCGAAGGAATGAGGAGCTTGTGGGGGCTGCAGAGAAGGCCTCGGTAATTGCTGACTGGCTTGGCTCAAGGGTTTATGACAAACAAAAAATCAATGATATTTGGGAAAGGTTTTTGTGGCACCAGTTTCATGATGACCTCACCGGGACAAGTATACCGGAAGCTTACACCTGGTCCTGGAACGATGAGCTGATCTCGCTGGCACAGGCAAACGAAGTGATCAACACTGCATCGGCGGCTGTCAGTTATTCGTTGAATACTCGGACCAAGGGAATTCCTGTTGTGGTTTACAATGCTACAACATATGTTGCAGATGGCAGCGTGAGTGCTACTCTGCCAGGTAACTTCAGTTCGGTGGCGGTCTATTCTCCCGGAGGAAAGTTGGTCCCTTCCCAGGTTTTGGAGCACTCGGGGGAGATGACCACGGTTTTGTTCTCTGCAAGTGTAAAACCTGTCGGTTATGCGGTTTACGATGTGAGGGGTGTAAAATCGGACCGTAAGGGTTCTAACCTAAAGGTGTCGGAGAACAGCCTCGAAAACCGTGTTTACAAGGTTACCCTTGACCAGAATGGCGATATTTCTTCAATTGTGGACAAACGTTACAACCGTGAACTGGTGAAGCCGGGCGGTTTGTTCCGGTTGGCTTTGACTGAGGGCAACATGTCCCAAAGCTGGCCTGCGTGGGAGATCCTTAAAGCTACAATTGACAAGGAGGGGGCTTCGGTGAGTGGTAATGTGAGTATATCTGTGGCAGAGTCAGGGCCTGCAAGGGCGTCCCTCAAGATTGAAAGGGTGTTCGGGGATTCGCGTTTTGTCCAGTATGTGAGACTTACCGATGGGGCTAATGATGACCGTATTGATGTTGAGAATATTGTGAAATGGGGGACACGTGATGCTCTGCTCAAGGCCGAGTTTGTTTGCAATGTTTCCAACAATATGGCAACTTACGATTTGGGGCTTGGCAGTATTAAGAGGGGTAACAACACTCCTCAGGCATACGAGGTTCCTGCCCACAAATGGGCAGATTTGACTGATGTTAGTGGAGATTATGGTGTTTCAATATTGAATGACTCCAAATATGGTTGGGATAAGCCTAACGACAATACTCTGCGTCTAACCCTTTTGCACACTCCAGGTGTGGGCCGGGGTTACTCATTCCAGGCTTCCAACGATTTGGGAGAGCATCATTTTACCTATTCCATAGTAGGTCACAAAGGAGATATTCTAAGTGACAAGACAATCGTTGAGGCCGAAAAGCTGAACATGCCTTTGGTGGCTTTTGTTACTCCTAAGCATGATGGCCCTTTGGGCAAGGAGTTCTCTATGATTGACGTTTCTACCAGCCAGATTGGTGTGCGTGCTTTAAAGAGGGCTGAGGATGGGAATGGTTATATAGTTCGTTTCTATGAACTTACCGGCAAAAATGTGGTTGATGCGCGGATTACTTTTGCTGCGCCTGTTTTGTTTGCCGAGGAGTGCAACGGTATTGAGGAGAGGATCGGGGATGCCAGGACAGAGGGCAATTCCATTATTGTGAGTTCGGGAAAATTTGCCCCTAAAACCTTTCGTGTAGTTTTGGAGGCTCCTGTAGGAAAATCGGGTGTGTCCATTGAGAATGCTCCTGTTCAATTGCCTTTCAATAACGTTGGTTACACAACGGATGAATTCTATACCTATTACCAGTTCGATCAAAAGAGGAACTCATTTGCTGCCGAGCTGATTCCTGCTGTTGTTGACAACGATGGTGTGGAGTACAGAATGGGATTGGAAAACGTTCCCAATGTGCTCATGTGTAAAGGTAATGTGGTAGAGCTCCCTCAAGGTGGTTACTACAAGTTGTATTTGCTGGTTGCTGCAACTGACCAGGATACTCAAACTGTTATTACTGTAGACGGTGTTGAATACAAGGTAGATGTGCCTTGTTGGAAAGGTTTCTACGGACAATGGGGTTGGGACAACTTCAGTAAACCTTTTATGAAAAAGGAGAAGATTGGTCTGTTGACAACCCACCACCACAACGGACTTAAAGGAAATGTCTCATACGAATATGGTTATATGTACGAAATTTGCCTCGATATTGCACCAGGCTCTAAGCAGGTAACCCTCCCCGACAACAATAAAATAGCTGTTTTTGCAATGACACTTTCCAATAATCCATTGGCCAAAATAGCACCTGCAACCCAAACTTTCATACGCCCTTAGCTCCCTTTTCCGACCACTCGGCACGTCGGGGTAGCTTACCTTGGATTTGGAAGTTGACATATGACGATCATCACAAAACAGAATTTAAGTACTTTGGGTTAGTAAGTTAATATTAGAGTTTTGTGTTGGGAAGCTGCCGAAAGGCAGCTTTTTTCGCTGGTTGCGGATTGATCCCTCGGATAAATTAACAACTTGCAGAGTTTGTGCGTGTTACGGCTTCTCGTTTATTTCCAGGTGGTTGCGGATTGATCCCTCGGATAAATTAACAACTTGCATAAGCTGTGTGCGTTGCGTCTTGCAGCTTTTTTCCAGCTACTTAGCTGGGTTTTGTTCCTTTGTGTTGTACTTCGTGTGGCAATTGCTCCACTCTGCTAAGAGACATTGTTTGCTGGCAAGTTATTCACGGGCAGAGGTTATCCCAGACACCGAGCCGACTGCCGGCCCAATGAAGAGCCAGGCAGTATTTGGCTGGAGATAACCTCGATGCACGGGCAAATAACTTGCATACCCTATTGAACAGCCAATAACTCTATGACTGCCCTGCAAGAGTCTGAAAATCATCGGGAAGCTGCAAATATCTGCAAGCTAAATACATGTTAATTTATCCGAGGGATGCATGCCGCCTGGAAAGATTCAAGCTTCTGCAAAGCAACTAGTTGTTAATTTATCCGAGGGATGCATCAGGTTATTTGGTTTAAAATAATTAAATTGTGGACCCGTTTAAAATTGAACACATAAGTTATGAAAACAGCAATTAGCTTTAAAGTTGAAATCGTTGTAATTTTGATTGCGATAATCTCTGCAGTAGCCGCCGCGTTTGGAATATTCTCCGATTATGGCCCTGGGGTCTTTGAGTATGAATCGATACGGGGTGCGACTATTGAAATTTATGGCAGAGGGCTATATGAGCACATGTCGGCAGATGTTGCCATCCAAGGGATTGCTCAGGATTACATCACTTTATTTATCGCTATACCGCTAATGCTCATGTCATTAATTGGCTATTGCAAAAAATCTGTTAGAGCTCATTTTGTTTTGGCCGGGACGCTGTCATATTTTTTAGTTACATATCTGTTTTACACTGCTATGGGTATGTATAACTTAATGTTCTTGCCATATGCCGCTCTGCTTGGATTGTCTTTTTTTGGTGTTTTCTTGACTTTGAAGCAATTAAGCAATCTAAATATTATAGAAGTTTTCTTTGCAAAAACCCCCACAAAGTTTGTAGGCTGGTTTCTGATTATAAACTCAATTTCTATAGCGTTATTATGGCTGAGTATAGTTGTCCCGCCATTAATTGACGGAAGTATTTATCCTCCAGAGCTTAATCATTATACTACATTGATTGTCCAAGGTTTTGACCTGGGATTGTTGCTCCCTATTTCATTAATAGTAGGGATGTTGTTAATTGCAAAAAAACCAGAAGGATATATATTCGCAACCACATATATTATATTCCTGGCACTATTAATGACCGCCTTAACTGCAAAAATTATTGCAATGGCAATTAATGAAGTCAATGTAATCCCGGTTATTATCATAATTCCGACTATCAATATAATTACAATTATAAGTGCATTTATGATGGTTAAGAACATAAAAAATCTCTGCATAAATCATTAAGTAAAATATAAGCAGAGTTTTTATTTGTCATAGAATTTTTGTTTACATTTGATAGCGAGTAACTTGTAAATTTATCCGAGGGATGAAAGTTGAAACACATAATATCAATAACGCCAAGATTGCCGAGATTATTGCAAATGGAGTTGTATTGAGCAGTACCGAAGATGCGTTGGAATTATTGGGGAATTTGTACTATCAAGGATATGATAAGATTATAATCCACGAAAAGAACATTGCCCCTGGATTCTTTGATCTCAAATCCAAGATCGCAGGCGACATACTTCAAAAGTTTGCGCAATATCAAATGTCACTGACAATAGTAGGCGATTTTACTAAATATAAGAGTAAGAGTCTAAACGAATTCATTTTAGAAAGTAACAAAGGCAAGCAAATTAATTTTGTGTTGTCAAGTCCAGTGTATGAAAAATCAACGAAAAAAAACGCTGCAACTTTTTTCAAAACACAAGAAGATTTTAGGGACTGGCTGGAGCGTAACCACAAAACTGAGAAGGAACTGCTTGTCGGGTTTTATAAAGTGGATAGTGGGAAACCTTCGATGACCTGGCCACAATCCGTAGACCAGGCTCTCTGCTTTGGCTGGATAGATGGGATTCGGAAATCCATTGACAGCGAAAGCTATTGCATCAGGTTTTCTCCGCGTAAGAACACGAGTAACTGGAGTTCAATTAATATTAAAAAAATTGAGGAACTGACAAAAGCTGGACTAATGAAACCTGCAGGACTAGAGGTGTTTGCTCTAAGAAAAGAAGAACTTTCGGGCGTATACAGTCGTGAGAACAAGGAGCAAAAGCTGGACCCGGATTTAGAAATTAAATTTAAAAACTGCAAAATTGCCTGGGATTTCTTTATGAAGCAACCACCTTCTTATCGAAAAGCAATTGTCCGATGGATCATGAGTGCAAAGCAAGATTCTACCCGGCAATCAAGAATTGAGAAAGCAATAAATGAGTTCGGACAGCAAAAGAGACTCACTTAATTCTTAAAGATATTTTGTTATATAGCAGTAAAACAGCGATATGTTAATTTATCCGAGGGATGCTCCTTCGGGGGTGCTGCAAGTGTCAGCGAATCATCTTGAGTTGTAAAGTGCAGATAAACAGACACATGTTAATTTATCCGAGGGATGCATGCCGCCCGGGAACCTGCAAGCCTCTGCAAGGCAAGCATATGTTAATTTATTCGAGGGATGCAAATGGGGGTATTGTTTCGTAGAAGTTTGAGGCTAAGCGGGGATTTGGTTTTGTAGAGGGCTGCCTGCTCTGCAATGCCAATGTTTTTGACATCTTTGCCATTTATCTCAATGATTTTATCGCCTCCCTTCAATCCGGCTTTTTGGGCATCGGAGCCATCATAAATTCTATTTACAACCCAGCATCCAAGTGTTTTGCTGCGATCTGTAAAGGTGAAGCCCAGGGTATTAAATTCAAACTCTGCATTGAGCGAATCATTTGGTTTAAGGTATAACTTCTTGTTTTTGATGTCAATAATCACATGAAACCGCTCCCAGACTTTGTTGCCAATTATCCCGATGTGCCCCTCCCTGTTGGACAGGGCCCCTTTTGAGTCTGTACTGTAGTTCATTACAATGTCATTTAAATCAAAAGATGCTATTGTGGCTTTTTGAGCACGGAAAACATAGCCCGAAGATTTCCCGCCTATTCCTCCGTTCTCCATAGTGTAACCAGTCTTATCTTCGATATTATCAATCTTATACTCCCTAGCTGCAGAAGCAGATAATATTATTGTAGAACCCGAACCCAAATCCATCATTGCCTTACCTGTAAATGAGATGTTGTTTTCGACAGCAACAGAGACAGGTAAATAAATCCTGTTGGAAACAACCTCAATATCTATTGGAACAAACCCGTTTGTGTGTGCAGCGGTGAGTTGATCCGCAAAACAGATTTTTTCGTTTATGTAGTCAATGATTATTACTTTGTCTGCAAAGCCCGCCACTCCGATTATGCCATCGGCAACATCGCCAAGAATCGGCTTCAGTTGGATGATTGGGGTCATGTCAGGTTTGTATTGTTTGCCAAATAAATTCAATTTAGTCTCTCCAAGAATCATCCTGGTCTTTTGCTTTTTTTCACCTGCCCCCCCGAGCATGGCATAACCTATTTTGTCGAATTTCAATCCGCTGTTTGCCAAGTATGTGCTATCTAAATAAAGAAAATCTGCACCGGTATCAAAAACAAACCGGGCAGAGTTTCCGTTTATCTCGCTTTTGAAATATATGTGATGTTTAAGATAGCTCATATCATTCATAGGCGCTTGAGCCACAGAGCTAACCGGGCAGAGTGTTGCAAATCCTGCAAGAGCGATGAGAGAGAGTAGCTTTTTCATATTGCTTATTTTACATGTCTGAATTTGAGATTCCTACAAAAAATGTACCTCCGTAGGCAGTTTTTTACTTACATTTGATAGTGAATTTATTTTCTTAAACCTGTAAGGTCTTAAGGTACTGATAACAAGACATTGTATTTAGTTATGAAACATGAGTGGAAAAAAATGGAGAAGCAATTCTACTTGCCTAAGTGTAAGCCCGAATTGATATGCATCCCAACTTTAAGGTTCTTTACAATTGAGGGAGCCGGCAATCCCAATGATGATTTTTTTTCAGAGTATATAGGCGTTTTATACTCATTGTCTTATGGTGTGAAAATGAGTCCCAGAAGCGGGATGGCACCCAATGGTTATTTTGATTACACAGTATATCCTCTCGAAGGTGTATGGGATCTGAACGAAGAAGCAAAAAAATCATATGACGGGAACTTTAATAAGAACGACCTGGTATTCAAATTGATGATTCGCCAGCCCAACTTTGTGGACAACAGTTTTGCTCTGCAAGTACTGGAACAGACAAAAAAGAAAAAACCACACAAACTGCTCAATCATGTGAAATTTGAAGAGATCACCGAAGGAGAGTGCATTCAAATGCTTCACGAGGGAAGTTTTGACAGCGAGCCAGAAAGTTTCAAGCTCATGGAGAATTATGCAGAGCAAGAGAATTACAAACGAACATGCAAAACACACAGAGAGATTTATTTAAACGATGCCCGAAAGGTCTCTCCCGACAAGCTAAAAACTGTGCTGAGATTTTGTGTTGAGAAATGATTAGTATTGCAGAGAGATGGTGCGAATAGAAAGAATCACAGAAAACAAGAAAAGATTCCTCGACTTATTGTTGTTGGCCGATGAGCAGGAAAACATGATTGATAAGTATTTGCCTAGCGGAGACCTGTTCGCCTTATATGATATGGACTTGAAAAGTGTTTGTGTTGTTGTGTCTGTTGGGAGTGAAGCCTGTGAGTTGAAAAACATAGCGACATACGAAAAGTATCAAGGCAATGGGTACGGTAGGGCGTTGATAAATTTCATTTGTGAATACTACAAGAAAGAATTTAAGTCTATGCTTGTAGGGACCGGGGAGACCCCAGCAATCTTATCTTTTTATGAGAGTTGTGGATTCGTTCAGTCATATCGTGTCAAGAATTTTTTTACAGACAACTACGACCATCCTATGTTCGATGGAGATATACACCTAGTTGATATGATATATCTTAAAAAAGAGTTGTAGCTTATGCGTTGTAAGCCGAATGTTTTCAAGAAATATCTCCTAAGCATATTTTATGATAAACGTATGACAGATAATCACTTATATTAGTAAGCTCTGCACTTTCGGGAAACCAAAGTGTAAATTTGTCATACTAAACCATCAGATAAACAATAAGATATGAAAAAAGATGAGACCTGTATTTTCGTGCAGCCGACAGCAAGCTTGAAGCCGTTTGTGAAGCATTATTGGTTGTTGAAAACGGCTGGTAATGAGGCAGAGGTTGTAAGGACCGTGCCAACGGGGATGATGAGCCTGGTGTTTCATCGTGGTTGCCGTTTGTTGTCTGTACGTGAAAACCAGTTTCACCCACGTGCTTTTCTCTGTGGTCAAGAAAAGAGCTTTGCCGATTTGAAGTACCAAGGGAGTGTCAATATGATTTTTGTGGTATTCAGACCTGCCGGGGTCAAGGTGTTTTTTCCGATTCCTGCAGACAGGTCAGCTGGAGTGCGTTTGACCGCTGGAGATATGCATAACAAAGAGCTGTTGCAACTAGAGAGTGACATTGCAAACACAGAGGATGACAGCTTATGTATACATCTTATAGAACGATTCTTGCTAAAGCAGTTAAGGCCATTTGGCTCATATTCACAGCATAATCACAACCGCTTGCAAACCGCAATCGGGATGATTAATTCCGGGGTGACGCAAATTGCACGACTTGCCGGAGCTGCTTGCCTGAGTACACGGCAATTCAATCGAATATTTTGCGAGAATGTAGGGACACATCCAAAAGAATTTTCGCGCATTGTACGATTCCAGCGAGCTTTGAACATTTTGGAAAAGAGCAAAAATCTAAACTTGACCCAAATAACCTGCGAATGCGGATATTATGACCAGTCTCATATGATAAAAGAATTTAGGGCGATATCAGGTTATAAGCCAACGGAGTATTTGGCTATATGCCCGCCTCATTCCGATTATTTTGGTTAATGTTAGTTTTTTTACTCAAAAAAATGTCTTGTTTTTACAATTTTAATTTTTTGCAGAGGTTTACTTTTGCCCCCTCAAAATTTTAAATTCAGAAAAATGGAAAAGACAAATTTAACAGAAAAAGCAAAAAAACACCTGAATGTATTGTGCGCGCAAATTGGAGAGCGCAGAGTGGGTAGTGAGGCTAACCGTATGGCAACAGATTATGCAAAGGGAGTGTTGGAGGAGTTGGGTTGGCAAACCGAGGGTACAAGGTTGTCGGTGATGGACTGGAAGAGCGATGGGGCAACATTGACCAGCAACGGGGAGATATTTGAGGTCTTTTCTTCCCATTACTCATTAGGATGCATGGCAGAGGGTGAATTGCTAGTCATCAATTCATTAACCCAACTTGAGCAGGCAGCTCTGCAAGACAAGATTGTACTGCTTTATGGAGAAATTGCCACTCAGCAAATTGCCCCAAAGAACTTCCCGTTCTGGAACCCCGAAGAGCATCAATATATAATATCTCTTTTGGAAAAAGGCAATCCCAAAGCCTTGCTGTGCGCAACTGAACGGAACTCGGCCACAGCCGGCGGAGTCTACCCATTCCCGCTGTTCGAAGACGGCGATTTTGACATCCCCTCTGCATACATGAAAGACACCGAAGGGGAGAGGCTGCTTGCGTTTGCCGGGCAAAAAGTTGAGCTGGTTTCCCGCGCAACCCGCATTCCCGAGACTGCATTCAATGTGGTTGCCCGCAAGGGAGGCGCTAATGCACAAAAACGGGTAGTGATCAGCGCCCATATAGACACCAAGATTGGTACGCCGGGTGCGATTGACAATGGGACGGGAGTTGCTGTATTACTGCTGTTTGCAGAGTTATATTCAAGATATTTGGCAGGGCAGAATCAAGGAGTATCAAAAGATTGCAGCCCAGACTACATGGTTGAGTTGGTGGTTTTTAACGGAGAGGATTATTATGGTGCACCGGGTCAGGTGAAATATATTGAGCAGAATGTTGGCAGATTTGGGGACATTTTGTTGAATATCAATATAGACGGGGCTGGATATCTTGATGGGCCATCATGCTTTTCGCCAATGGAGCTTGCAGAGGAAATGAAGATGAAATTGGACGAGGTTCTAAAGGATTCCCCTGTATTGGTTGAGGGTCTGCCATGGTATCAGGGCGACCATAGCCTCTTTCTGCAGCAAGGCTGTCAAGCGATTGCGGTCAGTTCGCAGTGGTTCATCGAGCATATGGAATCTCAGGAGATCACTCACACACCTAAAGACAACCTTGGCATTGTCAATTATGACAGGGTGGCTGAGTGCGCCATGGGTATTGCTTCGCTCATTTGCCGTATTTAAGGCACCTTCACGGGCCGCAGGTCTCATCTTTTTTCACATCTTGCAGAAGGCCAGAAATATAAGTGTGACATCTTTGCACTAAATGAACTTTTGCAGAGCAATATGTGCAAAGTTGTCACACTAAACCACCACAAAGCCAGCAAGATGTGAAAAAAGATGAGAGGTGCATTGTTTAAAGTTTTAACTTTGACATAAAAAAGATGAGACCTGCAAAATTTTTAATTTTAGCTTTTTTATCTGTTTTCAGCCAGATATCAACCGGGCAGAATTCCCTGTTGTCTATAGATTCGTTATATCTGAATAAAATTGAAGGGTTTTACAAAAATGCCGACCAAATTCGTAGCTCTGCCTGGCCTGGCATGACACTCTCTCCAATTTGTATTTTTAGAAAAAACGGACCAGCTTTTCTTTATAATCACCCAAACCCTCCGGAATCATTTAAAAAACTCAGGGATAATCTTTACATGGGTACTCAGGCAGAGTTACAGATTTCAGGTGCTACCCAGGCTCAAATTAATGGCGTTTTAACTGCCATCAATGGCTATGATTCTCCAAACTATTCTTGTCCGGAAGAATATTTTGCAGAGCTGTTTCATGAAACTCACCATGTACATCAAATTACAAACGTTCCAGGGATAAAACCCGATAACCCGGTTGTCTTATTGCTATACCCGGAAAATTTCAAAAACGATGCTCTTAAGATTGCAGAGCAGAAACTTTTTTATTCCCTCTGCTTTTGCGATAACGAAAAGGAGTTCAATAAATTACTAAGCCAAATAAATAACATCAGGGATAAACGTAAAGCAATAATCGGAGAAAAATTCCTTGATTATGAAAAGGATGTGGAAAGTTTGGAAGGTCCTGCTTTTTATTGCCAGTCATTGTATTACAAAGAGTATGCACCCGCTGGCAATAGCCTGAAAGATAATTATATCCAAAAAGAATTCTTTGGAGTGTTAAATACTCCTTATTATGGCCGCAATAATCTTAGATACAGGCATTTGGCATCGGGAATGGCAATGTGCTACATCCTTGATAAGCACAAGGACAACTGGAAAGAGGAATACTATTCATCTGAGATGAAACTATATGATTTTTTTATCTCTCAATTCGAATTTGAAGAAACAATTTCGCCGGAAATTGAAATTGATTTTGCTATAAGCAAATTTCAAACTCAAATATTGATAGATAACCATACCAGGAATTTAGATAAATTTTACAATCAAAATGGAGTAAAGGTTATTCTTGAATTTAAAAAGACTCCACAATTTAGATCGTTTGATCCCATGCACGCAGAGGCAATAAATGACAGCTTGGTTTTGCACTCCACTCTGCTTAAATTGCAGGGAGGTGAAAATAATGAGCTTTTCATTACCGGTTGGCCTGTTGCTACTTATTATTTTAACCAAATATGGCATGTTAAAAGCGTTGTGCTGTTTGTCCCGGAAAATGAAATTGAAATTTTTGAGAACAGCAGGATAGCCATAAAAAATGATAATTTGTTAATCAATTGGGAAGGTGCACTATACAACAAGGATAAAAATGAAATAGTGTTTGATTGTAACTAAATGTGAAGCACCGGGCTGGGTGGTCCCGGGGGGCACCGGGCGGCACGGGGCGGCACGGGAAGCACCTCTCACGGGAAGCACCTCTCATCTTTTTTCACATGTGCTTGATAATGTGGGAATAAAGCATGAGGTGTTTGCACTTTAATACATTTTCCTGTGAATTTAGTGCAGAGGTCTAGCACTTAAATGCCTTAATTTGTGAAAGATGTGAAAAAAGGTGAGACCTGCTACCCGGGTGAGACCTGCTACCCGGGTGCCCTGCTAGCCGGGTGAGAGGTGCTTTCGGGGTTTGTTTTTTTTACTTAAATTTGATGATGAGTACTTTGTAATTTTATTCAAGAGATGAAACGATTTTTATGGATTTTTGCTGTTTTGGTGATTTTTCCAGGATGCTCAAGCGATGAAATTGAACAGCCTCCATTTAGATTGGTCGAGTTTATGTCAAGCTTTACGGCAATGGCAAATGAATATATATCCTATACTGTGCCATCTCTAGTCCCAGACGATTGTTGTATAATTGAGTATGCTAATGGAAGAGTATCAAGAGTTGTTCATAAAAATTCGGTACCTCAACCCATTAACCCCGATGGCACTCTGCCTACCCTTTTGGACTGGTATTATGAATTTGTTTACAGTGGAAACAAAGTCACATTAATGATAAAAATTGACAATTATGATATTCCATACAGTCCCCAGAAGAGAGAGTTGTTTTTTGACGATAAGGGACGGATAGTTAAAAGGATTGCCAGAGGCGATACTACAGACTTTTATTATTCACAGAACGGACTCCTAACCAAGAGTGTGATCCAAAATGGAGGTTATAGTGTAATCGAAAGAAATTTTTTCTTTGACTCAAACGACAATTTAATTAGAATCACAGGCTTTATTGACAATGCCACTGCAAGAGATATTAAAATTTTCGAGTATTTTGAGGGATACGATAATGCAATTAACGGATTTAAAAACTTAGGGGTAATAGAAGGAGCATTTATCAGGTCCCTTTCCCGGAATAATTTCAATTTATATTTGTTTGCAACCTACGATGATCAGAATACTATGATTGACTCAATGAGGATATACCTTCCTGTCAAATATGGCGCCAACGGGGACCCGATTTATGGAATCTGCCCGGGCAGTAATTCAAAGAAGTAGATTAGAAAATAAAAATTAAATATTTGCAGAAGGAGTAGGTAAATACATAGGAATGATCTGTAAACCACAAGCAGCATAAAATCAATACTTTGTAAATTTATCCGAGGGGTGAGAGTTTTAGTTACATTGTGTTTATCATTTTGTTTGTGCAGTTTCGATAGTATTGCACAAAGGAGTTTGAATCTTGATTTTGAACTCATACAATACACTACCCAGTTGCCTAAAAACTGGTATGTCAACGGTGCAGGGTACAACATATCAATAGATAGTGTTGAGAAACATTCTGGTAAGATTAGTCTTAAAATGGAGATGCAGGGTGATCCAAGAGGAAATTTTGGAGTATTTACGGGAACGCTTCCAATCGATCTTGTTGCTGGAAAGTGCATCGAATATAAAGGGTGGGTTAAAACCAAAGAGATTAAAAACGGATACGCAGGACTTTGGTTTAGGGTTGATGGAGATGACAATGTCATATTAGGCTTCGACAACATGAATGACCGAGGGTTAAAAGGCGACAATGACTGGACACAAGTCGCAATTAAAATCGATGTAAGTAAGGATGTCAAAAATATTAATTTTGGAGGGTTGTTCCCGGGAGACGGTACTGTGTGGTTCGACAACCTTGAGTTGTACATAGACAATGAAAAATATATTGACGTTATTGAGCCTGCACCAAAGGTGTCACTTTCCCATGACGAAATACAAGCGATTCAGAAGTACATTTATCCGCTAAGAACATATGAAGCCGACGGGGGAGATACCAGAGACCTGAATGTGCTGGACAGGCTGATTGGTAGTTGCAAAGTTGTCGCTTTAGGAGAGGTTTCGCATGGCTCGAGTGAAATATTCAAGATGAAGAACCGTATTATACAGTACTTGGCTGCAAATAAAGGGTTTGATGTATTTTCCATAGAAGCGAATATGCCCGAATCATATAAGGTTAACGACTATTCAGTCAGAGGAGAAGGCGACCCGGATAAACTTATTGCGGGCATGTATTTTTGGACATGGAGAACGGAAGAGGTGCTGGACATGGTTAAATGGATGAGAAAATTCAATCAACCACAAAAACGCATCGAGTTCACGGGCTTTGATATGCAATTCTATGAAGGGGCGGTAGATGAACTGATTGATGCATTCAAAGGGAATGCAGAGGCCCAAGATAAAATCTCTGCCTTGAATGAGATGCTTGGCAAAATTAGGGCTAGTTCGCGAAATAATAGAGGTTTAATAGCTGTCGGGAAGGAAGAAATGGAAGAGGTCAAATCTCTGCTTTCATTTTTAAAACGTTCTGTAGAAACATCATTTCAAACGCAAGATAAAGAATGGTTGTTACAAAACATAACTATTATCGAACAATATCTAGGGAAAAATAGTTTTTTATGGAGAGATAAGTGTATGGCCGATAATTTGTTATGGATAAAAAATAATAACCCGGAATCAAAGTTTATCATTTGGGCTCATAATGCACATATACAGAAAACAAATGAAATGATGGGCTATCACCTTTCCCAAAAATTGGGGGAAGACTACAAAACCTTTGGTTTTGCATTCTTTAACGGCAGCTATACGGCAGCAGGCAACAAAGGACTAACAGCTTACAATGCAATTCAAGCTTACCCGGGAACATTAGAGTATCTGCTCGAGCAGTTAAACGAGCCCATATTTATTCTTGACCTTAAGAAAATAAAAACCGATAATCCTAAGGGTTGCGAATGGCTGAAAAGTCAATTGGAGTTTAGAGGCGTCGGTGCAATGGGAGGTATGCCAAATGAGTTCTCGGATTTAAATGTATCCGATAATTTTGACTATTTGATTTTTATCAGGACATCATCACCTTCCAAGCTTTTTGATTAAACGGTGGCACCTCTCAGGCACGAGCGGGTGGCACCTCTCACCTTTTTTCACATGTGTTTGATAATGTGTAAATAAAGCATGAGGTGTTTGCACTTTAAGCATTTCTCCTGTTAATTTAGTGCAGAGGTCTAGTGTCTAAGTACCACAATTTGTGAGAGATGTGAAAAAAGGTGAGACCTGCAATAGTGTGAACGGATTTAGTTTTTCGGTTTTATATTTCATAAACCAAAACAGGTAGCCACTCCGTCAAAGGCGTAACTTGGACAAGTTTCTTTTGCCGGATTCCTATTCCTAAAGATTTTTCTTTCTCGGAAGAGCTAGTGTTTCCCGATTTTACCCGATCTGGGCAAAAGGAACTTTTGTCGGACCCCTTGTGAATAGGACAGTGACTCTTGAGACAATTTGCAATAAATTTGTAAGGAGAAACTACAAGATGAAAAAGACAAGAATTAGAGGAGGAGAATCGTCGGCTTAAGCATATGTATGCAGAACTTTCAATAGATAACAAGATACTTAAGGAGGTCATTGAAAAAAGCTCTACCATGAATAAATAAACGGGAGTAAACAGAGATCTTTTGCAGAGGCTGAATCCT
>Ga0334883_1002016_pt1 | contig 27032 bp, 24 predicted proteins | sample GraSluR1_MG_6_FD_207230 | JGI IMG/M metagenome (GOLD analysis project Ga0334883, IMG submission 207230) | Sludge microbial communities from methane-producing bioreactor in Wageningen University, Netherlands - Granular Sludge_09_05-R1 | ecosystem: Engineered > Bioreactor > Anaerobic >...
CTGTGCGGGTCAAAACCTGGCTTTGTGCCTCACGGTCTTCCACTGAGAACACCGGGATAGGATACACCACCGATGAGACTGACGGCAATCCCTTGCCTGTTCGTAACCGGTTGGTATGCATCATCCTATCACGCATAGTTGGATACAACAGGGCCAGTTCACGTCCCATGTTGACATATTGTGACCCCTGTCCGGGGAACAATACTGCTACCTTACCGCTGATATCCATCGCATTCAGGCGATAATACATCCCGCGCGGGTGTTCCCATCGGGTCTGCTCACCCTGATTGCTGAGCGTATCAACGGCAATTGCCAGCCATTCGCAGGCTTCTTGTACATTGTCTGCCGTGAACCCCAGGCGCGCGTGGCTCTCAGGAATCGGCTCGGATTGACTCTGGCGGCATATTTCACCGTAAATAGATTCAGCCTGACTGCCCTGCAGTGAGATCAGTACTTCCTCACAGCGTTGTTGCAATGCCTTGGGGGTTTCGGCATGCAGTATCAGCATGCTTGTGCCAGGAATCATGCGGTAAGGGGTTGTTTGTTCTGGCTGGTATTCTTCCAGTACCAGATGGTAGTTGGTTCCACCAAAACCGAACGCACTCACCCCGGCACGGCGAGGATGATCCCCAGAGTCGGGCAACCAGGGGCGCGTTTCGGAGTTTATGTAAAACAGACTGTCTTCCAGTCCAAAGCGGGGATTCGGTTTTTTTACGTTGAGCGTAGCAGGCAGCAATTTGTGGTGCAACGCCAGAACGGTCTTAATTAAACCAGCAGCACCGGCGGCTGCTTTGGTATGCCCAACCTGCGATTTGACCGAACCTAGCGCAATGCGCTGACGTTCATCTGCCAACGGTGTGAAGACCTGTTGCAGGCCCTGCAACTCAGCAGGATCACCGGCCGCGGTGCCGGTTCCGTGGGCTTCGATCAGTCCCACACTTTGCGGCGCAATGCCTGCTTCTTCATAGGCTCTGCGCAGCGCCAACGCCTGTCCCTCAGGACGCGGCGCGTAAATACTCTTGTAGCGGCCGTCGCTCGAACTGCCCACCCCGCGGATCACAGCATAGATGCGATCCCCGTCCCGCTCAGCATCTGCCAACCGTTTGAGAACCAGCATCCCGATTCCCTCTCCTGGGAGCATCCCATCAGTGGATTCGTCAAAAGTTCGTACAGTCTCACGCGGGGTGAGGGCAGGTGTTTTTGAGAAGCACAGATAGGTCAGGATGGAATTATCCAGATCCACCCCGCCCGTCAGCATAACATCGGCATGCCCCAGGGTTAACTCGTTGATCGCAGCACCAACCGCCGCCAGCGAAGAAGCGCAGGCAGCGTCCGTAGTGAAATTGGCTGCCCCGAGGTTGAAACGGTTGGTGATCCGTCCTGCAACCACATTGCCCAACGCACCGGGAAAGGCGTTTTCATTCCAATCAGTATAGGCTGCCTTCATTTTGTCAATGGCTTGCCGGATGCTTTCGTCATCCAGACCGATATTTTCCAGCGCTCGCTGCCATACCGGCACCTGCAGTCGAGCTGAAAGCGTCACAGCAAGTTTTGAACCAATGCCGACCATACCCAGGATAACACCAGTACGTTGCAACACCGTTTCTGGTGAATCCAGACATCTGGCATCTTGCAACGCTTGTTTGGCAACCACCAGCGACAACAGCTGGGTGACATCGGTTACTTCAAGGATGTTGGGTGGCAACCCAAATTCCATCGGGTTGAACGCAACCTCGGGTACAAAAGCGCCTCGTTTGGAGTAACTTTTGTCTGGAGCGGTGGGGTCAGGATCGTAAAAATCATCAATTGACCAGCGTGAAGGGGGAACATCCTTAATACAGTCCAGCTCTTCAACGATGTTCTGCCAGTATGCTGCCAGGTGGGGTGCTTCAGGAAATAGCGCGCCCAAACCGATGACAGCTACCGGGTGGTCTTTTAGTGAAGGAAAAGTGCTGCTATTTTTCATCGAACGTGATGTCATTCACATACCTCCAAAGCGTAACATTAAGATTTGGCAGGCGAATCCACAGACAAAGAGCCCGGATGCCAAACCGCTTATTGTTAATACGCCAAACTCCTCAAAGCATTACACGGAGATCTGAGGTTAGCGCCGGTCTGGTGACACAAATGGATTTTGGCTTGTGCCAGCAGAAACCAACCTGCACCCTCAGGCAGGGCCTACGATCATAGAATTACTTATTATGAGAACTTTTGAAAAGCCGCCAACAGTTCCGCCGGGCTGGCGCTGCCGGTTGTTCCAATCTTCTGGATGGTGACGGAAGCCGCCAGATTGCCGATCAGAGCTGCTTCCTGCAGGCTGGCACCGGCGCAAAGTGCGCATCCCATGGCAGCCAGAAAACTATCGCCGGCACCCACCACATCGATCGGACCGGTCACCTTCGGTGCGGGTTGGATGCCACAGCCATTCTGATCGCAAAAACAAGCGCCTTTTTCTCCCAGGGTAATAAGCACCGGCTGGTGATTGTGAGCGAATAAATCTCTGGCAATCTGCGCTGGATCCGGATTTATTTCCACATCAACCTCCAATGCCCGGCAGGCTTCTGACAGGTTCATCTTCAAGCCTACCTGGCGGAATAAAGCCGCCCGCTCTCTGGAATCAACCCAGATCGGTTTTCCCACGTATTGCATAGCAGCCTGCGCCAGCACTTCTCGCAGGCTGTCAGTTGCCACCCCGCAGCCGGCTTCCTGCACCTGATCATTCACCAGAACTCCATCAACCTCAGCCATCCTATCTATTACTGCCTGGTTCATTCGCAACACCAATTCAGGCGGCGTTGGCTGGCGGTTTTTTATGTCCATGCGATTCAGTTCATGCATGTGTCCATCGCCTTCTACCATCATCGGCTTGATGTAGGTCGGCGTTTGAATAGACCCATGTACGAACAAATTCTGCCTGCCGATCCCCAGTTCATCCATCAATTGCTGCATCACCCATCCATTGGCATCTGTGCCAATCATACCCACGACCTCAACAGATGCACCCAGCACCCGCAGGTTCGTAACTACACTTCCGGCGGCGCCCAGTGAATTGCGCACTTTCTGCACCTGATACGCTTCTAAATTGGTTTCGAGTGATATCTCAGACCATGAACGGTTTAGAAAAATATACTGATCAATGAAAAAATCACCCACCATCAATAGCTTAACGGTTCTGATTTTTTCCAACAGAGCCAACAATCGTTCGCGGGTCATCATCTGTTCAATTGCCATGGTTTGCCACCAATCGCTGATAAAGACTGCCGATCGTGCTTTGATGGTCACCCTGGATGTAGAAAGACCTGCCCCCGTCCTGCACCGTTCTTACCAGAATGGTTTTATACGGACGGTAATAATAAGCTGGATCGCTTTTATCAACTTCTTTCTTAGGGTCCGCAATAGGGATCAGGTCAAAAACAGCGGTGGTAAAATCGTTGATCTGCTCTCCGCGCTGATGAGCCACGTTGCGCACCATCGAAAGTGCTTTCAGATAGACCTCAGGTCCCATCACAGCAGTACCGATGTTCAACACCACCCCACCCTGTAAGGACTGCATGGCACGGGTAAAAACCAAAAAGTCACGATAGGACGCCCAGCCTGTTGCAGCACCATCCATGTTGGGATGTTCATGCACAATATCACTGCCGATACCAACATGCAACGTTACTGGAATCCCCATCTGGTAGGCATTCGCCGCTATACTGATCTCCAGGTGGGGCGCTTTTTCTTCAAACAAGCGTTTCCCCAGCGCTTCACCAAAACCAATCTGGTTCTCACGCGCATACACAGCCGCCTCATTAATAAAGCCGGTTTCCTGCCACAACCCAAACTGGCCTTCACGGATATAACGGGCGACGCTTTCTGTCGTAGCACCAAACAGAGCCAGTTCGCTGTCGTGAATGGCACAGGCGCCATTCATACCAATATGCGTGATCCAACCACGACGCATCAGATCCACCAGGAAGCGTGACATCCCTCGTTTGATTACATGCGCTCCCATCATGATGATGATTGGCTTCCCGTTTGCGCGGGCTGTGCGCATGTTCTGCGCCAAATGATCCAGTTCATGTCCCGGCCAATCTTCAAATTCTGCATCCAGGGGCAGGACATCAGCCAGGGTCATATCATGTACGCGCTCTGCCAGCGGTAGCAGCTTCAATTGACTGCGGTCAAATATTGGATACGCCATAGAACTTCCTCTCCTTTTATGTTGCTACCGTTGCCATAACCAGTCCACCAGCATGTCAGCTTCTTGAAAATCCCCGATGATGACATCCGCTCCGGCATTAATCAAGCGCTCCCGCTTCCACTGGTTCACACCACAGCGTCGAACTTCATCACTGGCCACACCCACGGCAATGCCGCCGACCCGGTTGACATCTTCAATCTCAACAAAGCCATCCCCAAAACCCACCAGTTCGGTTCCATGCAGGTGATTTTCACGAATAATTCGCTCAATTACCTTCCGTTTGGAGTGCTCTCGGAAATTTTCTCTCGCGCCGTAGATTTCTTCGAAGTATTTGTCTATCCCCAATATACCCGCCTCATTTTCCACATAGGGCTGGTCAGTGCCTGAAGCCAAAAAACAGCGCACATCCATCTTCTGCATAGCTTCCAGAATCTTCAGAGCGCCTGGCACCATCATCTCCAGCGGCGTAAGCCTGCCAGATTGAACGTCCATCAATCGATGTTCAATCCGCGCCAGCAAACGCTGGTTAAATATCGCTTTGTAATCCACCGCCTCCAACGCATCACCACCACGCGCCAGCACCATTTCCCGCAGCCCGATCATCTGGTAGATGGTCTGCTTGCCAGTTGTGACATCAATCGCCTCGCGGATGATCTGATCAAGGACTTCCTGCCGCTCCCCCCGGGGAGTTGGCAATAAGTATTCCCGCATCATGGCATGCATGACTTCCTGCCATCCCTCACGAAAAGTGGATATGGTGCCATCAAAATCAAAAATCGCAAAACGGATATTGCCGCGCTGTTTTGTGTCCCGGATGATCTCAAAGTGAATAGGCTGCACCATATTTACGCCTCTCCTCCTTGATGGCTTCCAAAAAAAAGGTCTTCCAGTTCGGCGCATAGCGCATGATAGACCTTCTGGTGATACTGCTGAACAACAGGCGTTGAGTTCGATGGCACTCGAATGCACACCTCACACAGGGCGGCCAATTCCCCGCCATTTTCACCTGTCAACCCGATGGTTCTCACACCGCACACAGTTGCCACCTGTACAGCTTTGATGATGTTTTTCGAGTTGCCCGAAGTTGAAAGCGCCAGCAGGCAATCCCCCGGCTTGCCATAGCCATACACCTGTTGGGCAAACACCATCGACCCATCAACATCGTTCATAAAAGCCGTTATTAGCGCACTCTGGCTTACCAGTGAAATCGCAGGAATCGCAGCCTGAAGATGATCCACGAGGTCTTCTCCGGTTGCATCCCCAAAGCACTGACTTGCCTGGTGGCGAAAACAGGCATCCACTGGACGTTTCAAGTGGAAACCTTTCATTAATTCCCCGACAATATGTTCACTGTCCGCGGCACTGCCCCCGTTTCCACACACCAGAATTTTTCTTCCATTGGCCACGCAGGTGTATAGCAAATCCTTTGCCTGCAGGACAGCTGTGTGACATCCTGCCAAAGAAGGTTCATCTGCTACCATTTGCTCAATCCAATTGGTCATTGTTTTGCCTCTATGTGAACCATCCTCAAACCTTTTCTGGTACTCCCTAATTGTAGCGCAGGTGAATCCTCTCATGGGAAAATGAAAGCCAGCAGGCTTCATCAGAACTGGCTTTTTTGGATAAAGTCCAGAGACACCAGTACCGGCGCCACACCCTCCCCAAAGCAGAGTCAAAGAAACCTGGTTCAGTCTGCTCAGCCCTTCACAACCGATTGTTGTTGACAACAACGACTTTTTATTCTACAGCTCTTCTCAAACCTGAAATCATCATCGGTTATTTTTCCTAACCTATTTTTTTTTATTGTTCAAGAGGTTTCTTGCTTAATTCCCCAAAGGGATCCTCTTTGGAAGGGACATGGCACTGATAATAGACCGCTCGCAGCAAAGCAGAAAACCCACCCAACAACAGCAATGCATAAAGAGCCTCAAACACCACAAAAAGCAGCTGGTCGTATGCAAAAGCCTGATTGATCAAGACCCAGGGCAGCGCCATTTGCTCATAGACCTGACGTACCAGGCCTGCCAAAATCAATAAACCCACCGGCAGAGGCAGAAAACGGGTCAATTTGGGATGCTGCCTGCGGTTCTTTCGGGCGATGACCAGCATGATAAACGGAGCGGCAAATTCGGCGTTGATTAGCCAGCTTGCCAGCGTGTTGCGGATCATCAGCAGCCATAACTCATTGGTCATCGCCGCTCCCTTCTGCCTCTGCAAAGGCGTCTCGCCGTTCATCAAAAATCACCATGCCAAGAATGAACATGGCCAGCGGATAGAGGAAATAGCGGTAATTTCGCATGGTGCTGGTATATTTATTGGCTTCCAGAAAGATTAATTGCAACTCCTCTTCCAGATACAATTGAATGATCGGCTGCAGCGATTGCAAGGCAACCGCAGCGAGCAGCAACAAGATGCTGATGACGCTCCATAGGCGCACAGAAAAGCGAAATTCTTTCTTGCGAATTGCCAGCACCAATGCCAGCACCGTTACTGCCAGCATGGAAAACACCGGTAATATATTCATCAGGTAGCGAGGCACCAGGTATTGTAAAAACGAAACTATTGAGAATTCCATAATTTTCGATCGCGGTCTACGTTAGCAACCTACCTCCCAGTTTCTGCAAGGCCTTGATGCCTCCTATTGTTCTACTCATGCGCAGCTTCTGCCAATGCCTGAACATTTTTGGGCGGCACATCCGGCAGGATAGCTTCGTGGCTGGGACTGATGATCACATGTGGCCCCAACAAAGTACGCACCCGGCGAACATCCGCCTTCACCTCTTCGGGCGTGCCATGAGGCAGAATACCCTGGGCATCAATACCACCCAAAAAAGTAATCTTCCCGCCAAAATCTCTTGCCAGTGTTTCCGCGTCCATGTTAGCAGCCTTTGCCTGCAAAGGATGCAGGCAATCCACACCGGCTTCGATCAAGCGGGGAATGACCCGGTGGATGGAACCGCATGAATGCAGCAACACCTGTTTTCCCAAACGATGACCCTGATCAGTGAAAGTTTTAAACCAGGGCATCACAAAAATATCAAAGAGCTTGGGGCTCATGATGGTATCGCGTTGGGTGCCAAAATCATTGCCGAAGAAATAACCATCGACATACTCGCCACATTCTTTAAAATACAACTCATTGGCATCATAATAGAATTGGCACACATGGTCAGTAACGGCATGTACCACTTCAGGGTGAGTATACATTTTCACCAGGTAATTGTCCATGCCAAACAGGTCCATCACATGGTGATAGAAAGGCACCCAAAATCCACTGGCACGGTATGTGTCTGTGAATGTCGTCAGGCGTTGTTTGACTTCGCTGAAATCAAGATATTCCACCCGGGGCCATTCATATTCCTCTACTTCTTTTGGGTCTTCTGTATTGGCAAAGGGGCCTGCCTGGCCATGGTGGGTCTTGTCCATCTGCAGATCGAACATACCGCGCCCTTTGGGATGAAAATAGGCTTTTACATGCACATCCGGCGCACACCACCGGAAGTCATCGCGCAATTTCAGCCGCAGTTCTTCTTCGGTGGTGGTGCCAAAATACGCATGCAGGATTGGCCACGTGGCCGGGTCGGGATTCCCCAACCAAAATCCAGTGTGGTCAACATTTTCACGGGCAATGATAGATTTAATTCGTTCGCGTGGGGTCATCAGCACTCCTCTCTTATGGCTGCTTATCGCGATATAAGTAACAGGCAGCCAGATGGTCTTCACCGACCGGGTATTCAGGGGGTTGCTTCTCTTTACAGATGTCCATGCCATAGAGGCAGCGCGGATAAAACCGGCAGCCCTTTGCATATTTCATGCGCATTTCTTCTTCTGATGGCAGATGGATGTCAGTATCCCATTTTATGGTGGGATCCGGCACCGGGATGGAGTTGATCAATTGCTGCACATAAGGGTGTTTTGGATCTTCTATGATCGCAGCAGCGTTGCCACGCTCGGTGGTGACACCCTGGAAAAGCACATACATCTCATCACTGATCTGATAGGCAGTGGACAAGTCGTGGGTAATATAAAGGAAAGAAATGTGAAAATCATCGCGCAGCTTCAGCATGATATCGAGGATCATGGCCCGCAAAGAAGCATCTACCGCCGAAACCGGCTCATCTGCCACAATTAACCGCGGCTTTAACATGCAGGCTCTTGCCACCATCACGCGTTGCCGCTGTCCACCGCTGAGCTGATGGGGATACTTTTCAAGGATCTCCTCACCGCGCAGACCAACCAGGTTCAAAGCTTCTTCGATTCGGTCACGGCGTTCGTTTTTATTGTAGCGCAGGTGGAAATTGCGCATCACCATATCAAATATATGCTGCACCCGGTAAAAGGGATTGTATACCTCGTAAGGATCCTGGAAAACCGCCTGCACTTCACGTCGATAGGCCAGCCGCTGTTGGTAGTCCATATCTTGCAGGCTGACACCTTTATATAGCACCTGCCCTTCGCTGGGCGGCAGATAGCCCAACACAAGGTTTACCAGGGTTGTTTTACCGCTGCCGCTTTCACCGGCAATAGTCGTGATCTTGGCAGGTTCGTCATAGATATTCAGGCTGTAATCATCCAGCGCCACCACCGGTTTGCTGGTGGAAAGTAAACCACCACCAAAGACTTTGGTCACATTTTTTATTTCAAGCAATGGTTCAGACATGAGTACCTCCCAGGATAGCCATGCTACTGGCGCGCTGTGCAGCATGCCGGCAGGCAACAAAATGGTCGGTCGCTACCTGGTGCATAGTCACTGCTTCGTTAATACAATCTTCTCCCAAATGCGGGCAGCGGAACTGGAACACGCAGCCTTCCGGGGTATTGCGCAGGTCATGCGTCAATCCCTCTGTCACCTTGAGCGGCTTCTTTTCTGCGATCGAAGGAATCGCCTCGATCAGTAATTGGGTATAGGGATGCAGAGGATGTTTAAACATATTCTCCACTGGGCCAATTTCAACCAACCGCCCGGCATACATCACCGCCACACGATCAACCATCTGCGCCTGCAAACCCATATCATGGCCGATCATAATCATGGAGATGCCCAGGCGTTCTTTCACCTCCAGAATGGTCTGCGCTACCACGCGCTGCACTACCACATCCAGCGCACTGGTGGGTTCATCAGCGATGATGACTGAGGGGTTAAGCACGATCGACATAGCTATACACACGCGCTGCTTCATACCGCCGCTCAATTCATGCGGGTACATGTTATAGACACGTTCCGGCAAACCAACATCGTTGAACAATTTCAGGATGCGCGGCTTTAGTTGTTTCTTATCAACCGTTTCATGTGCCAGAATGGCATCAGCCATTTGTTCCTTGATCTTGATGACCGGGTTAAGGGAGTTCATCGCCCCCTGCGGAATCAAGGCCAACTCCGTCCAGCGAAATTTTCGCAGCTCACTTTCAGGCAATCCAACCAATTCACTCCCATTTAAGCGGATCTGCCCGCCAACGATACGCCCGGGGGGTTGCACCATCTGCAGCACTGCCATGGCAGTGGTGGTTTTACCGCAGCCGCTTTCACCCACCAGGCCCAGAATTTCACCTTCCTTAAGATAGAAAGAGACCGTATCAACGGCTTTCACCGCCCCACGGGGGGTTTCATACTGTACCTGCAGACGATCGACTTCAAGTACTTTTTTCTTGTCGGTGTATGCTGCCAATACAGGGTTGTCAACTATGGTCATGTTCATTGCTGTTTAAACTCCCGTAATCTTGGATTTGCAATTTCATCCAGTCCGGTAGTGATCAAAAAGAAAGAGGTGAAAATGATCATCAATACCAGAATGGGGGGGAACCACCACCATACCATGCCTCGGATCAGCGCTGAGCTGACCTGTGCCTGGTTAATGATCGTCCCCAGTGAAGGGATGCGCGCCGGCCCCAGGCCCAGGGCTTCGAGGCTGGTGGCACCCAGGATGGCACCTGAAATACCGCCAGTGAAGCTCGCTGCCAACCAGGGCAGCATATTGGGCAGCATCTCGCGGAACATGATGCCAAAGGGACTTTCGCCCGAGAGCACTGCCATGCGCACATACCCCCTTTCGCGCAGCGACAGCACCTGCGAACGCACAATACGTGTGGGCCCTGGCCAGGCGAATGCCGCCAGAATAAACGCCATCGATGTGGTGTCGCGCATCGGGAAAAAGGCAGCGATTACGATCAGCACTGCCAGAGTGGGGATGGTGACTACCGCATCTGATATGGTGCGGATAAATGCATCAATAAAACCGCCGAAATAACCAGCCAACGAACCCAGCACCAGCCCAACGCCCAACCCTACTGAGGCGGCGATCAAGCCTACCTTGAAGGAGGAGGGAATCGCCACAATTAACTGTGCCAGCATATCACGGCCATTGCTCTCAGTACCCAGAGGGTGTTCGGGCAAACCGCCTTGCCACACAGGTGGTTTATTCAATGGCGACGAGCCGGTAAACGCCAGGTTTGTATCCCAGAACAAGGGCCCCACCAAGCCAAACAAGACCACCACCAGGATAATGCCGCAGCCGATCAAGAATTTTGTATTCAGCCAGGGATTGTCCCACTTATTGAAGCGGCGAGCTGTTTGTTGAGGATCAGTTGGATCTATCGTATTTTGCATATTCATCGCTCCCTCTCTATTTATTGGTCTTAAAAGTAATGCGGGGATCGAGCAACGGGTATAACAGGTCGATCAAAAAGACACTGAAAGACGTAACAAAAATCATAATACTGCTAATTGCCTGCATGACCGTATAATCCTGGGTCACAATAGCCTGGTAGAGCGTAAATCCGGTGCCAGGGTAGGCAAAAATGAATTCCACCAGCGTAGACCCGCTGATGAGCCCTCCTATGCCCAAAGCAAAAGCAGTCAAGGATGGGGTAATGACGTTGCGAATGCCATAACGCATGAACACGCGGAAAGGTTTCAAGCCTTTTGCCTGCGCCAGCAAAAAATGATCTTCACTGTTGGCAGAGATCATCAAACCGCGCATGCCCAACGCCCAACTACCCGATGAGGTCAAAACGATGGAAAGCATCGGCAATGTGCCATAGCGGATAACACTGCGGATGAAATCAATGTTCCAGCCCGGCGTCACACCCCGTCCATAACCGCCTGATGCAGGCAGCCATTTTAATTGAAAAGCTACTATATATATCAGCAGGATACCGAACATAAAGAAAGGTATCGCTGTAAAGGTCAATGACAATGGTAAAACGTTTTTCAGCCATTTTGGGGTTTTATTCCACCCCATCAAAGCGCCAATGGTATTACCAATAATAAAAGAAACAACCGAAGCAACCGATAACAGCCCGATTGACCAGGGCAGAGCCGGTCGCACAATATCCCATGCGCGTGTTGGAAAACGCGCCAGCGAATAACCAAAATCTAACACCACAATATTGCGCATGAACTTCATGTATTGCACGCTCAGGGGATCATTCAATCCAAAGCGTTCTTTCCACGATTCAATGATCTCCTGTGCATTTTCCACATAGCCTTCGCGCATGGTCATGCGTACGATCATGGCTGTAACCGGATCTCCGGGCGCCAGACGCGGAATCAAAAAGATCAAAGATATTCCCAACCAAATGGTGAGGAGCATCATCAAAAATCGCCGAATTATGTATTGCCAGGTTAAGCCACCCATAAGTGAAAGTCCTTTCCGTTGATCAGATTCACCTGTTCATTTTCAGGAACGCTGGCGGCATGATCTCTCACGCCGCCAGGTTTTCTATAGGTTTGCGACCAACTCCAACGTTATTGTATTATTGGACTTTTTCAATATTGGTCACCACCACGATAAAGGAGGTCCACCAACACCATGGTGAGATGTAGGGATTCTTTGCCGAGGGGAAGTTAGTCCAATAGGTGAAGTTGTTGGGGATCAGTTTGCGGGCCTGTGCCGCAGGCAGCGCAGGAAGCTCATCATACAGAATTTCCAGTGCTTCAGCGGTCAGTTCCATAATCTTAGGATCGCCCAGGGGGAGCACACCGATCTCATCGACGAGCTCAGTGTAGCGTTCGTTGTACCAGCGGTATACGTTCTGCTGTCCTTCAGGACGTTCGCCGATGGGAGCGCCTTCACCCGACAGGGTGCGCAGGGTTGCCCAGGGTTCGTTCACCGAACCGCAGGTGAACCACTGGCTGTTGGCGGCGTAGTTGCCGAAGGCACTGTTGTCATAGAAAGTGCCATCCTGTAGTTTCATCTTCACAGCGTTAATGCCAAAGCGCTGCAACTGCTCAGCAAATACGTCAGCAATTCGCTCCAGCTCTGTGAAGGATTCTGCAGTCTGGATTTCCAGGGTCAACTGTTGGCCGTCTTTGGTCCAGTAACCGCCAACCTTTTCGTAGCCTTTTTCGATCATGATCGCTTCAGCTGCTTCCAGGTTAGGCGTCAACAGCTTGTCGAGTTGTTCCTGTTTAATCAGGGCAGAGTAGGGTTCCATGGAAGCGTAGGAAGGCCAGAAGTAAGGCGCCATGGTGGTGGTGCCTTCGTAGGCGATGTCAATGATCTGCTGGCGGTCCATCACGTAGTTGAGCACCCAGCGCATGTCTTTATCGTTCCAGGGCTCGATGCCATTGTTGATACCGATCAAGCGGGCACAGGGATCTGGCACAGCATAGGGGAAATCATCATAGTAGGCTTCCCACTTGGGGTTCTGCGCCTCAATTGCCTGCCAGGCGCCGAAGGTGATATCTTCCATCACATCGAAACCATTGTCAATGGCGGTAGCGGTGCGGACTTCTTCAGGTCCAACGTATGAAATGATCACAAGTTTGGGTTCCGGCAGTTCGGAAAAGCCAGTCTTGTAACCCCACCAGTTGTCATTGCGCACCAGGAAAACTTCGTTACCGCTGATTTTACCCAGCATGTAGGGCCCGGTGGCCATAGGCAGCATATTTTCGATATCGAAATACTTGTAGGTCATGGGGTCTTCGATGGTCTCCCAGATGTGCTTGGGGAGAAAATAGTGGGTGCCGGCGATCTTCACTGCAAAGTTGTCCAGGACGAAACGCGGATTCGGTTTGGAAAGATTGAAGACTACAGTAAGATTGTCAACTTTCTCTACAGATTCGATCCACTCTTTCCAGGTGAAGTGTGAGCCAAAACCCTCAATATCAATCTGTTGTTGAATGGAAAAGACCACATCATCAGCCGTCATGGGGGTTCCATCATACCAGGTGATGCCATCGCGCAGTTTCAGCGTGAATGTCAGCGAATCAGCACTGCCTTCAAAAGATTCCGCCAGCCAGGGCATCATCTCACCGGTCTCATAGTTCAGAATCATTAAGGATTCAAAACCCAGCTGTCCCATACCCCAGCCAACCGCATTGCCGGGAACGCGCGGGTTCCAGTTGTCGCTGTTCTCCAGGCGTCCAGGTTTGTCGATAATCAGGGTATCTTCACGAGCAGCATTGAGGTATTCCATAGGATCTGCTGCCAGTTCCATTTCTTCCTCAACCTCAGCAGGGGTTTCCACCTCCTCCACGTCTCCGTCAGTTACGGCGGGGGTTTCTGCCTTGGGTGCGCAGGCTGCGAACAGCATGGTGACCAGCAGCAGGATTGAAAATAGTTTGTATAGTGGTTTCATTACAACGTCTCCTCTTTTAATCTAAGTACAGTGAAATTGAATTGGTGGGCTGGCTACGCCTCTTGCTTTTTTTTAGCCCTTAGAACTCCTTTCGTTTATTATGTCAAGCCTGCTCATCTCCCCAGGCGCAAGCTAAACTTTATGATTTGTTGATATAGAAAAAAGTGTAGTGAATAAAAATGGATAAGTGACTCAGAAACTACAGATTGAAGTTAATACTACAACAATTTTTCCTGGTTTTGATTAAAAATCTAGCAAATTAATAATTTTCTTCCTATTTTTTTCATTTGATCTATTTGCTTGTCAATAATAACTCAGCCCAACTCATTTCTCAGCATTTTATTTTTTACATCCCCAACGAAAATATTGTCTGTGCTTTCATTGTTAATTAGTTCGCATGATTTTCGAATAATTAATTGGGTGGGTAAAATGTGAATTGTCTTACTGGTTGGTTCATGCTCAATGGCACTGATGATCAAATTGGCTGCTGTCTGTCCAAGCAACAAGCTATTCTGTGATACAGATGTCAGCGCTGGTTGGTTGTGTTTCCCTTCTTCCGAGTTAATAAATCCAATTAACCCAAAATCTACACCAATTCTTAATCCAGCGCTTTCTAATTGTTTTTGAAGAATGATGGCAACTTCATCATTCTCAGCCAATATGCCTACCGGTGCGTTTTCCTTCAAAACATCGATCTTCTCTAAAAATGTTTCAGGTGAATAACAATCTATGGATTCTGCGCAATCCGATTGCGCACTGAAATAATGATTGATTTGATGCAAACCAGTATTGTGTACTCCCTGCATAAAACCTGACAATCTTTCCGCAACAGCCGAGACTTGAAGATTTACCCCGCAAAAAGCAACATTTTTGTACCCGCGGACCTGAAAATGACGGGCGCAGGTGTAGGCGCCGGCATGGTTGTCATTACCGATGTAATTGAAGTCTCCCCCAGGAATCCGACGATCCATAATTAAAACCGGTGTTACAGCAGGATCGAGTTGCTGAATTTCGTCAATCAATCGGCCGGTTTTGTTTGAAGGCAACAGGATCAAACCATCAATACCAAGTTTGAGAAACCGATTGACAATGTCTCGTTCTTGTTGATCGTCGTGGTTAGAAATTCCGAATAACAAACTATACCCTTTTTGGGACAGTACCCCCTCAATGCCAACCACCACCTTGCTGGCAAAGCTTGTTTTCATGTCTGGTGTCACAAAGCCAATCACCTTATCACGACGTCCATGAACAGAGTGATATTTTGATTCTGTAATAAAAGTCCCTTTGCCCTGGATGCGCTGTAAATAGCCCTCATCCACCAATTCTCCAAGGGCATTGCGAACCGGGCTGCGGCTAACATTTAATACCTCGCAGAACAAAGATTCAGAGGGCAACATAGCACCAGTTTGAATTTCATTATTTTCTATCATTTTTTTAATGAAATTTTTTATCTGGAGATATTTTGGCATCGAGGAATTGCTCTCAATCCCTTCTTTGATGTGAACCAAGAAATCTTGATTGCCCATGATTACCTTTTTACTATTGCAGATACATTGGATGAAATTTGTTGCAGCGCACTAAGAAATCTGTATCGATCGCCTATGAAGAAAAATCTATGGATAATTCGTTCTTATTGGGTTGCCTCAGTCAATTGTTATCTCGATATTTTTCTTGAAGTAATCGATATTAATGGTGAAGAGTGGCTTTCATTGCCATGCTTGTTGATAACACTCAATAACAATGTACTATAATCAACGAACAAACATACTATACTATTGTATAGTCGTTATGTCAATACAGCGTTTAATATTACATATATTGAATATCATGATAAAATTCTGAAAATTTAATGTATTCACAAGAAATTAAGGAGAGACAAAATGAACACAATTGTTACTGAGATTTATGAGAGTGTGCTCGATGGAGCCCAGAAAGTAACCGCTGCCAAAGTAACAGAGGCGATTGAGAGCGGCCTTACTGCTGAAACCATTCTGAATGATGGCCTGGTGAAAGCGATGGCAGAAGTCGGCCGCCTCTTTGAAGAAGGCGAATATTTCGTGCCTGAAATGTTGATCGCCGCGCGCGCGATGCAAAGCGGCCTCACAATTCTAAAACCAATTTTGGTCGCCGAAGACTTTAAACCAATTGGCAAAGTGGCAGCAGGAACCGTCAAGGGCGATCTTCATGATATCGGAAAGAACCTTGTATGTATGATGCTCGAAGGTGCTTCCTTCGAAATCGTCGATTTAGGAACTGATGTAAAACCAGAACAATTCATCGAAGCGGTACGGGAACAAGGCTGCAACATCATAGCTATGTCTGCCCTGTTAACAACCACGATGCCCAACATGAAGGCAACCATCGAAGCCCTGAAAGAAGCCGGGCTCAGGGACCAGGTGAAAGTTATGGTCGGCGGCGCTCCCTTAACCGACAGCTTTGCCGCTGAAATCGGCGCAGATGGCTATTCACCAGACGCAAGCCAGGCGGTGGCTTTGGCAAGAAGATTGGCTTGATACTCACCCAGCCAAAAGGATAATTTTTATATTATACACTAGCGGAAGTGATTTGTAATAATATGGGAATCCACCAGATTTTTTCTCGTTGAATCTTAAGAGAGAGTACCAAATGAAATTGACACCCTTTGTCAATGATTATCGCCATATGGTTGACGCCTGTACCAATCGCCGTCCAAAACGGCTGCCGATTTATGAACATATCATCAACCCGCCATTCATGGAAAAGGTGTTAAATATAAAGTTCGCTGACCTGATCCAGGGTGACGACAGGGATCGTGACGAGTTCTTTCATCATTACTGCCACTTCTTCGAGCAGATGACCTATGACACCATATCGTCTGAGGTTTGCATCACCAGTATATTGCCCGATAATGGCGCCATTATGGGGGGCAAACCCGGCCCAATCCAATCCAGAAGTGATTTTGAGCGCTATCCATGGGATGAATTGCCCGTACGTTTTTTTATGCTCGCGGATCCCCTCGTTACCAGCCTCCTAAAACACATTCCACCGGGCATGAAACTAATCGGCGGCGTCGGCAATGGCCCCTTTGAAATAAGCGAAGATCTGGTTGGTTTTGAATATTTGGCATACCTTCAGGCTGATGACCCGGAGCTCTACGCTGACATTTATCAGCGCATTGGTGACCTGATGACCACCATCTGGGCAGAGTTCATTCAAAAATACGGGACACACTTTGCAGTTTTCCGTATTGGTGATGATCTGGGTTTTAAGACCAATACCCTCACTTCACCTCGCAACATCCGGAAATTCATAGTACCCCAATACCAACGAGTGCTCAATGTAATCCAATCTTCCAATACACCCTTCCTATGGCATTCATGCGGGAACATATACCCGGTTATGGATGACTTTATTGCGCTTGGCATTAACGCAAAGCACTCAAATGAGGATGTAATCGCACCCTTTGAGGAATGGATCCACCGTTACGGTGACAGAATTGCGCTGATTGGCGGAATTGATGTTGATTTATTGTGTCAAACAGATCCGGCCGCATTGGTTGATATTATCGAAAGGCGCGGTACCCTTTACCGCAGCCTGGCCAAAGGTTATGCACTGGGTTCTGGCAATTCCATTCCAGAATATGTGCCAGTTGACGGCTACCTTGCCATGATTGAAGCGGCACAAAAGATCCGTGAAAAAGAATCTGAATAAATAGCGCCGCGACCTGCATGTATTTGTGCAGTGATCTTTTATAGCAAGCACACACATACGCACGCAGCATCTACTTAAAACGGTTGGTCTGGTCAGTCCACCGGTCAAAAAATTTTTAAAAACGCAAACAGGATGGCCGTTTTGTGCCATCCTGTTTGCGTTTTCGATTAATACCAAGATACAGCCCGGAAATGCGCTAAACCGTTGAGAGATCCCACTCCTCGTAGATTTTGGGCACATCGTTCAACAGACGCTGGGTGTAAGCTTCCTTGGGGTTAAGAATGACCTCATCCGCCGGGCCGCTTTCGACAAACACGCCTTTTTCCATGATATAGACCGTATCCGACACATAGTAGGCCAGACCGATGTCATGGGTGATGAAAATAATGGTCATGCCGATCTCATCACGCAGCTGCATAAGCATATCCAGAATGGTAGCACGCGAACAAGCATCGATCATCGAGGTGGTTTCGTCTGCCAGCAGAATCTTGGGCTTGAGCAGGAAGATACGCGCGATCATCAGGCGCTGCATCTGCCCGCCAGACAGCTCAAAGGGATACTTATTGGTGAGCTCTTCAAATTTGAGGTTGACAAAGCTGCACGCCTCAGTCATCATCTCGACCTTTTTGTCATGCGGCAGATTTCGCCCGCCTCGCATGTTTATGCAATCCAGCAGCACGGCATCGATCTTATGAAAAATATTGTAGGAAGAAAAAGGATCCTGGAAAATCGCCTGAATGTTGCGCCAATATTCCTGCTTCTTTTTATAGGTGCTGATGTCGCGCAGCTCTCCCTGGAAATAGATCTCACCTTCGGTCAGATTGGTTAAACCCAGCAGCAGTTTCGAGATCGTGGTCTTGCCAGATCCCGACTCGCCCACGATGGATACGACCTCACCTTCATACAGAGTCAGGTCGACATTGTCCACCGCGACGGTTCGGGTGCGGCCGAAACCATACACCTTGGTGAGGCCCTTCGCCTGCATACAAACTTTGCGTTCTTTGTTCATTGTTTCAACTCCCGAATCTCTTCTTCTGACATAACACAGCGGTACATCCGATCCTCACCCACATGCACCATACCCACTGAGGTCACTTTGCAGATCGGTTTGACATACTTGCAGCGCGGTGCAAAGCGACACCCGGAGGGCGGGTTCTTGAGGTTGGGAGGCGTACCGGGGATGGCGGCGAGTTTCACATCGCGCAGACCTGCTTCTGGCACGATGATCGAACCCATCAAACCCTGTGAATAAGGGTGCAGCGGATCGAATACGGCCTCATGTGCGGGCGCTTTTTCAAAGATTTGTCCCGCGTACATCACCATGATGTCGTCAGTGACGTTATACAACAGCGGAAGCTCATGCGTGATGAAGATCATCGCCTTGATCATGCCACTATCCATCAGGTCGCGCAGCATCTTAATCACCATTTTCTGCGAAGTTACATCCAGCGCAGAGGAAGGTTCATCCGCGATCAGCACCTTAGGGCCGAGGATCACAGAGATTGCGATTACAGTACGCTGTTTCATCCCGCCTGAAAGCTCAACTGGATATTTTTCGAGCACATTTGCCGGCAATCCCAGCTGTTCAAAGCGGTCGCGGGCGAACTCATAGATCTCTTTTTTGGATTTTTGGGGTTCGTGCACATGGATCACATCTTCAATGAAGCGGATTACTTTTTGCGTGGGGTTCAATGCATTCATGGCTGCCTGGGGAATATAGGCAACCTCTTTGCCCAGAATAGATTTTCGCACGACATCGGGATCCATACCAGAGATGTTCTTCCCATCAATGATGATGTCACCAGAGGTGTAGTACAACGGCGGGAAATAATACCCCATCAGGCTCAACGCGAGAGTGGATTTCCCACAACCAGATTCGCCAGCAATGCCAAGAGATTTTCCCTCTTCAATCTTTAGGGAAACATGGTCCACAGCGTAGATATCTTCTTTGAATCGAGTGATATATTTGGTCGTCAGGTTTCTGACTTCTAACATTACTTTTCCCATGATACGCTCCTAATCTTCTCTCAATGCCGGGTTGAACACCTGGTCGAGGCCCGTGTTCATCAGGTTCAACGAGAATGAAATGGATGCAATGGTGACAATGACTGGCACCCAGGCCCACCATTTGTTGGTGACATGCGCAGAATAGATCAACGCCCAGTTCATCATTAAACCCAGCGTGGGCACCTCAGTGGTCTTGGGCCCCAACCCCAGAATCGATAGGCCTGCCTCTGCGAGAATGCCAGAGGAGATCTGCAGGATCAGCGCCATGATCACATAAGAGGCAATGTAAGGCAGAATATCGTTGACAATGATGTGTGCCACGGAGTGTCCAGACAGTTTCGACAGGTTCACATGGTCACGGTTGCGCAACGAAACGACCTGCGCGCGCACTGCCCTCGCCGTCCACACCCAGGAAGTGATACCAATGACAACAGCCACAGTGACCGCGCCGCGGTTTTCCTGTCCAATGCTGAACGAGATCAGGATCAAAAGCACAATGCCCGGGATGACTGTGAACAGATTGGTAATGAACATGATAATATCATCCAGCCAACCGCCGACATAACCAGCAATCAGCCCCAAGGTGAGGCCGATAGCAGTCGCGATCGAACCTGCCACCAGACCGATCAGCAGCGAGGTTTTTGTGGCGGAGACCAACTGTGTGAGAACATCACGCCCAAAGTTATCGGTGCCCAACGGCAACCAGCGCACATTGGCGACCTTGTTGACATTCACGTAATCAGATTGTTTGACCTCATCCACCTGTACCATAGCGCCGGTTTCTGGATCTTCAGCGGCAACCACCAGGCTTTCCAGGCTGAGCAAGCCATACAGATTAGTAGTCAGTCGGCCGTAATACCGGCGCTGAGCAGCGGTAAAACCAGCCGGTCTTGCAGCGGGGTCATAATACGTTTCCCACAAATCCAGCAGTTTCTCAGTATCCTCGAGTTCGATATCTTCTTCATCAACGCCCACAGCGACGAGGTATTCCTGCATGGCTGTACGATCAGCCGGGCTCAATTTTGAGGCAATGCGATTAGCTGCGGCATCTTCCAACATCAATGTCCTGGCGTCTGTACCCACTGCGTCATACACATTTACATAGAGACCGGGTTCAAAGAAAGTTCCCTGACCGATGATTCCCAACGGATTATCCGGCACAAACAGAGGATAGATCAGCACAAATAACAACAGCAAGGAAAAAATGACAAACCCCACCAGAAATTTGGGAGAACGAAAAACTTGTTGTAAGAGATGTTTCATGATCTGTTCTCCTTAATCTGCCTGCGCAGCTTTAACGCGCGGGTCAATAAAGCCATACAGAATTTCAATCACAAACGTTGCAATGAGCACCATCAAGGTGATGACCAGCGTGGTGGCTGAGATCAACGGATAATCCTGTCCCATCACACCTGTGAGGATGGTTTGGCCGAGGCCAGGATAGCTGAAGATAACCTCTGCGACCAGGTTACCGCCGACCATCGTTCCGACAGAGAGCGCCAGTCCGGTGATCTGCGGAAGCATGGCATTGCGAAACACATACATGATCGTTTTGCGGTCTTTGATACCCAGGAAACGGGCATATTTAACATAATCCGCATTAAGTTCGTAAATCGCCATCGAACGCATCCCGATCGCCTGTCCACCGATCGCAATCAACACGATCGTCCAGAATGGCAATTGATAATGGACGATCACGGACCACACAAACTGCCAGCTCATATTGGGGATCAGGTCAAAGCCATATCCACCTGAGGTGGGAAACCAACCCAGATCAACCCCAAAAATGACCAGCATAACGATCGCCAGGCCAAACGCCGGCAGGTTACTGATGAAAATGCTGATCGGCAACAACATCTTATCAAAGCCCCCTTTCAGATATGCCGCCAGCGCCCCCAACGTGTTCCCGATGATCCATCCCAAAATGATGGCAGGAAACTGCAGTGCCACTGTCCACCAAATCGATGAACGCAGGATATCCGCAACCGGTCGGGGAAATTGGCTGAAAGAAACGCCGAGATCACCACGGAAGACATTGCGCACATACAAGAAGAACTGCTCATACAACGGTTTATTGGTGCCAAACAGGTTCGCATATTCTTCATATACCTTTTGAACACCAACCTGGCTGGTCATGCCCGTGGTAACCCGTTGGGTGATAACCGCTACCGGATCGCCCGGCATCAACCGCGGTAATATAAAGTTCAACAGAAATGCGGCCACAAAGGTTACAGAGAACCAGAGCAGCTTTCCGCCGAAATACTTACGGTAGCCCTTCAAATGAACACCTCCTATATTCTCTATGAGTGACTGTTGGGATTGGTGAATAGAAAATTTAGAAAATCGCCATGCTCCAGTCTAACAGAGCATGGCGATTCTTGTCTATAGGTTTATGGCTTAGGGATTGACAAGCTCAAGATAATAGAGCGCTGCGATACCATAACCATCCGCCAGGTTCAACGGCGGGATATTGAGGCCATCATCAGATGATGGGAAGCCGGTCCAGACACTCTCGTTGACCGTGTAGAACTGGTCAGGGCGATACATGAGGGTGAAGGAAGGCACATCGGTCAGGTAGATCTCGGTGGCTTCGGTGTAGAGTTCCACCAGTCTTGCCTGGTCGGTGGTCTGCGGAATCTCAGCGATGATCTCGCCAATGCGGGGATTCACATAGCCACCCCAGTTGCCGTTCCAGTTGCCAGAGGTGCCGGCGAAGCCAGGATTCATCAACTGGCGAAGGCGGCCCCAGGGCTGTGTTGGGCCTGCACCATCAGACCACACCATGAAGATGTCGTATTCGGTCTGGGAACCCTCGGTGAAGACGGTCTGATACACGGACCATTCGGGGAAGTAGGTGGTGATCTCAATACCGATCTTCTCGCCAGCAGCAGCAACGATCTCGATCGCGGCTTGCCAGTCAGACCAGCCATTGGGGCAGACTGCGTTGTAGGACAGTTTCTGACCGTCGATATCGCGATAGCCATCTCCGTCAGTGTCAATGATGCCAGCTTCATCGAGCAACGCGTTGGCGCCTGCGATGTCATTGCCAATCCACTGCAGATCGGCAACAGCAGCCTGGTCATACAGGGCCTGTTCACCAGCGGTGGGGTTCATGATTGAACGAGGAACTTCAGCAAAGGTCGGAGACTGGTTGGTCATCGCGTTGGCGATGATGGTGTCATAGTCCGTAGCCATTGCAATCGCTTTGCGGACTTCCACACGATCCAGGCCGAAGGACTTCAGGTTGAAGTAAGCGGTCGGGAGGCTGGCAGTCAAACCATAGGGAGCCTCTTCCATATAGGTAGAGATCGGCAGATTGTCTTCCAACCAGAGCAATTGCACATTGGCGTTGAACTGCTGGGAGATATCAACCTCACCCTGCTTCAGAGCGACGAAACCTGCGTTGTTGTCCGAATAGATGGTGTGCGCAATGTACTTCGGCACAGGCAGCATGCCCCACATGGATTCATCCTGACCCCAATAGTTGTCATCGCGGATCAAAACGACCTTGGTGTCGTCATGGAAGAACAGTTTGTAGGGACCGGTGAATACAGCATCAAAACCGGGATCGGCTTTCAAAGCTGCGGCATCTTCACCAGTACGGGCTTCCAAAGTCTGGGTCCAGGCCTTCTGAATAACTGGGTTCTGGGACAGATAAGCGGCCACAACCAGCGGGTTGACGGCTGCGCCTTCATCGTTCAGGGCAGCTTTCACGACCACGGTCATGTCATCAACAGCGACGATGTCAGCAATATATTCCTGGTTGCCAACGCCAGTAGCGGTTTCGTACTTGACGTGGGTTGCCCAGGTGTAAGCAACGTCTTCGGCGGTGACGGGGGTGCCATCCTGCCAGTGAGCGGCTTCTTTGATCTTGAAGGTGATCTCGGTGAGATCATCATTCCAGGCGAAGTCGCCATCAGCCAACAGGGGCGTCAACGAACCATCGATCATGTTGTACATGTAGGGGGTTTCGTGCATCAGGTTGCGTTGGCCGCCCATGAAGGCCAGGTTGTTGTTGGAGGAATAGGGATTCGATCCAATCACAGAACCCCACTGCAGACCAGCATAATAGAGGGTCTCTTTGCGGGGCAGCGAAGCGACAACCTCAGCGGCATCTACTTCTGCTTCGCCTGCGCCTTCCACGACCGCTTCTTCCTCGACCACGACCGCTTCTTCCTCGACCACGGCTGCTTCTTCTTCGACCACGGCCTCTTCTTCTACAGTCGCTTCTTCTGTAACAACAGGTTCTTCGGTGGTTTTACAAGCTGATAAAGCCATCGCGAAGATAAGAAGCATAACAAGTAACCATTGAAACTTTTTCATCTTTGCATCTCCTTATTAAAATTTATTGGTTGTACTGAAAAAAATTTGTTTGAATTTTTTGTAAAGAACTTTTGAGGTTTCCCTCCTTTCATTAATTATACAACGACAATGCGTTAGTTTCTTCGCATTCCGTTAATAGAATAATCATTTGCCTTAATCATAGATGCCCCGCAAGTATCACGGATTACCAATTCAGTGTCCACGCAGATGCGCACCCCTCTCTTGAGACCATGTTTGATCATGTCAATCAATCCGGTAACAGCCGCAATGCCAAAGTCTACGACTGGTTGACGAACCGTGGTTAGATTAATGTCAAACCCATTCGCAATGGGAAGGTCATCGAAACCGACCACTGCCAGATCTTCAGGGATTAACAATCCCGCTTCTCGCGCGGCATGAATTGCGCCAACCGCCATGTTGTCAGAAGCCGCAAAGAGAGCCTCTGGCCTGGCTGGAAGCAATTTCTGGAAAGCGGTGTGTCCGCCGGCTTCAGTAAAATCGCCTGTCACAATTAACCCCGCATCGATCTCTATCCCGGCCTTATTCAGGGCGTTGCAGTATCCTTGCAGGCGATCCATTCCAACTGTACCATCTAATGGGCCAGTGATGGTTGCAATTCGTTTGTGCCCAAGTTTGATTAAGTGCTCAACTGCCATTTGAGCAGCAGCAACATTGTCAATATCGATGTAATTAATACCATCAGGTTGGAGCGGGCGGCCGGCGACCATTACGGGTATGCTGGTTTGCGATAATTCATGAATAATCGATTGATCACCGTGGTGGCCTGATTGAATAATCACCCCATCGACCAGCCCTTTTTGAGATACACGAGAAAACAATTTTGTTTGATCTTCTGGTGTTCCAGCCAAAAACAATGCCAGTGTGTAATTATTGTTATTGCAGGCCTGAGCGATTCCTTTGATAAGATGGGGAAAATAAGGGTCGGAAAAAAACAAACTGACACTCAACGGAAGGACGAGGCCGATCGTTTCTGAACGCTGCGACGCAAGGTTGTGCGCAGCGGCGTGCGGCCGGTAACCAGTGGCATTGATCACCTCCAGAACGCATTGACGGGTTTCATCGCGGACATTTGACCTGCCGTTCAACACTCTTGAAACTGTTGAGCGTGAAACCCCCGCTTTTATGGCGATATCTTCAATCGTTAGTTCTGGCATATTCGTCATTCTCAACCCAATAGTGTTGGTGTATATACTATGGGAGCGCTCTCACTGAATATATTATATCGACATCAATTCAGATTGTCAACGGTTTAGAAAAAAATGAATGCTGGTGTGCCAATAATCCATCCCCCTATGGCACGAGCCATCAGCCATTGGTTGTCCATCGCCAGGCTGCCACTATTTGCCGTGTAAGCGCTCAATCGAGAGGAGGTGGCTCGCCGCAAGTATCCACTTGACCATGCATTGGTAGAACCACGTGTCTATTTGGCGGCCAACGACAACTGGATAGAGCTTACTTTACGCTATGCGGTAGATGCAAAACTTCGCCGCACTGTGCATGATGAACCATTTATGTATATTCTTGATGCCATCGCTGAGAGCGAGGGACGCGTTCAACTCGCTTCTGCCACCTTTGAATTGGTAGCCATGCCTGCCCTCAATGTGCAATTTACTAAAGCACATGAAACCATCCTAAGAGACGACAACTGACTCTACCATGTCAGGGGAGAGAACGGTGACTTTCACGGAAAAACCGGTTACTAATACATCACACAGCCATGATAATGAACTGCCAACTAGGTAACCTGGGTGAAAATTATTTTGTAAACTTCTCCAACCTTATTGAGATTGGTCGCTGTTTTCTTCAGGGGCGAAGTATTTCCTGCATCGGTTACTATAACCATTCCCGGGACGGTAAAATCCTTCGGAACGAAACCGCCGCCATGGTATAATTGCCCTAACTAACTGCTTGGAACCCAGGGCGGCTCAATCCATCTCGCCTCACAGCAACGCCCACTGGCGCCCGGCTGGCTGTTGTCAATCTCGCATGTTCTGTCACAATTCTTGTCCTCGTAACACCTCCAAGGAGCCCCATGCCCAGCCTGCTTTTCGTGTGCACCGCCAATCTATGCCGTTCGCCCATGGCTGAACAACTGGCTCGCACCCGGCTGGCGCAAGCTGGCCTGCCTGATTGGCAGGTGGCCTCGGCCGGCACCTGGACGCGTGACGGGCTGCGCCCTGACCGCGCTACCCTGCAGGTGATACGTGAACTGGGCGGCGACCTGTCCCGCCACCGCAGCCGCCTGCTGCGCGAGACAGATATCGCCTCCGCGGATCTGGTGCTGGTGATGGAAGCCAACCAGCGTGAGGCCCTGCAGGCGGAATTCCCCGCCCACGCCGCCAAAGTGCACCTGCTGAGTGCCCTGGCCGGGCAAACCTTCGACATCGTTGACCCCAGCGGACAGGACATGGAAGCCTACCGCCGTGTGGCCGGGCAGATCCGCGACCTGCTTACCTATGGCCTGGAACATATCCCCGCTTTAACCCAGGGCGGTGACCTGGCATGATAACAACACCCCCACCCGAACAGACGCCTGATAGTCAGCCCGGCCAGGCGCTGTGGTACGCCCTGCGCAGCAAACCCAACAAAGAAGCCATGCTGGAACGCGAGCTGATCTCGCGTGACATCGAGGTCTATTTCCCGCGCCTGCGCGTCAACCCCGTCAACCCGCGTTCACGCAAGTGGGTGCCCTACTTCCCCGGTTACCTGTTCGTCAAGGTCGACCTGGCTGCCATTGGCATCAATTCCCTCAACCGCGTCCCCAACGCCAACAAACTGGTCATGTTTGATGACTATGCCCCGCCCGTGTCAGAAGTTCTGCTGGGGCGTATTGACGCCAAGCTGGCCGCCATCGCCGAGGCCGGCGGGCAGTCCTTCTTCGACATCCAACCCGGTGAGATGGTGGAGATCAGCCACGGCGTGTTTGCCGGCTATGAAGGCATTTTTGAGGAACGCCTCAAAGGCGACGAGCGCGTGCGTGTGCTCTTGAAGATGCTCTCCGACCGCTACGTGCCGGTGGAGGTTGACGCCGGCTGGGTCACCAAGCGCGAGAAGAAGCGCTGAGGCTCTTTATTACGATTAAGGCCTGACTGGGGAGGTATATAGGATTCATCGTGGGTGGGGGATTGCCAACAAATCATTCGTCACAATCTCGTACATTTTTAGGCCTTGCTTGTTTGCCTTTATCTTTTCATTTATTTTACTGCCTGGTTCGTGATATGATTTG
>Ga0334883_1002017_pt1 | contig 27028 bp, 21 predicted proteins | sample GraSluR1_MG_6_FD_207230 | JGI IMG/M metagenome (GOLD analysis project Ga0334883, IMG submission 207230) | Sludge microbial communities from methane-producing bioreactor in Wageningen University, Netherlands - Granular Sludge_09_05-R1 | ecosystem: Engineered > Bioreactor > Anaerobic >...
ACGCCTTGCAAAAGAATATGGTGACAAAACCGATCAATACATTGAGCTGTTTGCAAAGGCCTATCCCGATTATACCCCTCAGGATATTCTGTCAATTGATAAAGTTTTCAGGCCATATACCATACGCACTGCCGATGCAAGGGCAATGGAGACAAATGCCCCCTTGTATGTTTATTTCCTGGCATGGAAAAGTGGTGTTGACAATGCATCGAAGGGTTCTTTTCATGGTTTGGACATTCCTCTGGCATTCAACACAGTTGACCTCAGGCCCGACTGGACAGGCAATACCGAAGAAGCCTGGAAAATGGCCGACAAAATGAGTTCGGCATGGATAAACTTCATTAAATCAGGTAACCCGAATGTTGAGGGGATGCTGCCGTTTTGGGAGACTTATACTGCCGAAAACGGTGCTACAATGTATTTCGATAACGAATGCAGAATTGTACATAACCACGACAGGGAATTGATGAATTTCATTCAACCTATTGATTAGTTGTCAGAGTCATTCATGAATTTTTTGAATAACTCCGGCTGGATTTTTCTGTTTTAACAGTGTGTTTGTATTAAGGGAAAGCGTTGACATGAATTTAAAATAGTAAGACAACAAAGCCGGGAAGATGGCCGGTGAACCGTTAAGCCCAGGGGACCACCTCCTGGCATAGCCATCCCCCGAACTATAACGGGTATAATTTAATCGCAGAATTCCGGCAAAGGGAAGTAAAACGGTTCATTTTTTTATCACCTTCCGGCCCGACCATCCTTCTTCGGAAATGACTTTCAGAAAATAGATTCCCGAAGGAAATCCCCTCAGGGCATCTATCTGCAGTTTTGCGCCTCCGTGCAGTTGCCGGCTAAAAACCAATTTCCCTGCATTATCGGTCAAAGTGAGGGCTCTGGCATTTTCAGGAACATCAACAAAAAATACATCGGTTACCGGATTTGGAAACACCTTCAGCTCCCGTGTAGTTTCGTTAACATTCACTGCCTGGGTAAGTTTTGCAGCAGTAAAATTATCTATACAAAAATAGGTGGGTGTGTTTATTCCCCAATCGCCTGTATCTGACGACTCCATGCCAAAGTGCAGTTTTTTCACAGCGCCCAGGCTACTTAAATTTACCCATTCCCAGGAATTCACAATGTAGTCTTCATTTGAATCTTCAAATTGAAAATCGGCCAGAAAAAAGGCAACCGTATCGGTTAAATTATCCCATGCATCGGTTCCCCAGACAAGCAATTTCAGAAAATCGGGGTCTGTGCCATCCACACCGCCAAATTTTTTGGAAAAGCCATTGCTGTCGCCGTCGCGCATATTCAGGTAGGCATACGTTGAATTGGTTACTTCGAATCCGGTAATTTCAACTTCCGTATCAAACTCCATTTTCAACGCACCCGGCCAGTAAACCACGGCATAATTTTCCGACAGTGCAGACCCGCCGCCGGTAATGGCGCTGTACTGATTCTCATAGCCAGCGGTAACGGTGTCTTTCATATTTGACACCGCAAAACCGCTCCAACTGCCATATTCAAAATTGTAGTCGTTAGGGAACCAGAATCCCCCGCTGTTAAATCCGCCGGCACAGTCGGAACCATTGTAAAAAGAACCGGGTTGCAACTCAACATCATCAAAAGTTGCAAGTTGCTGGGCTTTTGCAGAAAACAGGGCTGCCCACAAGCCCGCCATCAGGTAAAATTTTTTCATTGTAAAATTTTTTGTAGTGAAACAATCATTTTACAATACCAAAACCATGGGAAAAATTTAAGGTAAGTTACCTCCAGCTTTTAATCCCGAAAGCTTACGATATTGTTTATTATCCGAAATGGCAGGTCTTCTGGCTCTCCCCGATTGGCGGCCGCCTTCCCGTCCCGCTCCCGATAGTTATCGGGACGGGGCAGTGGCATGTGTTGCCTCCAACATGAAAGGATTACAGCTGCGGGTACAGCTCCGGATTTTAACCGGATTCCCTTAAATCCCGTCAAGGAACCATTTCGGTGTAAAAATAGGGAAAAATTATTTCCTCGAAAAAAAATGATTGCATTATAAAATAATAATTCGTAAATTGTTAAGTGATTGCTTGGAGAATATTTCTGAAACAGGGAGCATATCACTTCACTTAAAGTGCATAATTATGAATTTCACCGGCAGTTTGAAAGAAGCAATACGCATTGCACAGGCGCTCGCGAAAGAGTACTCCAACGCAGAATTTACACCTGCACACCTTTTAAAAGCTTTGCTGCACAAAAATGTGGGGCTAAACCAAACCCTGATGGACCTCGAACAGGATTTGTTTTACCTGGAAGAATGGGCCGATGTTCGCATTGAATCGTGCCCCAAAACCGGGAATATTCCGGAAAATCCTTCAGGAAACAGCGAGGTACAGGCCGTTTTCAGGGAAGCGGAAAACATCAGGCTCAAACTTTCGCGCGACGAGACCGACCCGGAATGTGTGCTGGTTGCCCTGAGTACACCCGGAGTGGGATTCAGCTACGAGCAATTGAAAACTTTTACCCTAACGCCAAAACAAATTACCGACTACCTGCTCGAAAGCAGCGAGCTCCAGCAGGTTGTGGGCGGAAGTGAAGAAAAAAGTGCTGAAAAAAAACAAAAGCCATCGCAAAACGCACTCCTGAAATTTTGCACCGACAAAACCGAAGAAGCCCGTCAGGGAAAGCTCGACCCGGTGGTCAGCCGCGACAATACCATTCGCGAAATCACCGAAATTCTGGGCCGCCGCAACAAAGCCAACGTATTGATAATTGGCGATGCCGGAGTGGGGAAAACTGCCCTGGTTAACGGCTTTGCCCAAAATGTGGTGGAAGAAAAAGTGCCTGCCGGGCTTGCCGGCGCCATTATTTTCGAGCTCGACTACGGTTCGCTCATTGCCGGCGCTTCCTATAAAGGCGAGGTGGAAGACCGCCTGAAAAAAATCATTGGCGAAATACGCCAGTTCGACAAAGCCATTTTGTTTATTGACGAAATTCACATTTTACTCGACAAGCAGGGAGGCGCTTCCGGTGCTGCCAATTTGCTGAAACCGGAACTTGCCCGGGGAAACCTTACCATCATAGGCACCACTTCCATAGATAACTACACCAAGTTTATTGAAACCGACGAAGCATTTAACCGGCAGTTTGAGCTGATAAAAATTGAAGAGCCCGACGAACCAACCGCTAAACGGATGCTGCAAAAGATTATACCGAAATACGAGGAACACCACAAACTGAAAGCAGACGACGAGGTTATTTCGGAAGCCATCAGGTTGTCGAAAAGGTTTTTAAAAGAACGTTCGTTACCCGAGTCGGCCATCGATTTAATCGATCACACCATGGCAGGCGTTCGGCTGATGGCCGACATATCGCCGGCAAAAATCAGGAGCCTGAAAGAAGAACTGGAACAGTTTGCCCCGGATATGGAAACTCACTTCGCTGAATTGCAATGGTTCAGCTCCGATTTGAAAAACCAGATTTCGCCCATTCTTTTCTCAAAACTCGATGAAGAAGAAGACGGACAACCATTGAACACTGGCGCCGAAATTTTTGAAGCCTGTAAAAAAGTGTTGGAAAAACTGGAAAAAATGGCGGGCGAAACCATTGTGTCACTCAACAAATCGGATATTGGCGCCATTGTGTCGGGGCGCACCGGCATTCCGCTGGGGAAAATTCAGTCGAAAGAGCGCGAACGGCTGATGAGCACCGAGGAACATCTGCAACGAAGGGTGATTGGGCAGGACCATGCCCTGAAAAGCATCGCCGAAGCTATTCTCGAGTCGCGCTCGGGATTGAACAAGGCCGGACAGCCCATCGGGTCGTTTTTCTTTTTGGGTCCCACCGGTACCGGAAAAACCGAACTGGCCAAATCACTTGCCGAATTCCTGTTTCAGGACGAGTCGTTCCTGATTCGGTTCGACATGTCGGAATTCAAGGAAGAACACTCGGCAGCCCTGCTGTATGGCGCACCACCGGGATATGTGGGTTACGAAGAGGGCGGCCTGCTGGTGAATAAAATCAGGCAAAAACCCTACTCCATTGTTCTGTTCGATGAAATTGAAAAAGCCCACACTTCGGTTTTCGATATCTTCCTGCAAATTCTCGACGAAGGAAAATTACACGACCGGCTGGGAAAAGAAGGAGATTTTTCCAATGCGCTGATTCTTTTCACCTCCAACATTGGCAGCGATTACATTGTAGAGTCGTTTAACAAGGGGGAAATCCCGCCGTCGGATACGCTGATGGAAATTATGAGCAACTATTTCCGTCCCGAGTTCCTGGGGCGTCTTACCGAAATTGTTCCTTTTGCACCCATCAGTAAAGACAATGTGGTGAAAATTTTCGACATCCACCTGAAAAGCCTGCTCAAAACACTCGACGAAAAAGGAATTAAGCTTGAAATGGAAACCGAGGCCAAAGAAAAACTGGCCCTTTCGGGCTATACGCCAAAATACGGTGCACGACCCATTGTGGGAGTCATTCGCTCGCAATTGCGCAGGCCTTTGTCGCGCATGATTATTTCAGACCAGATAACCCGGGGTTCAGTAGTCAGACTTTCAATGGACGAAAATGAAAAAGTGGTTTGGAAAATTGATTAACATTTTTAAAAGGAATAAAAACAGAATATTCATTCAAAAAACAAATGATATGCAGAATTATGGAATTGGAGGAACCGAAGTTCCCAATGAAGCAAATGAAGCCATCAGCGAAATTGCTCAAAACAAAACGTTAATGATTGAGAAGTTAACGGCCGATGCGCCGTTTAAACCCGAAATTGTGGAAGGGCTTACTTCCATCGACGACGTATTCAACCACTTTCAGCCTTCGGTTGACATTGACTTTGAAGACGCCGAAGGAACCAGCAGGGAGGAAACCCTCAATTTTAAAGGCCTGGCCGATTTCGGAGTTAAAGGAATTACCGCGCAAAGTGAATTCTTAAAAGACCTGACCAGTCAGAAAGAGCAGTTCCTAAAAATTGTGAAGCAGTTGAAAAGCAACAAACTGCTGCGTAAGGCCATTGAAAACAACGAGACCAAAGAGGCCATGCTAAACACAATGTATGCGCTAATCAAAGAGATTGAAGAGGCTTAGAAAACCAGTTTATGAACTTTAAAAACAATAAAAAATGGCACCACAGGAACAACGTCAAAATATAGAACAATACCGTGAAAAGGTAGCGGAACGTACCGGACAGGTTGATAAACCACAGGAACTGCTTGAGCAAAGCCTTACCCAGCTCTCGAAGGTGGGCGGTTTCGATTTAATGGAGGCAGCCGTAGATGGAATTCAGAACCTGAACCCGGAACGCAAGGCACGAAAAAGGATATTTCTGTCCGAGTCGTCAAAAAAAGAGGAACGCAACCAGTTGAAAAAAACACTTCAGCTTTGGGCGGCCATTCTTTCGTCGTCCGACAATGTGATGGAAATGGTTGAAAGCTGCGAACAAAGTGCACAGGTAGCGGAAGAAACGCTCACGCAAAACCTGGCCAAAGCCATAGAAACCACCAAAGAACTCGAAAAATCTTACCGCACGGTGGCGCTTTTCTTTAAAAATGCCGGCAGTAATAAAATTAAAAATCTGGCTTTCATGAATGCCGATCCTGAACAGGTGAAAGATTTGGACGACACCCGGTTTATCGATACCGTGCAGGAAGAACTGGTGAAAAACTTCGACCGGCTCGATTTACGCGACAATTACAGCCTGCTGGTTGTACCAGGTTACCTGGGTTCAAACAAAGTGGTTGAAAAATGGGCAAAAATAGCTCACGAAAACAAAGTGATGCTGGTTACCGATTTCGAACACCTCGACACACCCGACGATGTGATGGAAATGTTTGAAGCCGCCAACCTAACAGGAGGCGACATTTACAAATCGAATGTATTAATGGCCTGCAACTACCTGGTTGGCCGCAACAAATACAAAGAACTGGGCGAGGAAGAGGAACTTTTTATACCCCCCTCGGCAGCGCTGGCCGGAAACATTTACCAGACGCTGATGTCGCAGGTGGCAGCGGGAAAAAAACACGGCAGCCTGAGCGAAGTGGACGGGGTTTCCTTCGGGTTGAAAAAAAGCGAAATTGCCAACCTCGAAAAAATGGGGCTCATTCCCATGGTAAACGAATACGGAAAAGTGATGGCTTTTTCAGCCAAAACACTTTTCAGCGGCGACAATCTGGGGCTGCAAACCTACTCCGTTGTAAGGGTTTTCGACTATGTGACCAAAGTACTGATGGATTTTCTGAACCGCAGGGCTTTTGAAAATTTCAACTCCAAAACCCGGAAAGAAATACTCAGCCAAATTATCCGCTTTCTCGATGACATTACCGGCCCGGGCAAACTCATCGAAAAATTTTCCATAAAACGGTTCGAGCAGGATCCGAAACAAAAAGACCGGATTTACCTCGACATCCACATGACGCCCTACTTCCCGGCCAAAAACTTCATGATTAAAATGGACGGGCAAAAAGGCGACGACGGAAATGAATGGGATACCGAATATGAACAGAATTAGTGTTTATATATTGTTTAACCTTAAAATTTTAAGTCATGTCATTTAAAGCAACATTTGAAGTGGACGGTAACAAATACCGTGTATTGAGCTGCAGTTACAGTATGCACCAGGATTACGACAACACCGGAAGGCCATCTTCTACCACACGCGGAGGAGTGGTTAACCTGACCATTGAATCGACCGACGACACCAGCCTGTTTGAATGGATGTGCGACAGTTATATGAAAAAAGACGCCAAAGTTACCTTTAACAAGCGCGATGAGGATTCAAAGATGAAAGAATTGGAGATCATAGAGGCTTATATGGTAAACTACGAAGAAGCATTTGACGACACCGGCAGCGGCGCCATGGTTCAGTCCTTTTCACTTTCAGCGCGCTCCATAAAACTGGGCAACGGAGAGCACGAGAACGAATGGGCCATATAGCTCAATTGCATTTTTTTGAGGAAAGAAAAAACGGAAACTCCGCTGTTTTAAATTCTCCTGAATCGTTCATACGTTGGAAAAAACATCCGGCATGTATTTTTATTGGATTGAAAATTTATCATTTATTCTAAAGCTATGTCGTTAACTGCACGTCTCCATATCGATCAACACCCCCGAGAAAATAAAGGAATCAAGGTTTTATCCTACGATTTCAATTTTAGCCAGGAAACAGACCCCAAAGGCATGGCCAACTCCTGGGTAAAGGCTAGCCTTATAAACCTGACCATCACAGGAATAACCGACACCGAGTTGGTTAACTGGATGCTGAACAGATGGGATCGGAAAAACGGCAAAATATCCTTTTTCGGAATCAATGAATCGGGGGTACCCCAGGAAAGCAAATCGCTGAAATTTGAAGATGCAGTTCTGGTGCATTACGGAGAATCGTTTACCGACCAGTCGGACATGATAATCAATTTAAGCATATCGTGCCGTAAAATCACCCTTGCAAATGCCGACTGGGAAACCGAATGGGACATGGAAGAAAATGTTTAACTATTTAAATTAAAAATTTAGAAGAATGGCGCAACTTTCAAAAACAAACATTGCCATTAACCAGAAACCATTAAAAAGCTTTCAGCAGGTAACCATCAACCAAAACCTTTATGGTATTGACCGGTTTGAAATTACCTGCCGGTACGATGCTTTGGAGGATTTGGACGGCTTTCTGGTGGAAAAATCAAAAGACTTCCTGGGTTTTCCCATAGTAATTCAAACCAAATTCATGCAGGGAACCAACGAAAAAGACGGCTTAAATTTCCTTGGTTATGTTACAGAGATTCAAAGTTCGAGAAGTGCCATGGCCGACCGCGATGAAGTAATCATCTCGGGTAGCAGCAAAGAAATCATTTTAAACCGGAAGCCGACCAACAGGGCCTTTCTTGACAATACGCTGGATGAAATAGTCAGAGAAGTTTTAAAGGATTATGAACTTCGCCCTAAAATCAATGCCCGAAACAAAACCAGGTTTCCTTACATTGTTCAATTCGAGGAAAGCGATTTGGAGTTTCTGAAACGGTTGTCCATACGTTACGGAGAATGGTTTTTTTTCGATGGCAGTGAAATGATTTTTGGCGAAATTCCGGAAGCAGAAAAAAACCTGACCATTGGTAACAATCTGAACGATTTCAGGTATGAACTACGGGTGGCACCGGTTCATTTTAGCTTGTATTCTGTAGATCCGTTAACCATAAAAGATGTTTACAAATACAAATCGGGAAACAGTAAAACAGAATCGAACCTGAACGTGTATGGTAAACATGCACTTAACATGTCGAAGAAAGTATTTTCGCTGGAAGGCAAAGATTATTACGAACACCTGAATGTGGACGAGTCGGAATACAAAAAAGGACTTGATACGGTGGGTGAAATCCAGGAATCGGTGGATGCCATTAACCTGACCGACATATCGGGGACGTCCACCAACGGCTTTTTGGCTGCCGGAAATTACGTGAAGGTGAACTGCCCGCAAAAAGATGGAAAAGGAACACTGAATTACGGAAAATACCTGTTGACTTCGGTACAGCATGTGTTGGACAATACACTGACCTATCAAAACCATTTTTCAGCAATTCCCGCAGAAACAGACATCCCTGAAAACACCGATCCCTATTTTGTCCGCTCCTCGTCGAACCAGCTGGGCATGGTTGCCGACAACAGGGACCCCAAAAAACTGGGCAGAATCAGAATTAGCTTTTGGTGGATGGAGAATAAATACATGACCCCGTGGGTAAAAGTAGTTACGCCCTACACACATGTAAACTGCGGTATTTATTTTGTTCCGGCGCTGAACTCGAGGGTGCTTGTTGGATTTGAAGATGGCGATGTTGAAAAACCATATTGCCTGGGTACGTTGTTCGATGAAAATACCTGCCCCGATCCTGAATGGGCAGGAAACAAAGATGAAAAAAACGCTAAAATTCATGCCATCCGGACCCAGAGAGGACAAACGATTGAATTTCACGACGAAAACGGCGCTGAAAAAATCAGGATTTACGACACGGACGGAAACAATGAACTGGAGCTGGATTCAGCCAACAAAAAAATAAAAATCAGAACCAGCGGAAGTATGAACATCAGTGTTGGCGGCACCCTGAAAATCAATGCAAGCAACATCGAAATCAGCGCCGACAGCAATATCACCATGAAATCGGGTGACACGCTGGAACAAAATGCTACCGATATTAACAGCGAGGCAACCGCCAGTCTGAAACAAAAGGCGGCCACCGTTGAAACCAAAGCCGACGCCACATATAAAGCAGAAGGAGGTGCAACTGCCGAAATTTCTTCCGGAGGGCAAACGGTGGTAAAAGGAGGAATGGTAATGATAAATTAAAAACGAATAAAATGCCATTAGCAGCAAGAGTTGGAGATATGCACACCTGCCCGATGCAAACACCGGGCACACCACCTGTTCCTCATGTTGGAGGACCTATTTTACCTGCCGGATGTCCAACCGTTTTAATAGGTGGGATGCCTGCCGCAAGAATTGGCGATATGGCTACCTGTGTAGGGCCACCCGACAGTATTGCGATGGGTTCCTCAACTGTAATGATTGGGGGCATGCCGGCAGCCCGGCAGGGAGATATGACTACTCACGGAGGGACTATTACCATTGGTTGCCCTACGGTAATGATTGGAGGTTGATGAGAAAACATTTTAACAAACAGCATTAAATAATTTGAACCGAAAATAAGGGTTGTATGATCTCACCGATTGACAAAAAAATGCTGGAAGATTTTGGATTCAGAGATTACGACAGCCTGAAAAAATCTTTAAATACTGCACCGGGCAGAAGATCAGGAATGTATGATTTTCAATGGCGCATTAAAATGTCAACCAAATACGGCACACATTATTCCAGGGTTACCATCGAACTTTCCGGTTTCTTTAAAGCGTACGAAGATTATCTCATCCGAACCCAAAAAGAAAATATAAACTACCAACCCAGGCCCGAAACAACCAAAAGAGAAGAATATCTGTTTGGTTCATGGCGCGGAAATCCATGGAAAAAAACACCAACCGGAACAGGTCTCTGGACGATTAAAGATCCGAGGGGATATACCTGGTTCAGGGGAATAGGACGATTAAAACTGGACGAAGCCATTGAGATTTGTGAAAGAGAATCAAAAAAAAGGTTTCCCCCGACCAAACCGGTTCCCAAAATAAACCCGGAGGGCACCTATAAACTAAAACTGGATTATACTACGTGCAAGGCAAGCTACAACAAATACAAAAACAGGGGTAGCATCTGGATGAAAAAGGATTGGTTTGTAGCCTTAATGATATGCCGGAACATTACCACAACCTGGGATACCCGCACTGGCGACTGGAAACCCTGGAACAACAAGTGGTGCAAAATAGCCCACGAAAGACCCGGGCTAACCATAAACAAATATAAATTAAGGGAGGGTAAATTGGAATACATCGATGTGGCCAGATTTGTGATTCACGAGGGTCTGGGTGGGATGGCAAAAGGCGGCTATATTATCGGCGTGGCCTTTGCAGTAGGCGGCGACACAGCAGGTAAAATCATTACCGGCTTTTGCAGAGACAACAATATTCCTTATTACAAACTTTAAAAACAACCATAATAGAATGCATTTAGCCATTGGTAACAAATTACATCTAAAAATCAAATATTTGTTGAAAATTCATTTATTCTTTCCTATTTTTATGGACAAATAAAACTACTGCAAATGAGCGGCACCAGTTTGGCATTAAAAATCGGAAGCCTGGTACTCGGACTAGGTACTTACATGATACTTTTTAAAAAGGTAAAGGGATTGAAAAAATACGGTGTAACCAGCTTAATTTATGTATTGCTTGTTTCACTGCTCTTGTCGGCCTCTACGCTTTTCCTTTATTTGCGTCCCGGAACCGGCGAATTTACTGCTCTTATTTTTGCCCAGCTTGCTGTTATTTCTTTGGGAACCCTGCATGTACTTTTCGCTTCAAAGTTACTGACCTGGTATTCAGACCAGGTTTTCAGCATGAAGCTGGTTTTCATAATCTGTATGTTACTTTTCAGCTACTTATTTACCAACCTGTGTTTTACCTTTTTGGTAGAATCCAATTTGGAAATGGTTTGGCACCTTTCGTCGCTGTGGTTCCTTGTTCCGGTGCTGCTTAATCAAACCGTTGAAAAACTGCTGGAAGTACCACCCAAACAATTTAAAAAATGGCACTATCCGGTAAATATTACCATTGAAGACCCTTCGGATGAGGAGATGGATAACCCGGTGGTTATAAGCTTTGTTTTTAAGAAAAATCCCCAATCGGAAGATGTCACCACCTTCAGGGCAAAAGCGCCGCAGGAAATGAAACTGGGAAGACTTTTCTATTTCTTTATAAACGATTACAACAGCCGCCACCCTGAAAGCCCCGTATCTTTTACCGATGCGAACAATCAACCGCACCCCTGGATATTTTTTAAACTGAGAAGCAAACTGCTTCAACTAAAAACAGCGCTCGACCCCGACGATACCATTTTAAACTGCCGCATTAAAGAAAACGATGTATTGATTTGCAACAGGGAAGTTATAAACGAAAAAAAATCGGACCATGAAACCACTGAATAAAAAAGAGAGAAGCAAAGCTTTTTTCAAAGTAGTAGGTTTATTCCTGCTGAGTTTTGTTATCGCCATTCTGCTGGGTTTTTCCACCATGAATGTGGGAAAGTTGTCGGAACAAAAATCGAATGCAGAACTTGAGAGGTTAAAAAACAACCTGAAATTTCAGGAAGAAGTTTTTGCGCCCAATGTGGGAGAAACCAGTGGTATGCTTTCAAAAATACCAATAGCAAACGAAACGGGCGAGAACCTGGAAGTGTTAAACCAGGATATTGCCGCCCTTTTAAGCCGGACAAAAAATCAGGTGAAAGAGGATGAAACATGGGAATCGAATATGTATAAGGATGTTATTCAGGCGCTATCCGATCTTCAGCTGGCATACAACAACCAGGTGAAACTGAGAGAGCAAATGGGCGATTCTGATGACCTTGGCCAAAAACTACAGGCATGTATTACTGAAAGAGACCGGCTTCAATCGCAACTCAGCATGTTACAGGCAGGTGGCGGTGGCGGTGGCGCCGATGTTGCCAAACTGGAAAAAGATTTAAAAGATACACGGGCCCAGCTCGACAGGTGCAACCTCGAAAACCGGGCGCTAAAACAGGAAATTGAAAAGGTTAGAAACCGGTAAAAAAACTTACGGATTCAGTTTTCCCCAGGCATCGGTTTTTATTACGAATGCTTCCTGTTTTCCATTCACCTTTTGCGTGCCTGCTACCATATAACCCCCATCTTTGGTTTCCAGAAAATCCATAACAAACTGGTCGCCCGGCAAACTCACCGTTTCGTACCTCATCAACTCATGCCCCGTTTTATCAATCCAGTACATGGCAATATCGTAGTCAACACCATTAAAACAGTGACATGCAACCACATAGCCATCTTTTACTTTCATTAATGAGGGTTTGTAATTCAGAATATCCTCACTTTTTACAACACACGGAAGCATGGTGGCACAATCGGTGGGGCCTCCCTTACCGTCAACCAGCGTAAAGCTCACTTCATAGGTCTGGTTGCCGGTCCTCGTTTCTTCTGCTCTAAGTATGGCAAAACCATCCTCCCATGAATTGTCAATGTCCAGTCCCAGAATATTCATATCCGAGGTTATCAGCTGCATGGTTCCAACCCCTCTTCTGTCGATTCTGGCAAACAGAATACGGTACAGGGCATCTTCCTTTTCCTGCCAGTAGCCGGTAAGTGCAAACCCGCCATCTTCCACCGGAATCATTTCTGTAAACATCTTTGTTCCAATAAATTTAAAAGTCCTGTCGGTGAGCGAGATGATTTTTCCCTCCTGGTCTGTTTTCTGAAAAAAAACATCAATGGGGTACCTGTCGTTGAGCGTATTGGCAGCAACCCCTATTTCACCGGCAACACTCAGGGCAATTCCGGGAAAGCCAAAATCGGTTTTAAAATTCTTCGGGGGCTGAAAATATACCGGGCTGCTTATATTTAAATCGTTTTTTAATTCCATTACAAAAAGCTTGTCGGGCGGTTCAATTCCGGCCATCATATATTGGCCGCTTTTCAAAACCGGAGTGAGCCCTGATGTCAGAAAATCAAAATCTTTCCTCGATACAACGCTGCCTGTTTCGTTCAATTTGACAATGCTTGATCCACTATTCCTGTTTTTCAAAACAACGAAGTAATCATTACCCTGTGAATATTCAATATCCAAAACGGTTTCCGCCTGTTGCCCCAGGCTGTTGTTTACAAAGGTGGCAAAATCGCTTCTCAGCGTAAATTCCTTTGACACACGATTTGTTTCGCCGGTTTTTGAATTGATTGCCTCGAGGGTAACTTTGTAATTTCCCGGCGTGGTATATTGGTGGCTTGGCGATTCGGCAGAAGATTCATTTTCAATGGAATCGAAGTCGCCAAAATTCCACTTCCAGGTATCGGCATTGCTGGATTGGTTTTTAAACTCAAACTTTACAGGTACAATTTCTTTGCTGTAAACCGCCTCGAAGCCTGCAACCGGAGGGGCAAGCGGTTTTTCCACCACTACTGTTTTTTCAAGCACATCTTTTTTCCCCGATGCCTGATGAATGGCAGTCAGTTTTACTTTATACTCGCCCGGGTTCTTAAACAGGTGCTCCGGGTTTTTCTGGTCCGATGGGCTGGAAGAGTCGCCAAAGTCCCACTGAAAACTGCCGGCATTTTCCGAAGTGTTTGAGAAAACCACACTTGCCGGAGCGGTGTTGTTCTCGTTTTTCATTTCGAAACTGAAACGGGCTACAGGCTGTTTTGCTTCGGGAACTGTTTCAGTGACAGGCTGAACAACAGGCTGAGCGATATCAGCATCGGTAATGGTAACGGTTTCAGAATAGGTATCGGTTTCTCCTGTGGCGGCATTCTTTGCTGTAAGGGTTACCTGATAGGTGCCCGGTTCCGTGTAAATATGAACCGGGTTTTTCAATTCCGATTGGTTATCCCCGGAACTTTCATTCCCAAAATTCCACAGATAACTGTCGGCGTTTGATGAATTATCGCTGAAATTGATAACTGCCGGCGCAGTTGCATGGTTGTTTTCAATAATGAAATGAGCTTTAACTGCGGGCAGGGTGCCATCGGGCGAAGTTATCACAACCCATTCGGTAGCAGTACTTTCCCTCGAAAAACCGGGGCTGGATGCTTTTAACACTACCTGATACCGGCCGGGATGCTGATAGGTATGCGTAGGGTTTTTCCTGTCCGAAGTGTTGTCGTCTCCCGAGCCTGGGTCGCCAAAATTCCATGAAAACTGAGTGGCATTTAACGATTGGTTTGAAAAAGAGATGGTTGCCGGCCCGATAACATTGTTTTTTGGAATGGTGAAACGAGCCTCGGGTGGTTGTGGTAAATCTGCAATGGTTATAACTTCGTTGTATGTGGCCGGTTTTTTCATTCCCTGCGCCCAGGCAGAAAGCTGCACCTTATAACTGCCCGGTTTTGAAAAAAGGTGTACCGGATTTTCTTCTGTGGATTTGTTTTTTTCTCCCGACGCAGCATCCCCGAAATTCCACTCATACCGGTCGGCAAGTTCCGAGGTATTTTTAAACGTTACGGTTGAAGGTGCTGTATCGGATGATTTGGAATAAATAAATCCGGCAACGGCCACTTTTTCAGCTTCAACAATCACCTCTTTGGTAATGGTATCGGTCAATCCGCTGAAATGATTTTTGGCGATAAGCGTTATCGTATAAGTTCCAGGATTCTTATACTTTAGCCTTCCATCGGTTTTGGTTGAACTGTTTTTTCTCCCGGCAGAAGCATCCCCAAAATTCCACTCGTAACTGTCGGCATTATCAGAGGTGTTTTTGAAATCAACTTTGGCAGGCGCCAGCTGGTTATTGCCCTGAATCTCGAAATTGGCCGTTACCGGCTCGTGTGTTTTAATCTGAAGGCTCTGGTAATACACATTCTCCATATTGGTTTGCGAGTTTCTGGCCGTGAGGGAAATGGTGTAAACGCCACCGGTTTCATAGACGTGGACAGGATCTTTTTCGAATGACAGGTTTGTAGCGCCTGAAGCTGCATCCCCGAAATTCCAAAGGTATTCGTTTGCATACATCGAGTTGTTTGTGAAAGTCACTTCACAGGGAGCGTAACCGTTATTGCCAATGTTTTTAAATTCGAAAAAAGCCTGAGGTTCGTTTTCTTTGTAAGCAAAAACCTCCACCTTTACATCGGCAATGTTCCCGTCGAAATCATCTTTAAAGTACCATACTATGGCTTTCTCCCGTCCCGGGCTGACATTATGCCCTACGTCGCCATAAGCAGCCGTGGTTTTTACCTGAGTGCCCTGCCAGGTAACAAATAAAACTACTGAAAACGATCGTGCACCGTCGGTTGCAACAATATCGTAAGCAACCAGCAATTTCTCATCATCAGAAATGCTTGTGGAAACGTTCGATGCAAAATTCTCCTGCGCTGTTCCAACTCTGGCAACCAGTGCCAGGAAAAAAACAAGGGCCGTGTATGTAAGACTTCGTTTCATACTATTCAGGTATTTAATTCATATTCAGAAAATTATTCTTCATTTTAATATTATCCTGTAGGGCAGCAGATTCACAGAGTCTTGCATCAGCCTGGTCTTCAGGCTTTCTGTTTTGTGCCACAGCTCATCTTCCGGCAAATCTTCCTTTTGGTTCAAAAAAAGAACGACATCCAGTGTGCGGCTCAGGCCTCTGCCCGGCAATGATTCCACCTGCACACCTTTTTTTACTTCGGCAGCTTTTAATTGAGTTCCAAATACCTCGAAACACAAGGCTTTTATATCCTCTGCCGTTACAACTCTTCCTTTCGACAACAAGGATCTCCGGAGTTTATTGAGCTTGTCTTCTTTCGATAGTTTATGCCTGCCGCCCACCGATTGGGTAACCAAGGCCAGGCTTTTATCGTCGATATCGCTTCCCTTATAAACGTTTAGTTTGGTTCCCGGCCTTATGTTATTGGCGTATTCTCCTGCTATCGACCAAAAATCCACACTTATTTTATCGTACTCGGCTTTCGATTCAATAATAAGATACGAACTCAAATCGGCTGAAACACTCGATGAAGTGATGCGCTGCTGGAGCCTGGATAAGATTTGATCCAACTGTTTGAGTTCAAAAGAAATCAAATCGCCTCCCTTTAAAGTGAAGGCGGCGGCTTCATCCCTCACAAGGTCTAACAGATGCCCAATGGTTTCTCTGGCGTCGCGCGAGTCGAACCGGGCAATTCCACCTTGCCTGACAAAATAGGACTTCACTGCACTGTCTGTATTTTCCAAAGAATTCCGGGAAACAAACACCGTGTTGGAACTATCAGACACCCTGGCAACATCGAAAAAAAGATCGTTGGTGAGCAGGGGAATTACATTGGTTCCTTTCACCACCGAGTGGGTACTCTCATTCAATTCGCGGTTAACAACCGGGAAACAGTTGAGTGACACCGAAAAATCGTTGATCTCATCGGCTGTAAACCGGTGAAACATTTCTGCTTCAAGCCAGATGATCCCGCGGCTAAACAGTTCGGGATGCTTTTCTTTGGTTATCCCGGGGATACCGGGCCCCAAAGTTTCCGTCTCAAAATCGCTTTTGCGGTAGTTGTTTGCAGCCAGGGTTATGAAATATTTTTTATAGAAATCATTTACAAAACATGTCGTTTCATAAGATAATTCACGATCTTTTTTTACCAGATTCGACAACGATTCACCTGTTTCGGTTTGTGCCTGCGACAACCCTGACCGAAACTGTACCTTTTTCCCGTTTATCTTCCAGTTTACCGAAGGTATGGCAGAAAAAAAACGGTCGTCATCCACAGGGCTTCTGAATGAAAAACAGAGGGAAAGCCCGTCGAGCAAATCAACCAGCGGGTCTAACCTGATCCCGAGTAACAGGGAGGAACCAGACTCACGGCCCTGCATCGCAACTCCGGAAATGATGTCTTTATAACGCCCGTCGGTTTGATACAGGTTTTTTCCGGCAATCAGGTATTTTACTTCGCCGTTGAAAAGCGAATAGCTGCCTGCCGGTGTAAACCAGATACTTTTTCGGTCTGAATTGTTTCGTCCATCGCCATTTTGCAGCTCCCTGCTCAGATAAAACCGGTAAAATTCATTTATCCTGACTCTTGCCTGAAGTGGTTTGGCAAAGGCCAGGGCATGGGCAGGAAAATGCGAGAACATGTTCCGGCTAAAAAGCACTTCCAGCAATTTATCGATAATTCGTGCATCCGACTGGTTTATTTCCTGCGAAACCCGGTGCACTTCTCCGGCAAATGCGCCTATTAACAGGCTCAGCACCGGATCGAACGAATTGATGTCCTGCACGTCGGGATAGCCCCAGATTTTTGAGGCATTATGAATCATTCTTCGCTTTATGGAATCAACAGAATCAACTGGCATATCATTCTTTTTATTTGTTCAAATCCAAACTCCGGCATGGCGAAAAAAAGCCTGTCCGGTAATCAATATGAAAACGGCCCGATAAAAAAAGTTTCCGTGTGCACCAAGGGCTCATTCGTTTTATCGATAACCCCCTGCACTTTCAATTTTATCTGAGTTTTTATACGTCGGCTGCGAACCATTGCAGCGGTTTCAACCTGCTCAATTTGCAATTCCACGTTCACATTCACCAATCTCTTCTCATTGTTGCGAATGGACTGCAAAACCGAATTCTTCAATTCATCTTTCAGCACATGGGTATTGTAAATATTCTCGAAATCATACTCCGAAATGTCGGTTCCAAAATAAGGGTCGTGTTTCACTTCGTTGTATGAAGTTACCGTAATGAGATGAATCATATTGTGAATCGATTTCTTCAAATCAATCCTTTTTGCATCCTTCTGACCGATGATTGCATCGAACGAAAACGGTATGTCGAGATATTCAGGCATTTTTCATGCTGACTTTGTAACCTTTACTATTAATCGGCAAGGAAGCTTCTTCCCGGCTTTTGTTCTTTCACAAAAATGCTGGTCTCTTTTTTCTTTCCAATGTAAGCCAGCGATTCCAGCTTATCGAACAGCCGTGCAATGATTTGAATGAACTCGCTGAACTGTTCAATGCTGAAAAGTATATCGTAATGTCTGTATTCAAAGTTGATGCAATAAACCAGCAGTTTCTCGAAATCGCCCTGTTTCAGTTCCGACCAGTTGGTAAAATAGTTCAATAACTCTTCTTTACTGGCGGCAGCGGCAGAATCGATGGTGTTACGGATAACCCGGGCTGCATTTGCGATGTACATAAACAAATGAATGGGCGGCAGGTCGGAAATTTCGTAACGCATCCTCAAATGATTGGCGGAAATGTAGCTGAGCAGGTTTTCGGAGAGGGTAAAAACAGATTTGGCCAGGTGGGTATCCTGGTTTTTTTCATTAACTTTCCTGATAATGCTCAGCAAATCGAGTTCCATCTGGCTAAAAAATTTCTCAGCGAACTCACAAAATTCGTTTACCTTTAAATGGCTTCTGACGGTCATGCAGGGTGGAATGTAGTCGTCGCATATTTTGGGAACACCCTGTTCAATTTTCATTTTCCCAATAAAAAACGACAGCGGATGAATGCCTTCCCGGTTCAGGTCATCGCCCGAAATAACACTTATTCTGAAGCCTGGTATGGTAAAAGGATAGCGGGGAGGATCCTCATCTTCGTTCAGTTCTCCGAACGGCTGGCGGTTATAAGGATCGACCGTAAGTAAAATAAAAAATTCGCTTCCTTCGTTTTGGGCATATTGAGCCAACTCCAGCGAGATGTCCGTTTCCAGTTCAGGCAACTGGTGCTCCTCTGTTATTTCAATCTGGCCCCCACCACGCGTAACTGCCAGACACCTGAAAATTTTCACTTTCAAAAACTTTTGGTTATCCATTTTAATAACCGTTTTCACGGAGGTCTCTTCTCCGGCATTCACAGGCAGCAAACCAAAATTCCTGTTGTTCAGAAAAACAGCTCTGGCATCGGTTAATTCATCGGAAAAGGCATTCTCCATCTGTAAAAAATGCGCTTTGCTGATGTTCATTCCATTTTGCCAGTTTACATGATAATGTTTCATATTCTTTCGTCTGGTTTAATTATTAATTTTCAAACAACCGCGTTTTACAGCACTGCATTATAACCCACAAGTGCTTTTTCTTCCTCTATTTCAGAACCGAGAACAAAGGCCTTTTTCTTTTCCGAAGCAACCAGTTTTGTTTCCACATCCACTTCTACCGGCAGAAAGTAGCTGAAAAAACTTTTAAGAAAGCTGTTCATGTAGCCTTTGGTGTAGAACTCCTTTGGGCTGGTGTTTTCCAATGGTCCTATTTTAACCGTTAACCGGCAAACAAAACCGGCAGTTTTATAGCCGGGAACAAAATCTTTTCCCAGTTGCGACTGCCCGAGCATACCTGTTTTTATTTCTGTTTGCTGTTCTTTTTCAACGGGTTCATCCAGTTCGCAGGCATCGGGTTCCATAGAAACTTTTTCCCGGAGGATATCTTCAAGACACAAAGCCGTCAAACGGTAATTTCCGGCAATCAGGTGCGCATAAGGCAGGTATTTAACCAGTTTAGATGCATATTCAGGAGGAATGCTTTTATCCAGTTTCCAGAATCCGGGAATTAATCCGTTCAAATATTCGGCATAAAGACTTTCCAGTTCAACCTCTTCGTTAACAGCTGCCCTGACTCCCTGCCAAAAAATTTCATTTTCAAAAATTCTGAAAAACATCCGTGCTTTTTTTTCCTCTGCTCTCAGCTTCATCGAATCTTTCGCCAGTTCAGCGCCCCCGGCGTTCCTGTTTTCAGGGAAAGGATGCAAAAGAGCCTCGGGCAGCGAATCGTAAACACCTGCACGGTTCAAATGAAGGCCCAACGATTCATCTCCGTTTTCAAAGCTCTCCAATTCGCAACGGTCAATATCCGAAGACCACTTCCTCTTCAACGGTCCATCAAAGGCAGCGAGCAAATCGTCCTGGGAAAGTCCAGGTTTCAACAGGCAGGAAACAACATACTCCGCTCTGATGTCGTAAAGCATTTCATTTATATAACCCAATTTCCCCTGTAAGTTCATTCTTACAATTTAAGAAAAAATTAGGGAATTGTAATGAGAAAAGTTTCAAGTTTTTGCAGACAAAAGAATTTGCTGCTTCCCCGACAGGTTAATGGAACAGAAAATCCGAAGGATTTATGCCCGTTTTAAACGAATCTATTAGCATACCACCTTGCGAATAGCGGTAAACCACTGCATCCTGGGTGTAATCGATGGCGTCGGCAACATAAATTTCACCGGTCAGGGAATCAACAGCCAGATGGTAAAACAGCTTTTCATCTTCCGGAATAAACGCCGAATCGGGAAGGTGACGGCTGTTTACGCCCATTTTGAAAATGCCTTTGTTCAGGTAATAGAGCGAATCGCCGGCTGCGCTCATTTCCAAACCCGACGAAAACATGCCTTCGCTGAACCGGTAAATCTGTTCCATGGTGCGTGTTGCCGGATCGATCCGAACCAAAGCCGAGGGTTGCTCCTCCACAGGCATATTGTCATAACTGCCGCCACAAAGTGCCCAGATTTTCCCGTTTTTATCCACCCGCAAGTCTTTGGGCTGCGCCGGAACTTTTATTTTGTCAATCAGTTGGTCGGTTTCAGTGTCAATCACCAGAATGTGCTCCCCGTTCACCCAATGGGAAACAAAAACATGTTTTCCTACCTGCACCATCTGTTCGGAAGTGTGCCCCTCCAAATCAATTGTTCCGGTAATTTCCAACGTTTCAGGGTTAAAAAGGGTGATGTGGCCGGCATACAAATCTGAGATGTATGCTTTTCCATCCGTAACAAAATGAATGTAACGAGGAGAGACCAGACCGGTTATATTTCTCTGAAATTCAATCGTTCGGGAATCGGCAACCACAATTTTCCCCGAGTTGTTCACAACAATAAACAGCGAATTTCCTTTTTGGGCCAGCGACTGAACCACATCGCCCAGCGGGGCATTGTTTCGCGCCTGAAACAAGTGATTGGTCACCTCTTTTTTTTCGGGATGATAGAACGAAAGCGAACCGTTTCCGTACATAAAATTTCCTTCGCAGGCAATGAAAATGCCGTTTTCGGTATCGAGGTCGAAAAAGATGGTTTCCACCGGCTCGTCGGTACACGACCAAACCAACATAAAGAGAAATGTTATTTTCAGAAAATGCTTCATTGTTTTCTGTATTTTAATGCCACCGAAAAAGTGTATAACCGTCCCGGCATAGCCCGCCACAAAATGCTTTGGTAATTCTGGCCGAACAAATTGTCAACCGTAAATTTCATATTGAATGAAACGTCATTCAAATCTACCTTTTTGTCCACCGCAATTTTGCTCAGAAAATAAGGATTGAGTACCTGTTCGAAAGGCGATTCCCGGTTACTTGATTTGGTGAACCGCTTCCCTACCCCGCTGAAATCGTACTTCAGAGTAAAATTTCGCCAGGTGGTGCTGAAATAAAACCCACCTTTGTGTTTCGGAATGTAAACCAGTTGTTTTCCCCGCGATTCGTCCACCGAACGAACTGCATCCAGATTTGATGTTGCCGTGAATGCATAATTTCCGCCGGAACGAAACCTGAATTTTTTCCAGTCGAGTGCAGCGTTAAACTGGTATTCAAGGCCGCGCGACAAAACATCCTTTACATTGCCGGCTTCCCAGAAATAAGCGCCGCTGGCCGAAGGTTGCCACACAATCCAGTTTTCAATTTCCGACAAAAAGCCGGTCAGTTCATTTCGGAAAACCATTTGCCCAAATACAAAATCGCCGGCCAGCGAAATGTCACCGGTGTAACCGTCTTCGGGTTGCAGATTTGGGTTTCCGCCCGGAAGCCAGTACAAATCATTCAGCGAAGGTTTGTGGTAATTTCGCGCCAGGTTGGAGCGCAAAATCACCGGCAGGTTCTGAAAAATCTGCCACTCAATGCCTGCCGACGGTATCAGCGGAACCACCTTTTTGTCGTAATTTTCGGAACGCAACAAAACGAACGCGGCCAACCGGTTCGAGGGTTTAAAATGCAGATTGAGCAACAGGCTGGTTTCCACGCGGTCTTTTTTGTAACCGCTGCCAGTCTGGTTGTCGGTCGCTTTTACCCGATGGTAATTGGCGTCGAGGCTGACCGTTGCCCACATTTTTTCATCAAACTTTCTGAAAATACGCAGGTGATTCATCCAACCGGTTTCGGCACTTCGCGAGTCCTCGTTTACAAAACCAAAAGCCGGAGTTGCCCGGTAATAGTTTAGCCGGGTAGTGTTCAACCCTGTAAAAAACTGGTAGTTCAAGCCGTCGGAATATTTTTTCCAGTCGTACTGTGCCCTGAACTGTTCATCCTTTTGGTACTCCTCGCGCTGGCTTCCCTGATACGACATCAGTTGCGGCAGGTTCCGGTCGCTTTTCTGAAACCACAACCGCAGACTGGAAACCTGGTCGTTTACATGCCGCAGGTAAAATTCCTGCAGGATTCCGGCTTTACAGTACTCCGCATTTTTCAGCGTGTCCGTCCTTTTGGGAATCACGCCCGAATTGTAAAACGGAAAATCATTTTCGGAGCCATCGTAAAATACCCGGGTAGAGGATTGAAACTGCCTGCCGCCAAACTGCACTTTTAAAAATCCTTTTCGCGAATGAAAAGAGCCGGTTTCAGCCAAACCTTCCAGTTTGAAAGCAGAACCCCAGTCAGGTGAATTTTCAAGATGAATACTGCCGCCCAGTGCGCCGCTTCCCTTGGTCATGGAACTTCCCCCGTGCAGCAGATAAACCTCGTCGGTAAAAAACACCGGCAACAGTGACAAATCGGCCATTCCGCGCATGGGCGAGTTCAGATTCATTCCGTTCCAAAGCACCTGCGTATGCGAGGCTGCCGTTCCCCGAAAACTGGCCGTTGCCGACGAACCCCGGCCATACGATTTGATAAACACCGGCGAATAATCTGAAAGCAGTTCCGAAAGGTCGGCGGTGAGAAAGGAAACCAGTTGCAGCGAGTCGGGCCGCGTAATTTTGAGGCCGGCTTCTTCCACTTTGCGTTTGGCCAGCACCTGAATTTCTTTAATCCGTACCGTATCGGACAAACTCTGTCCGCCGGCAAATCCGGCAACCAACAGTAACAAACCACAAAACAAAAATCTCAACTGCTTCATTTTTTGATGATTTTGTGCGTTTCTGTTTTTGTGCCCTGAACCAATTTCAGATAATAAATTCCCGGTGGCAACGCAGTCAGATTAAGCCGCTGCAAATTCGGGTTAATCTCTTTTTCAAACACCATTTGCCCGCCGGATGTAAATAGTTTTAATGCGGATATAAAACCCCCTCCATTTTGAAGACCTTCAACAATCAATTCACTTTCAACCGGATTGGGATAAACCCGGGAAGCTTGATTTGCTATTGGTGATATCCCGGTGATTATTTTTTTGGAAATCAAAACGGCGTCAACACCAGACGAAATTACCAGCGGAGGTTCGGTCTCAAGAGTAAAAACAGCTTTTCCGTTATTGTCCGTGTAATACATATTTCCGGCAAAAATTTCAGCATTGGCCACCGGCACAAAATCAGTTTCCATAACCTTGTCGTTTGAAAAGATGCATTCGGTTTCGCTCCATTGAACTTCAAGTTCATCTCCTGCCGACGCTGAGTCGGAACCGGCCAGCAACCGGGAATAAATCCACGGTTCGGTTATTTTGGAAACATGGTACAAGGCCACCGTGTCTCCGGCAGAAATCACTTTTCTATCGAAATCATTCAAAAAAGGTTCGTGGTTCAGCCGGGCGATCCATGCACGCGCAAAGGCTTCCGGCTCGGTTTTTCCGCCCCATGCATTGTAAAACCATCCTTCGTTTTCAACGGAATGTAAATAGACTTTCCCACCGGCTGCATCGTCGTCTCTGAAAACAAAAGGCACATTTGCTTTTTGCAATCCTGCCGCCAGTGCGTGAAAAAGAGTTGGTTTTTCTAATCCTGAGTAATCATTTTGCCGGGTTTCAACGAAACTGTTTAAATCGCCCATTCCAACTTCAATCCATTGAAACGGCAACAGGTTCTCGTCTTCGGATTTCATGGTAAAGTAGATCCGGATTTTATCATCGGGAGAAAGCACTTTTAAAGTAACCTGACTTTCAACCTCAAAACCTTCCACAAAAGAAGTTAAAATTGTTTCACCTGACTGCAGGGCCACGAAAAAAGCTTGTCCGTCCCTTTCCATAATTTCTCCAACAGCCGGATTTGAAGAGGTGAACCGCACCGGAATTTCCATTTTTTCCTGTTCGTTATCAAAAACCTGCGCAGCCAATTCCAGCGTGTCGCCGGGATAAACCGATAAAAAATCAGAGAAAAGCCGGATGGTTTCCGGTTTAACCACTTTTAGTGAAACTGTTTCAATTTCGCTTCTGGCAGAAATCCGAATTTCGGTTTCACCTGTTGTATATGCGTTTAACCACCCGCTGTTTTCAGTTTTAAGAATATCTTCATTCTGAGAAGAAAAAGAAATAACTGTTTCCGTTTTTCTGCCTTTTTCGAAATAAACAGCTTCAAGCTGAATCGAATTTCCAACCACAACTTTTGATGGATGGGAATAAACCACCAGGAGATTTTCTTTCCCCGAAATGGCCGGATTAGGTTTTACTGCTTCCACCCAGGCCACATCGGTGGAAATTTCGCCCAGCCAGCCGGCGCTGACCAGACTGCCCGAAACAATTTTCACGAAATGAATGGAATCCAGCTCCACATAATTCCCCAGAGAATCGACTGCCCACGAAATATCGATTGGATCGCCACCGGCTCCTTCAATTTCTTTTGTGTAAGGATTATCAGGAACAAACATGTCAATTCCCTGTCTGTGCGGATGGCTGTCGGCATAACCGAACGCCGGCGGTTTCACTGTTATTTCCTGGTTATTGGAAAAATCGATTTCGGTGGTGAGCAGTGTTCCCCGAAAAGTTACCGAATCGCGGGGGTATTGCGGAAAGTATTGTTGTGTTGGATAATATTCCTGAAGGTTAAAACTGTTTGCTGTTATCCGGCCTGTTCCTTCTGAATTGTCTCTCCATAAAACATCCCGGCTATCGGTTTTAAAATACGTAACTTCGTAATTCTGAACCGTTTTTGAATGGAAATGATGGCTGCCTGCAATCCCGTACCAGGTATCGTCGGGCAGGCCGTTTTGGTTTTCATCCTGCATCACCCAAACCACGCCGGGTTCCGATGAACCGGAAAAGGCATTCCCGAAAAGGGTAAAATCAATCCCGTAAGGATTATCCGGATGATTGATGCAGGCTTCTTCAAATCCCAAAATTAAATAACCGCCAAAACTGCCCAGTGAAACCAGACTGCTGAAGTTTTCAGTCATTCTTTGAGCGGCCTGCGGAGTTCCAATATTTTCGATATTGATGTGCTGACCCGGTGCAGGGCTGAATTCCCACAGTTTTGAGGCTGAATTTTGCGCAAGGCAAACCAACCCTAAAAGTACGAATACGGATAAAATCGTAATTTTTTTCATTCCCCTTTGTTTTTAAACTGAACACGGGGAAATAAAACGTCAGGTAATGAAACCGTCGCTTTTATTCCCGAAAGCATTTTTGAAAATGGCAGGTCTTCTGGCTTGCCCCAATTGTCGGCTGCCTTCCCGTCCCGCTCCCGATAGTTATCGGGACGGAACAGTGGCAAAGGTTGCCGTCAACATGAAAGGCTTACAGCTGCGGGTACAGCTCCGGACTTCCCCGATAGCAATCGGGGTCACCGGATTCCCTTTTGTTGTGAACCATTTTCGGTGCAAAGGTAATAAAACGGGAATAATTTTCTATTTAGAACAACTCATTGATTAAAAAACCTGGTAGTTTTGAATTAAGAGTACAATTGAGAAAATAAAAAACACATTTAATAACTAAAAATGCAGGTTGTTTAATAATTATCCGAATATTCAGTCTGCGCCGAAAGCTTCTTTTGCTGATCCCAAGGAGTTCCTTCGGAAAAAACCGTTACCCTATGGCTTATTAATGCTGATGCAGTGAAATCCGCCACTAAAACGGTTTAAATCATAAGCCGGAACCGGAATAATCTCTTTTGAAGGAAAGACCTTCTGAAATATGCGGATAACTTCATTTTCCTTTGCCTGAAATACTTCGCGGTTGGAATCATTTGTAACATCAACATAAGAAGGCAGGATAACCTGCGAATTTGTAACTATAAAATTCAGGTAGCTGGTAACTGCCGCCGCTTTTCTTTTTCCCTGTGGAGTGGGCTGTTCGAATAGTAACAATGGGGCAAAAGGCACCTGTATCACGTTTAATTTATTTCCATCCTGGTCGGTTGATTCCATAAGAATCCGGTAATTTTCGTCGAGCCGCTTTTTTGCCTCGGCCAAAATGGGGTGAGAACCGGCTTCTTCTTCTGAAACACTACTGATTAAAACAGTTTGTGCATTGGCAAACCGGCAAAATTCATCCACATGTCCGTTAACGCCATTGGGGTAAATATCTTCAAAAATCGGCCCTGTAAACTGGCCGTCATCCTGCGGAATTCCCTGTTTAAGCCAAATAATCTTTTCCAGGTGAAGGGCATTTTTTAGCTCAACCTCAATCACCTCCTTTGTTTTTGGTTTATTCTCCAGTAATTCATGCGACTCAACTAAGATTGCTGTACCTTTCCCGTTTACCTCCCTTGAGCCTCCTGTACTGTTTAGCGGAATTTGAATCAATGGAGTTTTTAGTTTTTCAGCAATCTGATCAACAAATTTTAGCCGTCTTCTGAAATATAAGAAATTAACAAGCTTCCTTTTTCCCTGGTCACTCACCAGATACGCCGGACCAAAATCCCTAAGCCAGGCATTTGCAGGTATCCAGTTCAATGAAACAAAATCAATGTTCTCAAGGTTACTTTCGTATTTTTCAAGAATCATTTTAATATTCTTCTGGTCGGCATTTTCTTTTACAAAAAGTGTAACCTTGTCTTTTTGTGAAATGATTCCCGCAAGTTTTGGTACGATTTCATAAAAATCGGTAGTCCATACAAAACAGGTTGAAG
>Ga0334883_1002020_pt1 | contig 26972 bp, 21 predicted proteins | sample GraSluR1_MG_6_FD_207230 | JGI IMG/M metagenome (GOLD analysis project Ga0334883, IMG submission 207230) | Sludge microbial communities from methane-producing bioreactor in Wageningen University, Netherlands - Granular Sludge_09_05-R1 | ecosystem: Engineered > Bioreactor > Anaerobic >...
CTGTCTCCGATCAGCTCTCCTCGCCGTGGCCCGCGCCTTCGTCCTCAGACGCTTCGTCCTCGTCGCCGTGTGGGTCCAGCTCCTCCAGGCGCGCGGCCTTCTCCATCAGCCCCTCGGGGGGCGTCATCTCCGGGTGTCTGCGGAAGTAGTCGATCATCGCGGCTGCAATGCCCTGCTCCGCGAGGACAGAGCAGTGCATCTTGACCGGTGGAAGCCCGCCAAGCTCCTTGGCCACGGTCTTGTTGCTGATCGTGAGCGCCTCCGCAAGCGTCTTGCCCTTGACCAGCTCGGTGACCATGGAGCTGGTGGCGATCGCCGCGCCGCATCCGAAGGTCTTGAACTTGACATCGGTGATGACCTGGGTGTCGGCATCGATGGAAAGCGTGATGCGCATCATGTCTCCGCACGTGGGATTGCCCACATCACCCACGGCATCCGGGTTCTCAATCTCGCCCATGTTCCGTGGGTTCTGGAAGTGGTCCATAGTCTGCTCGGAGTACATTCTGCTCACCTCAGGGGTGTGTATAACCACACTATATGCCTGCGCCTGCGGCCTGTCAATACGGCGGACGCGGGGGTGTATGCTGCGCGCCGGCCTCTTCCCCATTGCCGCTTTGCGAACTTATGTTCGATTCTACCGAGCAGGGGCCCAATCGCCGGTCTGTGGGCCCCAGAACGGCCGGCACAGATCGGCCACCCACTCCATGCCGGCCCGCGTCGCATCGCCATCGGTATCCAGAGCGAAGTACACCTCGAAGGTCACCAGGGCGCGAGGATTGACATCCAGGATGGCGCCGAGGACCGCGGGGATGTCGATCCACAGTTGTCCCGGGAGCTGGTCAGGATGTACGGGGACCTTGCGCAGACGGCCCTGCTCGCGGAGGGTGCCAAAGTCAAAGCCCTCGTGGATCTGGTTGTTGTAAAGGTGGATGGAGCCGACATGTGGCGCGACGAGGGCGGCGAACCTAGTCAGGTCGAAGCCGTAGGCGTGCGCATCCAGTGCGGCGTGGCCGACGTCGAAGCACATGCCGACACCAAGGCCGCAGAGGGGCTCGAGCACGGCCAGGTAGTGCTCGGGACGGGACAGAAGCGGCTGGCCCATCATGTTCTCCAGATGTAGCTCAACGCCGGCCCCGCGGGCGGCCGCCGCCAGCCTCTTCCCCACCTCCAGGGCCGCCTCGACGGCCCGCTCCGGCGTCCATCCGCACGGATTGGTCTCGCCCAGGACCGCCACGGCGCGCTGGAGGTGGACCACCAGATGCGAGGCGCCCCATCGGGCCGCCCGGTCCAGCTCGGTCTCGATCAGGGTGATGGAGCGCTGTGAGCGCTCGGGATCGGTATCGAAGACCGCCGCCAGTAGGGGATAGCCGTCCGGCCCGCTGTCGCGGAAGAGTGGACAGTGCACGCTGAGGGCCGGTGCCGTGCGCTCCAGGTGCGCACGGACGGCCTGCTCCTCATCCCGAGGGACGATGACCAGCTCGACGCGGTCCATGCCGTAGCTCTCCACACGCTGCAGGTGCTCGATCCTGGCCGCGACCATCCCCAGTCGCGTGTCAAAACGGCGATTGCTTTGCATAGTAGGCTTTGGGTGCGGAGGTGATGGTGGTCGGTCGGACGAACTAGCCGGTCAGTCGACGCCACGGCCGCGGGTGCCTGCGGCCACCACAGACCAAGGAGATGGCACGGATGTCCTATCACCACTGTGTCGTGGGTCTCGTCCTGCTGGCGGTCTGCGCCGCGTTCCCGGCTCTGGGAGACGGACCGGACCATCTGGCGACAACAGTCTCGCTGCAGGAGAGCCAGGTCCGGCTACAGCCGGGCAAGGACGCGTACGTGACACAGACGACGCGCATAGAGCTGACCGCCGGAGAGAACGATCTGGCCTTCGATTTCGGCACGCTCGGGATCCCGCTGGATGCCCTGGACTTCGGCGTGGAAGCGGCCGCGGGCCGGCTGACGGTCTCGGAGCTATCCATCGTCCCGCAGGCTCCGGGTGTGGCCCACTGGACGGTCACCGCCGACGAGCGATGCGGCGCACGGGTGACGGTTGGTTTCCCGCTCAAGGGCATTGAGTGGCGAGTGGAATACTCGGCCGTGGTCTACCGCGACGTGGCGACGCTGGACATCAAGGCCGGCCTGGTGATCACCAACAAGAGCCCGATTCAGTTCCCGGCCGCGCAGGTGTCCCTTCCGGGAGGCCTTCTTCTGACAATCCCGCTGAAGCGCGACGAGACCCTTGAGGCTCACCTCTACACCGCGAACTCCGTGCCCTACCAGGCCTCGTTTGTGTACGATGCCCCCCGCTACGGCGCCGGCGTGGTAGCGCTGATGCGCGTGCTGCGCCAGGGGGATGCCCAGTTCGCCCAGAGCCCGGTGCCGGCCGGCAAGATCCGCCTCTACGCTCCCGGAGCCCCGGGGGTGTACCTGGGCGAAGACAACCTTCCGTACCTCGCGCCCCGTGAGCCGGTGAACATAAAGCTCGGGACCGTGCCGGACCTCCCGGTGGCGCGCAAGCTCGTTTCCGCGACGAAGATCGACACTAGGTCTGACGTCCGGGACAAGCTGGTCCTGTTCAACGAGGACGATGCCGTTGAGATCGAGGTCAAGAACCTGCGCAAGATGCCGGTGGATGTCGTGGTCAGAGACGAGATCGCCGGCGACTTTGCGATCATCAAGCAGAGCGACGAGTTCTCGCGGGTCGACTCCGACACGGTACAGTTCGAGGTGACGCTACAGCCGGGCGAGACCAAGACGGTCGGGTACACCGCCCGCAGGTACAATCTCCAGCCGTAGCCTCAAGCTCAGGCAGCCAGAGCCGGATGGGTCACAGGCAACCCATCCGGCCGCCTCTCTCCCCGCCACATGCTCCGAGGCACACCACGTCGTCCCCTGCAGTGCCCGGCTCCACTTCCCGTCTCTACGCAGCGGTTGGCCCAGAGTCGGCCGTCCGCGCCCGCCCCCGAGGCTCTACTGGTCCTGGGACGTCTGGTAGTTGGGGGCTTCCTCGGTGATGATGATGTCGTGCGGATGGCTTTCGCGCAGTCCGGCGGCGCTGATGCGATAGAACTCGGCCTCTGTCTTGAGCTGCTCGATGCTGTGGGCGCCGCAGTAGCCCATGCCCGAGCGTAGCCCGCCCACGAGCTGGAGAACTACCGCCGAGAGCGGGCCCTTGTAGGGTACCCGTCCCTCGAGGCCCTCGGGGACGAGTTTCTCGGTGGCAACGCCCTCCTGCTGGTAGCGGTCGCGGGTCGTGCTGCGGTCGCGCATGGCGCCCAGCGACCCCATTCCGCGGTAGACCTTGTAGGTGCGCCCACGGAAGAGGACCGTCTCACCGGGGCCTTCCTCGGTGCCTGCGAACAAGGCGCCGATCATGACGCAGTCGGCACCGGCGGCGATGGCCTTGGTGATGTCGCCGGAGAACTTCACGCCACCGTCGGCGATGATGGGCACGCCATGCTCGCGGGCAACTTCGGCGGCATCGGCGATGGCGGTGATCTGGGGCACTCCTGAACCCGACACGACGCGGGTTGTGCAACTGGAGCCCGGGCCGAGACCGACCTTGACCGCGTCGGCGCCGGCGGCGATCAGGTCGCGACAACCCTGGGCCGTGGCGATGTTGCCGCCAATGACCGACGTCTCGGGGAAAGCCTCCTTGAGGGCGGAGACCATGCCGATGACGTTCTCGGAGTGACCGTGCGCGGCGTCCACCACCAGGACGTCGACCCCTGTGGCCACCAGCGCCGCGGCCCTATCCTTCCCGTCACTCCCCACGCCCACCGCGGCTCCGACCCGCAGGCGTCCCAGGGCGTCCTTGCAGGCCGTGGGGTACTTGGCGACCTTCTCGATGTCCTTGATGGTGATCAGGCCCAGGAGGTAGAACTCCCCATCGACCACAGGGAGTTTCTCAATGCGATGGGTGTGCAGGATCGCCTTGGCCTCGTCCAGGGTTGTGCCCTCACCGGTGGTGACGAGATGCTCGGAGGTCATGGCCTCACGCACAGGCTTGTCCATGTCGGTCTCGAACCGCAGGTCGCGGTTGGTGAGGATCCCCACGAGCTTCCTGCCCTCGGTGATGGGCAGCCCCGAGATGCGGTACTTGGCCATGAGCTCCTCGGCCTCGCCCACCTTGGCGTCCGGAGACAGGGTCACGGGGTTCACGATCATGCCGCTCTCCGAGCGCTTGACGCGGTCGACCTCCACGACCTGCTCGTCGATGGAGAGGTTCTTGTGGATGATCCCGATGCCCCCCTCTCTGGCCAGTGCGATCGCCAGGGGGGCCTCGGTGACGGTATCCATGGCGGCGCTGAGCAGCGGAATGTTCAGCCGGATGTCCCTGGTGAGCTGCGTCGAGACGTCGACGTTCACCGGGACCACATCCGACCTCCGAGGCACCAAGAGCACGTCGTCGAAGGACAACGCAAGCCTGGGCACGTCACTCATGGGACTCACCTCCTGGGGTATGCCTCGCTGAAACGGGCGATGTACTCCTGCTTCCACTGCTCGTCCTCGGCGTCCTGGAACTCAATCCCGGCCCAGATCAGCGGGGTAAAGTCCTGTGGACGCTTGAGGAAGGCCATCAGTTCGGGGTTCTCCGCGCCGGTCTCGTAGAGGCCCCTGGACGCCACCAGACCCAGCTCAGGTACCTCGGCGCAGCGCGCATGGCGAAGCCTGGGGACCTCACGCTTGAGATGCGGATTGGGCACCCACCCGCGGTCCTCGGTGCGGTACCAGGCGAAGCCCCGACAGCGCTCGGCGCCGCCGTAGACAGAGGCGAAATCCGAGCAGACCCAGTTGGTCGTCACCAGGACGTTGTCCGGGTCGGGGTTGATGGTCACATGCCCGAAGTTCGCGGGCATGAGGGCCTTCTGGCCCTCCTCGCATTCCAGCGCGATGCAGCTTCTGACCTCCACATCATCGGGCCCGGCGTTCATATCATCCACTTCCTGCATGAGGAAGATGGCCCTGCCGTGGGCGACCTCATACACCTCGGGATAGGAGCAACCACCCTTCCAGATAGGCGGGTGGTAGTGGCCGGAGGTCTTCATCAGCTCCTGGCCAAACAGGTGCTGGCGGAACAGACTCATATCGTAGCGGAGGCTGTAGGTCTTCAGCAGGTCCTCATTGCCCTTCAGCCCCAGGTTGCGGAACATGAAGTAGACGATCTCCTGCTCGTGACCGGTCACGCTGCCGGGGTCCTCGAGGATCGGGGCGAGCTTCTCGAAGGTGCGTACCGAGTACTCCGGGCGCTGGAACACCGCGCCGGGGGTGTCGACAAAGGACAGATGCAGCGCTTCGGGATCCATGTAGACATTCAGACCGCCGGCGTCCAGGCGCTTCATGCGTGAGGGCCTCCTGTTTGAGGCAGCGTGTGAGAGACGGCGATCCAGAGGGATCGCTCTGTCACCCGGAAATGTGACGTCCGGGGCGGGAACGACGATCGACGCAAGGGTGACCTACGACTCGATTGCGGACAGCAGCGCCACTGCGGCGGCTCCGACGACGCCGGCATCGTAGCCGAGGGACGCACCCACCACCCGTGTGCTCTCGGCGGGCACCGGCATGGCATAGCGCCCGAAGGCCTCCCGGACCGGCCGCATGTAGGCCTCGCCGATCTCGGACACCCCGCCGCCGAGCACGACGATCTCCGGGTCCAGCAGGTTACAGGCAATGGCCAGGGCGCGCCCCATGTGCTCGGCGGCTTCGCCCACGATCGCCAGAGCCCAAGGGTCGCCCGACGCGGCCAGGGCGCCCACGTCCTTCCCCGCCGGCGGCTCTCCGGGGCGGTCGCCCCAGCGTTGGCGGGCCATGCGTCCGATGGCATCGCCGCTACAGAGGGCCTCCACGCAACCTCGCTTGCCGCACGGGCAGTCCGGCCCCGTCGGGTCCAGTACCATGTGCCCGAACTCGCCGGCATTGCAGTGGGCGCCGTGGTGGATCGCCCCGTTCACGAGAACCGCGCCGCCCACACCGGTGCCGATGTTGACATAGAGGCAGGCGGCGGCACCTTTGGCGGCGCCGAAGAGCAGCTCGCCCAGGCCGGCCGCATTGGCATCGTTCTCGAGCCACACAGGGAGGCCAAAGCGCGGCCCGAGGATGGCACCGGGGTCCACGTCGGCCCAGCCGGGGGCGTGGTGCGAGCGTCGGATTCGCCGGGCGCCGTGGTCCACCGGTCCGCCGAAACCGATCCCGATGCCCACCGGACGAAGCGCAGTCGCCGCCAGGATCACGTCGAGCATCTCGGCGATCAGCGCCAACGTTGCCTCGGCACCGTCCAGCCTCGGCGTCGGCCGACGTTGCAGCTCCAGGCAGCGGCCTGCGGCGTCCACCAGCGCTGCTGAGACTCTGGTGCCCCCCACGTCCACGCCCAGCGCGCAGGTAGCACGGTCCATGGCCCCTATCTGCCCGCCTCAACCAACGCGCGCTCCACCAGGCCGCAGAGAATGTGGCCGATGGTGATGTGGGCCTCCTGGACCCGCGCCGTGGTCTGGTGGGGCACGCGGATGGTCAGGTCGCACAGTTCGCCGAGCCTGCCGCCGCCGGCTCCGGTGAGCGCCAGTGTCAGGACCGACTTCTCGGCGGCCTTCTCCACGGCCCGCACGCAGTTGCAGGCATTCCCACTGGTACTGAAGGCGACAAGCACATCTCCGGGGCGCAGCAAAGCCTCCACCTGGCGGGCGTAGATGTCCTCGAAGCTGTAGTCATTGCCGATGGCTGTGAGGATCGAGGTGTCCGTGGTCAAGGCGATGGCGGCGTAGCCGGGGCGCTCCAGCAGGAAGCGGCCCACCAGTTCGCCGGAGAGATGCTGGGCGTCGGCGGCGCTGCCGCCGTTGCCACAGAGCGCCACGGTACCTCCGGCCAGCATGGCCCGGGTCAGCATCTCGCCGGCCGCCCGGATGTCATCTACCAGCTCATCGGCCATGCGACGCTTGAGCTCGGCGCTCTCCAGGAGCACCTGCCTGATATCCTGCTCCATCGGTGTGATGCCTTTCGGGCGAAGTGGTCCGGTGTGGGGCCGCGTACGGGCGCTGTAGCGCAGCGCAGCTCCACCCCTGTCCGTAGACGCCGTAGCTCCCGCCGTTCACGCCGCTGACGCCGTAGCCGCTGACGCCGTGGCCGCTCCCGCCGTTGACTCGCGACTCGCCGACTCGTGACTCGCGACTGTCGTCCTAGTACCTGGCGAAGAACTGCGTTGCCCAGTAGTCGCCGTTGTCGTTGGCCGCCACACCAATCCCTATCTTCTCGAAGCCGTCGCTGAGGATATTGGCGCGATGCCCGGGGCTATCCATCCATCCCTGGTGCGTGTCATGGATGTTGTCGGCGTTGAGGCTGTAGATGCCGCGGCCGTACTTGCAGGCGATGTTCTCGCCGATGGAGTAGCTCCTGGGGCGCTCGAACACTCGCAGGAACCGGTCCTTGATGGTGCGGTAGCCCTCGACCGGCGAGTCGTGAGAGAAGTAGTCAAGATCGCGCATCTCATCGCTGTGTTGCCGGGCGATGACGGCCAGGATCGGGTCGGGGAGATAGGGCTGCAGCTTGCGTTCCATGCGTTCCTTGTTCGTCAGCAGGCACAGCAGCCCCTCGCTCTGTACGAGGAGTTCCCGGAGTCTGGTCTCGTCTTCGGTGGCCTCCGGGCTCAGAGCCGGAAAGGACGCGCGCTGCACCGCCCAGTAGTGCTCGACCGCGTCGTCGAGGTTCCCCTGCTGTTGGAGGACCACGGCCAGCAGTTGGTGCGCGGGGGTATAGTCCGGCTCGGCCTCCAGAGCGGCCTCGAGCTTGGCCGTGGCCTGGGAAAGCTGTCCATCGCGCCACAGGTCTTTGGCCTCGGTGGTGAGCTGCTTGGCCGCAGCCGGCTGCAGCGGTTCCTCCTGGGCGATGGAGCATGCGCCGAGACTGAGGGCAAGCAATGCACAGCCCAGGATCGCAAAGAGAGGTCTATGCACTTGCTTGCGCCCTTTCCGCGGCGATGATCGCTGCCCCGATGGCGCCCACCAGTTGCGGGTCGGAGGCGACGGTGATGGGCATGCCCACCGCCTCGCTGAGTGCCTGGAGAACTCCGACGTTGTGGGCCACGCCTCCTGTGAGGACGAGTGCCGGCCTGGCGCCGACTCGGGCGACCAGGTTCGCCACTCTCTTGGCCACGGAACCACAGATGCCCGCGGCGATGTCGGTGCGACGGACGCCCTGGGCAATGAGGCCGACAATCTCCGATTCGGCGAAGACGGTGCACACACTGCTGATGGTCACGGGAGCGTGGGCCGAGAGAGCGAGCTCGCCGAGCTCTTCGAGCTCCACACCGAGGGCCTCGGCCATGACCTGGAAGAACCGCCCCGTACCCGCGGCGCAGCGGTCGTTCATGGCGAAGTCCACAGGAAGCCCCGAAGGATCGACGGCTACCACCTTGCTGTCCTGGCCCCCGATATCGATGACCGTGCCCACACCGGGATGCAGGAAGTGGGCGCCCCTGGCGTGACAGGAGATCTCCGTCACGGTCTCATCGACGAAGGGCAGCGAGACCCGCCCGTAGCCGGTCCCGACGACGCGGACGACGTCGTCCACCGTGAGCCCGGCGTCGTCCACGGCGTCCAGGAGGACGGCATTGCCCGCTTCCCGCGGGCGCCAACCGGTGAGCTGGCGCGAGCGGCCGACGATGCGGGCGCTCTCGGAATCGTACACGGCGGCCTTGGCTGTGATCGAGCCCACATCGACGCCGGCGCCAATCATCGCAAGAACCTCAGCCACAGGTAGAGGGCCGAGAGTATCAGTCCCTGCAGGGTGATGGGGACGCCGTACTTCATGAACCTCACAAAGGAGATCGGGTGCTTGGCGCGGGCCGAGATGCCGGTACCGACGAGGTTGGCGGCGGCCCCCACCAGGGTGAGGTTGCCGCCCAGGCAGGCGCCTAGAGACAGCGCCCACCACAGGGGATAGACATCCGGAGCGTGCGCGGCCTCGATGACCCCGGCCTCCGGGTGCATGGCGGCGGCCATGCTGTGGATCAGCGCGGTCATCGTGGCCGTGAAGGGCACATTGCCGATGACGGCGGAGCCGATGGCCGAGAACCACAGAACCAGCATCGTGCTTGCGACCACATTTCCCGCCGTGATTGCCAGCAGGGCGTTGCCCATGATCGCCACGGCGCCCACCTTCACCAGAGCACTGACCATCACGAACAGGCCGATGAAGAAGAAGATGGTGGGCCACTCCACCTCACGCAGAGCCTCCTCCGGGCCGGGCCGGTACATCAGGACCATCAAGGCCGCGCCCGTCAGGGCCACCGTCGCCATCTCCAGGTGCAGCACACTGTGCAGTGTGAACCCGGCCAGCGTGACGCCGAACACCACCAGCGAGCGGCGTAGCAGGCGCTTGTCGGTGATGGCCTGGGTCTCGTCGAACTGCTCGATGTTGCGGCGCTGCTCCTCGGTGACATGGACGCGCCCGGGCATGAACAGCTTCACGGTGACCAGGAAGACGGCGAAGACCACCAGGACGACGGGGGTGTTCACATTCAGGAAGTCCAGGAACGAGATCTGCGCGGTGGACCCGATGATGATGTTCGGGGGGTCGCCGATGAGCGTGGCGGTGCCGCCGATGTTGGAGGACAGGATGACGCACATGATCATCGGGACAGGGGTGATATTGAGGGCCCGGCAGATGAGCAGGGACGCAGGCACGGTAAGCAGCACCGTGGTGACGTTGTCAAGCAGCGCGGACAGGAGCGCCGTGGCCACCGAGATCAGGATCATGATGGTCACGGGCTCGCCACGTCCGAGCTTGGCCGACTTGATCGCGACCCACTCGAAGACCCCGGTCTGGCGCATGATGTTGACGATCACCATCATGCCGATCAGCAGGAAGATGGTGTTCCAGTCGACGCCGCCGACCTCGCCGCGGCCGTGCAGGGCCTCTTCCTGTGTGACCAGCCCGAGCAGCAGCATGGCAACCGCCCCGACCAGCGCGACGGTGGTCTTATGCAGCCGCTCCGAGGCGATCAGGCCGTAGGCGGTGAAGAAGACTGTCGTGGTCAGGGCCTGCTCGGCGGTCATCACCGTCCCACGCAGGGCGATGTACATGGCCATCGCCCCCAGGGGGTAGGCGATGGCCAGGAAGGTACCCAGACGCAGTCTGTACAGGGCGGCGCCGAGTATGGCGGCGCCGACACCAAGGATGATCAGTTCGTCAGCGCTCACTAGGGGGCCTCAAGTCCGGCGGAAGTCTCCGCGATTCGACGCAGTAATGTCTCCGAGGTGATGACTCCCGTCGGCCTCGCCTCGTCCACCACCGGGAGTACCGGCAGGGCGAGGGCGGACATGATCCGCACGGCCTCCAGGACCGGCTCGTTACCGTCCACCGCGCACGTGTCATCGATCCTCAGAGCATCGCTCACCAGCGCGCCGCAGGCGTCGGCGAAGTTGCAGGATCCAAGGTCCAGGTCGGGTGGCAGGAAGCTCAGATCCGTGAGATCGCCCAGATAGTCGGGCAGTAGCAGCCGCAGCACGTCCACATCCCGCAGCATGCCCACCAGTTGGCCCGTCTCATCCACCACGGGAACCGCCCGCAGGCCGCTTTGCACCAGCGATGCCGCCGCGGCACCGGCCGGGTCTCCCGGGTGGACGGCCACCTCGTTTCGTTGCGCCAAGTCGCGAACCCTCATGGGATGGCTGACCCCTTCTGCGCCGTGTCGATCGGCTGCGCAGAGGATTATACCAGCGACTTCAAGACAGGGCAAACCCGGTGCTCGCCAGCCCGTGACGACGGCCTCGCCGCCGCGGCCGGCGGGCTCGCCTCACCGCCCGGCTGAGCGGTGACGGAGGACTCCTGGGGTGGGAAAACGAATGCTACCATCCTGCCACTCGTGTCCGTGCCCGATGGATTGGGCCACGGGCGCATTTCCTGCACAAGGAGCTGCCATGTACCGCTTCCTCATCCCCGTGTTGCTGGCCGGCGCGATGGCCGTCGGCTGCGCCGCCCCCGAGGCAACCGCCGTCCGCCCGACAGAGTCCCCCACCATTGACGGTCGCCTCGAGGAGGACTGCTGGCAAGAGCAGCCTTCGATGACCGATTTCTCCGTCCTCGACCGCAACACCCCGGCCGCCGCACAGACCCGGGCGTGGATCGCCTCGGACGCCGACGCCCTGTACATCGCCATCATGGCCCTTGAGCCAAACCCGGCGGAGATCCGGACAGCGGCCACGACTCGCGATGGCGCGGTCTACAATGACGATGCCATTGAGATCCTCATCGACGCCGCGCGGGACCGTTTCACCTTCCTGCACTTCGCTTTCAACGCCGCCGGCGTGCAGTTCGATGAGGCCGGCGACGCCGTGGGGGCAGACCCCGGATGGAACGCTCCATGGACGGTGAAGACCTCTTTGGGCCCGGACTACTGGGCCGCCGAAGTCCGTCTGCCCTTCGCGATCCTGAGACTGTCGCCGGATGTGAGCGGCACCTGGGGGCTCAACGTCTGCCGCCACCGCGCCGCGGATGGCGAGTTGTCCTCCTGGTCGCCTACGGGCGGAGGCTTTGCGACTCCGCAGAACTTCGGCACGGTGCAGATCGGCTCTGACCTCACACCGTTCATGCTCCAGATGGCGGTCACCTCGTGGGGCCGGGGAGCGATCGGCCACAACTCGGCAACCTGCAGACTCACCAACCAGACGGGCGACACGTGCGCCGTGGACCTGGTCCTGGAAGTCAAGCCTCCGCAGGAGGCGGCCCGCGGCACCAAGGTGCCCACCATCCCCCTCGCCGCCGGAGCCGCGGCGGAGGCCGAACCCGTCTACCAGCTCTTCGAGCAGGGAAGACACGAGTTGACGCTCACCGCCACCGACGCCGCCGGGCGCCTGCGCCGTGCCGAGGGCGTCACCGTCGACGTCACCGCACTGGCCGACTTCATGGTCTTCAAGTCGTTCTATCGCGACGACGTCACGGTGACTTACACCATCCACGCGGCGGCGGACCTCGCCGCCAGGTGCCAGGTGCGGGGCGCTATGCGCCGCGAGGGCTCCACGGAGGTCCTGGCGGAGACCGCGCTGTCCCCCGAGGCCACCGGCGGCAGGTTTGGCTTTGACACCTCAGCCCTACCCCTCGGCGACTACGAGATCGTCGCGACCCTGCAGGGCCCGGACGGCGAGGACCTCGTCAGCGACACTCTCCGCTTCTCCCAGCTTCGCGACGCGGCGGTGGGCGACCGAGCGGTGACGGTGCGGGACGACAACATGCTGCTGGTGGAGGGCAGGCCGTTCTTCCCCATCGGCATCTACGAGAGCCCTGCCACGGAGAAGACGCTCGCGGGCTACGTCGAGGCCGGCTTCAACCTGGTCAACATCCATCAGGTCTCGCCGCCTGCGGCGATCCCGATCCTCGATAAGCTCAGCGAGTACGGGGTGAAAGCCTGGCTCCCGCTGAGCCACACGCTCGACCTGTCCACGGATGCAGACGCGCGCAAGGAGAAGCTGGCCGACTATGCCGCACGTATCGGCGGGCACCCGGCGCTCCTGTGCTGGGAGAGCATCGATGAGCCGGCCTGGGGCTCACAGGACGCCGAAGGCCTCTACGACGGCTACCGGTACCTGCGCGCCCTGGACCAGCAGCGCCCGATCTGGACCAACCATGCGCCGCGCAATCTCGTCTCCACTCTGGCCTACTTCAACCGCGCCACGGACATCGGCGGTGCCGACATCTACCCGGTGCCCGAGCCTCAGCGCCAGTCGAACCTGCCCAACCCGGCCATCAGCGTGGTTCGCGATGAGACGCTCAAGAACATCGAGGCCGTCAACGGGGAGAAGCCGATCTTCATGGTCCTGCAGGGCTTCGGCTGGAAGGAGCTCTCCAGGACGCCCGAGGAGCACAGCGACGCGGTATTGCCCACCTTCGAGCAGTCGCGCTTCATGGCCTACGACGCCATCGTCAACGGCGCCAACGGCGTGCTGTACTGGGGCACCAGTTACACGAGGAAGCCCTCGGTGTTCTTCTCGGAGCTCAAGAGCCTCACCAGCGAGCTGGCCGTGCTGCACGATGTGCTGGCCGAGCGTGTGTTCGCCCAGGACGGGGCCGCACAGCTTGAGGCCGGCGCGGACGAGATCAAGCTCCTGCACAAGCGGCACAACGGCCGTCACTTCATCCTTGTGGTCAACGAGAGCCCCGAGCCCGTCACCGCCGGCATCTCGGCTCCGGCCGTGAGCGCCGCGAGCCTGCGCCGCCTGTTCGAGGGTCAGGAGGTTTCCGTCCGCGACGGCCGCTTCTCGCTGGAGCTGGCCGGGTACGGTGTGGCGGTACTGTCGGACGACGCCGACCTCCGGGACGTGCGCAAGGACTTCTCGGCCGAATGGCAGACGCCAAGGGTTGAGCTCTCCAGCGTGGACCTGTACGAGGAGGGCAATCTGCTGGCCAACCCCGGATTCGAGCTGGACGCCGATGGCGACAATCTGCCCGACCGCTGGCCGTCGCAGTCCTCGTTCGTCGCCGACAGCCCGGTGGGCGAGGCCCGTACCGGTGAGCGCGCTCTGCGCATCACCAGTGGTTACGAGGACTTCGCCCCCCTGTGCATACAGCACCGCATCGACGTGCAGGCGGGCAAGACCTACGAGCTGAGCGCCTGGGCAAAGACCTCCGAGCCCGGAGTGCAGTTCCGGATCTATGTGGAATGGACCACAGGCGGCAGGTGGTTCAGCGGCATCCTGCCGTGGACCGAGGGCTCGGGCCAGTGGCAGCAGGTGAGCCTGCGCTTCACCCCGCAAGTGGGCTCGGCCGGCTCCGCGTACTGCGTCCTGCAGCTCAAGGGCAAGGGCACGGTGCTCTTCGATGACGTGGCGCTACGCGAGGCGGACTGAGGCCGCCGCCGGCGGTTGCCGTATGTCGTCCGCCGGGCAGCTCGCAGGCCCTTTGCACGCAGTGGCCAAAACCACCGTGCCCGCGGGCCTCCAAGCCCGCATCGTGCGGCGCACCCGGATCGCCGCAAAGCACTGACCGTCCGCTGACCGGGCCCGCCGTTCGCCGTGGAGGCCGTATCACCGCGACATCCCATGCACAGACACCCAGAGGGTAACCCATGGACCTGCCCGACATCTCGCGCTCGCTGGAGCTGTACCGCCATGCCATGGAGGTCATTCCCGGTGGGACTCAGCTTTTCAGCCGCCGTCCCGAACGCTTCGCACCGGGAATCTTCCCTCCCTTTGTCACCCACGCCAAGGGCACTCGCGTGTGGGACCTGGACGGGAACGAGTACATCGACTTCCTCTGCGGCGTCGGCCCGGTGATCCTCGGCCACGCCTACGCGCCGGTGACCGAAGCGGTCATCGCGCAACTGCGCAAGGGCAGTGCCCTGCCTGTCAACCACCCTCTGGAGGTGGAGCTGGCGGACCTGCTGATCGAGACGGTGCCCTGCGCCGAGATGGTGCGCTTCTGCAAGGCCGGGGGTACTGCGGACGAGATGGCCATACGCATCGCCCGCGGGCACACGGGCCGCGACAGGGTGGCCTTCTGCGGCTACCACGGATGGCACGACTGGTACCTGGCCGCCAACCTCTCCGGCGGCGACACACTCAACTCGCACCTCCTGCCCGGCCTGGACATCCGCGGTGTACCGAAGGCCCTCGAGGGCACCGCGATCCCCTTCGAGTACAACAATGCAGATTCGCTACGGGCGGTGCTGGAAGCCAACCCCGGCCAGATCGCGGCCATCATCATGGAGGCCTCGCGCACCGATACTCCACAGCCGGGCTTTCTGGAGGCGGTTCGGCAATTGGCCGACGAGCACGGCGCGGTACTGATCTTCGATGAGGTCATCACAGGCTTTCGCCTGGCCATGGGAGGCGCTCAGGAGCGCTATGGGGTAACCCCGGATCTGGCCACCTTCGGCAAGGCCATGAGCAATGGCCACCCCATCGCGGCGGTGTGCGGCAAGCGCAAGGTCATGCAGGACGCGGCAAGCATGTTCATCAGCAGCACGTATTACAGCGACGCGGCGGGGATGGCCGCAGCAATCGCCACCATCCGCGAGCTGCGGGACAAAGACGCCCTCAGCCGCATCTGGCACATCGGCGCCCTGCTGCAGACGGGCTTCAACGAGCTGGCGGCCAAACACGGCCTGCCCGCCACCTGCGACGGCCTGCCACCGGTGACGCACCCACACTTCGTCTGCCCGCCGGAGCTGCTCAAGCCCCTTGTCACGCTCTACATCCAGGAGATGCTGCGCGGCGGCATCTTCGGTATCACCGTGAACTACATCTGCTACGAGCACAGCGAGCAGGACGTGGCCGCCTTCCTGGCCGCCGCGGACGGGGCCTTCGCCGCGATGAAGCGGGCCCTGGATGACGGGGATGTGCGCAAGTACCTGGAGGGCGACGAGAGGGGCGACGACTTCGGGCGGATGGTGAGGTAGGGAGCCACGGAGGAGAACGGCTGAGAACGGCGGACGGCCAACATCTCACCACGGAGACACGGAGAGCACGGAGTTCCACGGAGAACGGCAAGAGGGGCGACCGGCCGACCCCAGAGACACGGATAACGAAGGAGAACGGCTGAGAACGGCGGACGGCCAACCTCTGACCACGGAGACACGGAGACACGGGGACACGGAGAGCACGGAGAGCACGGAGTTCCACGGAGTTCCACGGAGAACGAAGGAGAGCGGCGGGAGGAAGGGCGGAGAAGGGGACATGCAGGTCAGGGACGCCGGGGCGAAAGAAGACCTGGTCATCTGGCTGATCTTCTGTCTGTCCGCGTTGGGGCCGCTGTTCGCGCTCCCGGCCTTCGAGGCTGCGGCCGTTAGCCGCTATGGCTCTGATGCCTGGTTGTGGGTCGGGATGCTCTTCGTGCCCGTGGTACTGCTCGCGCTGGTCGCGATCCCGTTCTTGGCCGTGCTATCGGCAGTGAGGAGCACGCGCCGTTACTCCTGCCCCGTGCTTGTGGCCTCCATCTTGCTCATCGCCGCGTCCTGGGCCGGAAACCACCTTGGCAATGGACTGCGCATGAACGCCTTCGCACGCCTTGGGGAGCGCAGCCGGCCGCTGGTGGAGGCGATCGAGGCCTACGCGGCCGACCGCGGGGAGCCGCCGGACAAGCTCCAGGAGCTGGTGCCGAAGTACCTGCCCGCCGTGCCCGGGACGGGCATGAGGGCGTGCCCGGAGTACGAGTACCGGAAGAAGGACGATCCCGAGAAGTGGGGCTACGGCAGCAACCCCTGGGTCCTCACAGTGCAGACCCCATCGGGTGGCATCAACTGGGACGAGTTCATGTACTTCCCGCTCCGCGACTACCCCGAGCATGGCTACGGGGGCTCACTGGAGCGGCTCGGTGACTGGGCCTATCTCCACGAGTAGCTTGCCGGCCGTGCCCAGGCACTCAGGCACCAGCAGTCGTTCTCCGTCGTTGTCTGTGTTCCGCCGCCGGCCGCTCTCCGTGGAACTCTGTGCTCTCCGTGTCTCCGTGGTGAGCCGTTCGCCTTCTGCCGTTCCCCCATCGCTCCCCCTCAGCACCCCAGCCCCCTCAGGTACTCTCGGTTCCTTCGGATCGCCCCCACTCCGTCGGCCGCTGCTTCCGCCGACTCCTCCTCGGCCACCAGCCAACCCGCGTACCCCGAGGACTGGAGCAGCGCAAGCACTCCGGGGAAGTCGCACAGGCCCTCGCCCAGTGGCCGCCAGTCGCGATTGGCGTCGGCGTCCTTCAGATGCAGGTGGGTGATGCGGTCGAGCTGGCCGGACAGGCATCCCATCAGGTCCTGACCGCCGCGGACAATGTGCCCGGTGTCGGGGCCAAAGCTGACGCAGTCGGGGTCCAGTTGCGAAAGCAGGTAGTCGTACTCCTCGGCCGTCTCCAGGAGCGAGCCGTGGTGCGAATGGGGGTGCACGTTGGCCGAGACGCCGGCAGCCCTCGCCGCCCTGCCGATCTCACTGTACAGGGAGATCGCGACATCCAGCTTCGCCCTTGCGTGCTCGCGCGAGAAACTGGCCGCTCCTCCGAGCCCCAGGCGCGGCTCCGGGAACTGGCGGACAAACTCGATGGCCTCCAGGGCGCCCTCCAGGTCCGCGCTCCGGCTCCCCGATTCCGTGAACCCGCTGGGGCTGGAGTAGGCGAAGCAGGCCAGCGCGAGGCTTCGGTCCTGCAGCTCCGCGATGAAGTCGTCAGGACGCTTCGCGAACTCCCCGATCATGTTGCAGGTGATCTCGATCCCCGCGTAGCCGGCGGCGGCGATCCAATCCAGGATGTCGGTGACCTTCCCCCGCCACCGATCTCCCTGCATCTCCCAGGTGTACGTCTGGCAGGCAACGCGTATCGTTGGCATAGGCGGCGTCCTTTGGGGAGTCGCGAGTCGGCGGGTCGCGAGTCCCGAGTCAACGGCTAACGGCGTCAACGGCGACGGTCCGGCCGGGCGGGGGCCGGAGAAGCTCGATCTACGGCGTCTTGGGTGCCAGGACCTGGTACAGATCGGGACGGCGTTGCAGAAGGATCGTCTCTTTCAGATCGTTGCGCTCCTCCGGCAGCTCCGTGGGCTGATACTCCGGGAGGTAGCCCGCCGGAGTGTGAGGCCTGAAACTGCGTACATACCGCCGGGGCCGGTCTCGATCCAGGTCGATGACGGCGGTCACCAGGCCATTGCTGCGGTACTGCGTACGGGCGACCGGAACGCCTGTGGGCTCGATGATCACGCTCCGGTGCATCGCCTCGGTGCACGAATGGGTGGCCTGGACGTGGAACACCTGAGCATCCATGCAGCGCGAGATGTCGCGCAGGTTCCGGTAGAGGGCGTCCGGCCCCCAGCTCTGGGTGGGGGTGAAGATGATGTCCGCGCCCTTCACCCCGTAGCTGCGGTCCAGCTCGACGAGGGCCTCGTCGGCGCAGATCCGCACCCCGGTACGCCCGAAATCCGTCTCGATGATCGGCGTCTCGTCGCCACAGACCTGCTCGTCATGGGTCTGGATGACCTTGAAGTACCTCCCCACCTCTTCCCCATCGCGCCCGTACACGATGGCCTCATTGCGCTCCAGGCGGTCCACCACGCCGGCCACCAGCACGTACATATTCCACTGCCCGGCCTTCTCGGCGATCCGCCGTAGGTTCTCCTTGGCTCTGGCGGTCTGGGCTGCAACGTGCTCTGCCGAGCCCCCGCTGATCCAGACGAACTCGTAGGTGCAGACGATGTCGCTGCCCATCTGCCCCGCCTCGTCCAGCCTGGCCAGCAGGTCCTCGATGCCCACGTGGTTTTCGATGGCCGTGACGCGGATCCTGCGCTTGGCCCATTCGCGGGGTTCGGGCATGCTTACCGGCTCGGTGAGGACGGAGAAGGCCGGCGAAGGGTGGGCGCCGCGCCCATTGCCCTGCAGCTCCGGGAAGGCGATCACGGCGGTGGCCACCGAGCCCTTGCGCGTGGTGGCCGCGACCCGCTGTCCCTCGCGGTTGATGACATATGACCGCCCTATCGGGCAGCCGCGGTAGGGCGGGAACATGTTGGTGATCCAGCCGGGGGCGTCGAACGAATACCTGGCGCAGGCGATGAAGACGTTGTAGTCCACGGCGCGCCCGGCAGCGGGCATGTCCTGGAGGTACTCGTCCTCCACCGGCTCCGGCTGCTGGCTCCAGAAGATCATCCGCGCGCCTTTGGCGGTGTAGACGTGGTCGATGTCGGCGAAGTACCGATCCGAGCCGATGCGCATGGCGATGGTCGCAAAGTCCGTCTTGAACACCGGCAGGTCGTCTCCCAGGTCCATGTCCTCATCCGGCATCCTGTGGGACTTGCGGTACTTGCCCACGATCTGCCCGGCCCGGTCGCACAGGAAGGAGGTCACATACCGCCTGTCGCCGTCGACCTCGCGCAGATTGCCGATCACGTACATCCGGTGCTCGGCGGCCCTGGCGGCGATGGCCTCGCTCAGCGGACCCGGGATGGCCTCGCCCTCGGTCTCGACGCACTCCATGGGCAGGCAGACGATGTCCGAGCCGGCCTGGGCCGCTTCGTCCAGGCGGTCCAGCACCATCTGCAGGCTGCGGCCCTCCTCGCTCCAGGGGAGAGTGACGACGCTCACACCGACGCGGCGATACCGGCGCTGCTGAAGCTCCCGGGCCGCGGCGGCGACGGCGCCCTCGGCCCCGGTGATCGCCACGTCGTCCACCGCCACATCCGCCAACGCGCCCTTCGTGCCCCCGATGGCGACAATCACGCCCGGCACCAGACCGAAGTCGGCGTCCTGCTCGCCTCTGGCGCACCAAGCCTTCAGCTCCGCATAGGCGCCCGCGACTTTGACCTCCTGCCAGTCCTCCGAGGGCCGCACCGTCGGGCCGTGGTAGATGAACCCGAAGGGAGTGATGGGTATCTTGATGCTCACCGGCACGTTGGCCTTGACCCAGAAGCCGATCTCCTCCATCTGGGGCACGATGGGCACCGGCTCGGGAAAGTCCAGTGTCCAGTAGGACAGGTTGTTGGCCGCGTCCTCCCCGAATTGCAGTCTGAGGCGCCCGCCGGCCCCATCGCGGCCGCTTTCGGCCTCGGCCCCATTGGCGAGCACCTCAACCGGCTTGTCGCCCCAGGTGTTGACGAACAGAGCCTCCGTCGCCGGGCCATCGAACGTGATTCGGTGCAGGTCCTCAGCAAGACACGCAGGCCCCGCCCAGAGCAACAGGGCGCCCAGCAGCGCAAGACACCTGGGCACTGCGATCACACTCCTGCCTGCGGATGCCACGGCCCGCTACTGCAAAGTGCCGATGGCCGTCAGGTCTGTGCGGTGCTTCTTCTCGTCCTCCCCGCCGCAGACGAAGATCCGGCTATCGGGCAGAAGCTGTGGGGTCATCCCGCAGTTGGGAATCGGGAGCGTACCGGCATCGGCGTAAGTGCCCCGCTGCGGGTCGAAGCGCAAGATGCGGTCGGTGAAGCTCTCGTCTACATCCGCCGTCCCGCGCCACTCCACGTATCCGCCCAGCAGATACGCCTGATCGCCTACGGCGATAGCATCCGCACACCGTGGAGCCCACGGCATGCGAGGCACGCGGCCCCAGCTCCCGGAGCCGGCGTCGAAGACCAGAGCGTCCCGGGAGTTGGCGAAGCCCTCTCTCCGCCGCATGTAGCCGCCGAACAGGTACACCCTCGTGCCTACCGCGGCGGCGGTCATGAGCGTGCGGCCGGCGCCCGGCATCTGCCCCAGCACCTGCCAGCCCTCTTCCAGCCGGGCCGTGTCCAGCATCAGCACGTCATCGTACAGCTCGCCGGCCAGTGCATTACCGTCGGCGCCGCCGAAGACGTAGAGCCTGGTGCCGATCACCGCCGAGGTCCCGTAGATGCGGGGTGCGGGCAATGACGGCCCTCGCAGCCACCGATAGCCGGTGGCTGTGGGCTCGCAGAGCCAGACATCCGCATAGTCGCGGACCCCGTCGCTGCCGGAGACCACATACAACCTGTCCCCAATGGCGCCACCGGTGCCGTATGAGAGGGCCACCGGCATCTCGGGGCCGGTGCTCCAGGTGTCCTGCGTCGGATCGTAGACGTACAGGTCACCGGACCAGACCTTGGTCTCGCCATCAATCCAGTGCGTACCTCCGGCGACGAGGACCTTGCCCTCCACCACGCCGCAGACCTGGCCGCCCTTGCCGATGGGCATGGGCTTCACCTGCTGCCAGGTGATGGTTTGGGCGCAGGCGGCCGACAACAGCAACAGACAAGCGACGACTGCGAGCGATCGGGACTCCATGGGCATAGACAACCTCCGGTTGGCGGGAAGCCGCCGGTGCTGCGACGAATTGTGCCACCACACCCTGCGTACCCCGCTTCCTCCTGGGCAGAGGAAGCGCTCCGACCGAGGCGAGGCCGACTGCCCGGATGGGCAGGGCCCACAGACGGCGGGTGGATGACATCGTGCCAGGTTCGCCACGGTAGGGGCTTTTACCTGTGAGGTTGAGGGCGCAAGGGAAGCTTCGGCACGGGTGTGGCCACAGCGGCCCCCCGGTCGAGGGAGACAGGTGCGCGAGTATCGGTGTGGGAGGAACAGGGAGCGGGTTGGATCGCGCGCAGGGCGGGCGAGCAGAGGGCCTGCGCGCGACAGAACTGGCCCCCGGGCGCCCTCCTAGCACCGACGTCCGCTGTTGGCCGCGGGGCGTGCGGCCGAGAAGACCCGATGTCCGCCGGGTGCCATCCTGGAGCGCCGGGAGAGGCCTCTCGGGCGACGCCCTGCGCGCACCACGGCCCTGGTGATGGCAGCCCAAGGGGACGATGGGCTTAGGGGCCGGAGCTTCTACATCTCCTTGCGCAGTGAGGCGAAGTCGAACACCATGGCCTTCGCGGTGGTGATGCGGACCCGGGCGCGGGCCTGCGGGTCGCCCACGATCTCGGTCAGTTCCGCCGCGGCCTTCGGGTCACCCACCGCCACCAGAGCGCAGACCACGGTCGCGGTCTGGTCCTGCAGGTCCTGGTCCTCCATGGCTCTGAGCCCCTCCTCGGCGGCCTGAGCCGCCGAGGCGGTCCGGTCGGGGTCCACGGCGGCCGTCGCTGCGCAGAGCACGGCGGCGCTCACCGCGCGGTCGGTCGCGGAAGCCGAACCCGCGGAGAGCTGCAGCGCCCGGTCCCACAGCGGCAGGGCCCGCTCGTAGGCGTCGCTATCGGCAACCACGAGATGATGGGCGAAGGCGGGTACCGCGGCGAGAGCCGCGATGCAGCCACGTACCGGGGCCTGACTGCTCTGCAGCCGGGTCAGCAGCTTGCCCGACACGTCGAAGGCCAGCGACGGGTCCCAGACATAGACACTCGCGCTCCACACCGCCTCGGCGGCCTCGTAGCCCCCGAGTTGGCTGTGCTCCTGCACGAAGCGTTTCGCGCGCTGCAGGTCTCCCGAGCCAAAGGTCGCGCCGAGGACCGCCGTCTCGGCCATGGCCCGAGCCAGGTCCAGGGGCATGTCCTGGGTCTCATCGGGGCCGGCGACCCAGTCGGCCTCCCGCACCTCCTTCGCGTCCGAGGCGGCCCACTCCCAGCACCGCTTGTCGCCCGCGAATGCAGCGCTGGCGATCAGCCCCGCCCTTCCCAGAGCCGCGTTGAGGCTCGTACCGGCCGGACTGGAGCAGGCCAGAGCCTCGTCCAGCAGCTCTCCGGCCAGCGCCAGGTCGGTCTTCCTGGCAAGCCCGGCGGCCTCGCTCAGCAGCGATGTGCGCTCATCGCCCTCCGCCGGCACCTGCCGCACCGTCTCCAGCGCCTCGCTCAGGGCCGCGGACTGCTGCCCTCCCTCGAGCGACCGCACGCCTCTGAGCTGCGCCCGCGCCACCTGGCCGACGGCCATCGCCTTCATGTCCGGCTCCGTCAGCGTCAGCGCGGCCCGCAGCGCGCGCGACCTGGCCTCCCTGGCGATGTCCGTGTGCGAGCTCTGCTCGGCGGCCTGCCCGTACGGAGGGTACACCGGCGGGCGCCAGTACATACCTTCGCCGTCTGCCAGCCCGGCGATCTCCAGATACGAGGTAACCTGGCTGTAGGGCGCCTCCGCGATACCCGCCACAGCCGCCATCGCCTGACCGAGCAAGGCGCGCACGGGCTCTGTCTCACCGAGCGTGATGTGCGTCCGCGCCTGACTGAGGCGCACCTGGGCCTTGTCCTCCGGACTCCCGGCACGGTCGGCGAGGGTGCAGGCCTGCTCGGCCAGCCGCAGCGCGGTGTCCGTCGATACCCGCACTCCGGCCAGCTTCTCAGCCAGGGACATCTTCGCACGCGCCCTCTCCATGGGACCCTCGATCTGCTCCACCGCCGCCAGGGCGGCGGGCAGATCCTTCTCCGCGAGGCCAGACGGGTCGGTTTCGTCGACCGACGGCCCCCAGGGGACGTCAAACCCCGCTCGCGTTTCCTCATCCTCGATCTCGGCCCGCCACTTCTCGGCTACGGCCCTGTCCAGATCAAGGGCGGTCCGGTAGATCTCAAACGCCTCGCCCCCCGGGTTCTCCGGATCCTCGAGCTGCAGGGCCTCGAGGAACGCCTGATGGAGGAGGTCCAGTGCCACCTCGCGTCGGATGGCCATTTGCCCCACTTTCTCCTGCATCCCCTCGGCACCCCGCAGGACCTGGGCGATCGCGTTGCCACGTTCCGACAGCGCCGCGATGGCCTGGGTGTCATCCAGCGCCTTGCGGACCAGCTCGGCGGCGAGGGTCTTGTCCTCAGCGGTCGGCCCGGATCGCTGCGTGTAGCCGGTGATGACCAGGACACCGGTCAGTGCGACCAAGAGCACGGAAGCGAGCAGCCAACGGCGCATATCTCTCATCCTCCTGAATGCGGTTGAGCGGTTCTACGTGGATGCTATAGCCTTCGCTGCGGGAAGCAGGTGTCCTTCTGGACGGCGGTGGTGACGGCGGTGGGAACGGCGGTGGTGACGGCGGTGGTGACGGCGGTGGTGACGGCGGTGGTGACGGCGGTGGTGACGGCGGGGACGGCGGGGACGGCGGGGACGGCGGGGACGGCGGGGACGGCGGGGACGGCGGGAGCCACGGATCAGCTCGGCGGCCATTCTCCGCCGTTCTCGGTGTCTCCGCGTCTCTGTGTTGAGCCGTACCCACCTACCGCACACAAGCTCCGCGGCGGTTCCCCGTCTCTGTCGGTGTCTCTGCGTCTCTGTGTTGAGCCGTACGCCGTAGGGCCTACAAACGACGAAGCGGGCCCCATCAGTGAGGCCCGCCTCGGTACATGGCCCAGTCGCGAGCGCCTAGCGCACAATGGTCTGATCGCGGGCGGGGCCTACGGAGACGAACTTCACCGGAGTGCCGGTGAACTGCTCGATCTTCAGGACATAGTCCTGCGCCGCCTGAGGCAGATCGTCGAAGCTCCGACAGCCGCCGGTGTCCTGCTGCCACCCCTGGAGCTCTTCAAAGACAGGGGTCACCTCTTCCAGCAGGTCCACGTTGCTGGGGATGTAATCGTACTTCGTGCCCCCGATCGTGTACCCCACGCAGACCGGGAGGGTCTCGAAGGCGTCCAGCACATCCAGAAGCGTCAGCGCGATGCCGGTGGCGCCGTTGATCCGCGCGCTGGTACGCAGGACGACAAGGTCCAGCCAGCCGCAGCGCCGCGGGCGACCGGTGGTGGTGCCATACTCGTGGCCCCGCTCCCGAATCATGTCCCCGCTCTCGCCCTGGTCCTCGGTGGGGAACGCGCCGGCCCCGACTCGAGTGGTATAGGCCTTGGCGACGATTAGCACCTCGTCAATCGCCGTGGGCCCGATGCCGGTGCCCAGACAGGCGCCGCCGGCGATGGGATGCGAGGAGGTCACGAACGGGAAGGTGCCGCAATCAAGGTCCAGGAAGGTGCCCTGAGCGCCCTCCATAACGACATTGGCTCCCTCGTCGAGCTTTTGCAGCAGGGCCACGCGGGCGTCGGCGATGTGGGGCTGCACCTTCTGTGCCGGCGCCCAGACCTCCTCGAGAACCTCGTCCACATCCAGCGCGGGGTGACCGTACAGCTCGCGCAGGATCACGTTCTTCTGGGCCAGTTGCCCCTCGACCCGCAGCCGCAAGGTGTCTTTGCACAGCAGGTCCCACATGCGCACCGGTCTGGGCATACGGGCGGTCTTGTCGGTGTAGGCCGGGCCGATGCCGCGTCTTGTGGTGCCGATGCTGTCCTTGCCCCGGGCCTCCTCCTGCAGACCGTCGATGAGCTTGTGATACGGCATGATCACGTGGGCGCAGCCGCTGATGCACAGGTTGTCACAGGCTATGCCTCGGGCCTGCAGCCCGTCGATCTCCTCAAGGAGCCCCTCCACATCGATGACGGTGCCGTCGCCCATGATGGAGAGTACATTCGGGTGCAGGATGCCGGAGGGAATGAGATGCAGCTTGTAGGTGGAATCCCCGACGACCACGGTGTGGCCGGCGTTGCTACCGCCCTGGTAGCGCACCACGACGTCGGCGCTCTCGGCCAGAATATCGGTGATCTTGCCCTTGCCCTCGTCACCCCACTGGGCACCCACGACTACTCGGACGGACATGACAGACGGCTCCTTCCCCGCGCAAAAAAAGACCCAAGGGGGGTATCCCTTGAGCCATGCACACTACTAGCCGGGACTTCGATCCCGTTGCATGATTGTACTGTGGACGGGTCGCCATGTCAACCTATTTCGCCTGGCTCGATGGCCATCCCGCCGCCCGGCCGCAGACCCGGTTCTCCCCTGAAGATGTCATCCTGAGCCTCCATCTCGCGCGGCGAGATGGCGAAGGATCTCGCCATATGCCAGGAGATCCTTCGAGCTGCTCCTACCGGGAGCGGACGCTCTCAGAATGACATTCCCGGCGAAGGTGGGGTTTCGGCCGCACTTTTGGGGGTGTGGCCGAAAGGCTTGGCCTATCGTCGAATGTCATTCCGAGGGCCATGGCGCCCGCAGGGCGCGGCCCGAAGAATCTCCTATCGCCGGAGGAGATTCCTCGAGCAGTTCTGTCCGGGAGCGGACGGTCTCAGGATGACACTCCCATGCGAATGAGGACTTCTCCGCCGTGCTTCCGGCGCGGCGTCTCCCCTCGACAACAGCGTCGTTCAGTTTCTCAGCCCCTGCAGCGGGGCCGGGATCCTGCCGCCGCGACGGATGAAGGCCGAACTGTCCAGATTGCGAACGGGGATGATCGGCGCCCGGCCCAGCAGGCCACCGAAGTCTACCCACTGCCCCACCGTCTTGCCGGGCACCGGAATCAGTCGCGCGGCGGTGGTCTTGCCATTGACCACCCCGATTGCCGCCTCGTCGGCGATGATCGCCGAGATGGTCGCTGCCGGGGTGTCTCCAGGCAGTGCAACCATGTCCAGACCGACGGAGCACACCGCGGTCATGGCCTCCAGCTTCTCCAGGCACAGCGCCCCCTCCTCGGCGGCCCGGATCATCCCCGCGTCCTCGCTGACGGGGATGAAGGCCCCGCTGAGGCCACCGGCGTACGAGGTCGCCATGGCGCCGCCCTTCTTCACTGCGTCGTTGAGCAGCGCCAGCGCCGCGGTGGTTCCCGCGGCACCGCAGCGCTCCAGGCCCATCTCCTCGAGGATGTGGGCCACACTGTCACCGACCACCGGAGTGGGGGCCAAGGAGAGGTCCACAATGCCGAAGGGCACTCCCAGTCTCGCCGAGGCCTCCCGGGCCACGAGCTGGCCCATACGGGTGATCTTGAAGGCGGTGCGCTTGATGGTCTCGGCCACGGCGCCGAGGTCCTCGCCTGTCACCTTCTCCAGGGCGCGCTTCACCGCGCCCGGCCCGCTCACTCCCACATTGACCACGCACTCCGGCTCGCCGATGCCATGGAATGCACCGGCCATGAAGGGGTTGTCCTCGGTGGCGTTGGCGAACACAACCAGCTTAGCGCAGCCCAGTCCATCCCGGTCCGCCGTCCGCCTCGCCGTCTCCACAACCACCTCGCCCATCTGCCCCACCGCATCCATGTTGATCCCGGCCCGGGTGGTGGCGACATTCACCGACGAGCAGACGCGCTCGGTGCTCGCGAGGGCCTCGGGGATCGACCGCACCAGGCGCCGATCTCCGGTGGTGTAGCCCTTGTGCACCAGGGCGGAGAAGCCGCCGATGAAGTTCACCCCGACGGTCTCGGCGGCGCGGTCGAGGGTGACGGCGAAGGGGGCGTAATCCTCCTCGTCGCAGGCCTCGGCCACCATGGCGATGGGCGTCACCGAGATCCGCCGGTTGATGATGGGGACGCCGAACTCGGCCTCGATGGTCTCGGCGACGGGCACGAGGCGCTCGGCGCACCGGGTGATCTTGTCGTAGATGCGGCGGCGAGCGAGATCGCCGTTACTGTCGGCGCAGTCGCGCAGAGACACCCCCAGCGTGATGGTGCGGATGTCGAGTTTCTCGGCCTGGACCATGTGCAGGGTTTCCAGAATCTCGCCGGAATCGAACAGTGGCATGGTTGACTCCTGTCGCATTGGGACGTGGGACGGCCGTCGCGTCGCTCGTCGGCGCCGGGGCTGGAAGCCCGGCCGAGAAGCCGGCTTATCCGGGAATGTCATCCTGGAGCGTCGGCGTCGCAAGCTCGAGCTT
>Ga0334883_1002021_pt1 | contig 26953 bp, 27 predicted proteins | sample GraSluR1_MG_6_FD_207230 | JGI IMG/M metagenome (GOLD analysis project Ga0334883, IMG submission 207230) | Sludge microbial communities from methane-producing bioreactor in Wageningen University, Netherlands - Granular Sludge_09_05-R1 | ecosystem: Engineered > Bioreactor > Anaerobic >...
TTCGATGAGATAGACTCCGGCACCGGAGGGAAAACCGCCCACAGCCTCGGGGAATCCCTGGCCCGGGCAGGGCGTAGCCACCAGGTGATAGTGATCACCCATCTGGCCCAGGTCGCCGGCCGGGCGGACCGGAACATCGTGGTGGAGAAAAGGGTTGTGAACGGCTTTCCCGAATCCGTCACCCGGGTGCTCACCGGGATGGACGACAGGGTTTCAGAGCTGGCCAGGCTTCTGGGCGGCGGCACCGCCGCCACGGAACACGCCAGGGCCATCGTTAAGGAACGGCTCAATGCCTGATCCGGGGTTTTTCGGCGCCGCCAACTGCCTGAGTCTTGCCAGGATTCCCCTGAGCCTTCTTGCCTCGTACTTTCTCATCAGGGGCATGTTTCCCCTCACTGGAGTTTTCGCCCTGGCCGCGGTGGCCACGGACTGGCTTGACGGTCTGGTGGCCCGGCGAACAGGCACCGAGAGTGACTGGGGCAGAATCCTCGACCCGCTGGCGGACAAGGTATCCTATTCGCTTTTCGCCCTGGCCATGGTGTACGCCGGGGTACTAAGGCTGTGGATTCTGCTGGTGCTGGTATCCCGTGACGCGCTGATAGGCGCCGGAGGCCTGCTGCTGGCAAAACGGTTTTCTCCTCCCGGCGCCCGGGTGTCCGGCAAGGTTTCCACGGTTCTGGTGGCGGCTTTCCTGCTGAGGCAGGCCCTTCTACCCGGAGCTTCCCTGGCCGACATTCTGCCCGGGGCGGACATTCTGGGGGTTTGCGCCATGGCCGCGGTTCTTCTGAGCCTGCTCGACTACATCCTTGTGTTCGCCCGACGAATGACCACGGAGGGGGCCGGATGAAGCTGAAACGCCTGGAGATAGTTGGCTTCAAATCCTTCGCCGATCCCTTTGTCATGGATTTCCAGAAGGGTATAAGCGCGCTTGTGGGCCCGAACGGTTGTGGAAAGAGCAATGTGGCCGATGCCCTGCGCTGGGTTCTGGGCACCCAGAGCGCCCGGCAGATAAGGGCCGATGTGATGGAGGATGTGATCTTCAAGGGCAGCTCCCGAAGAAAGCCCCTGGGAATGGCGGAGGTGACCGTCACCTTTGACAACGACGACAGGTCGCTTCCGCTGGATTTCGACGAAGTCTCCGTAACCCGAAGGCTGTTCCGCTCCGGTGCCAGCGAATACCAGATCAACGGGAACCGCTGCCGGCTCATGGACGTTACCGACCTGATAGTTGACCGTGGGCTTGGAAGCGCCGGTTACTGGATTCTGGAAGCGGAGATGGTGAAAACCATTCTCTCCCCCCGGGCGGAAGACCGCCGGGAGCTGTTCGACGAGGCGGCGGGAATAGGCCGCTACAAGATTCAGAGGCACAGGGCAAGCCTGAAGCTGGAAACCGCGGGAAGCGACCTTGACCGGCTTTCGGACATCATTTCCGAGGTCGAACGAAATCACGGGGTTCTGCGGAAGCAGGTTTCCGCGTACCGGCGCCATGAAAGGGCCGAAACGGCGATCCGGCAGATCAGGGCTGCCATGGCATCGGGCGAGCTTCGTCTTCTCGAGACGAGGCTTGCTGAAGCCAGGGCTGAACTGAAGGAGTCCGGCGAGTTGGAGGCATCGCAGGCGGCGGCGCTGGCCTCGCTGGAAACCAGCCTTTCCGAAGCCCGGATCAGGCTTTCCGAAGCCCAGAGCAGGCTGGACGAGGCAAATTCCCGAAGGGCCTCGCTTGACGGCGAGATCGCCAGCCTGGAGAGGGACAGGGCGGTGGCGGTGGAGCGGGTGGCTGGAATGCGCCGGACAGCCCTTGAGAACCAGGCCCGGTGCGCCCGGGAGCGGGAACGGATTCAGAGATACGAAAGGGATGCCCGTCAGGCTGAAGCCGAGGCAGGGGAATGGGAAAAGGCCAGGCTTGAAGCCGAGACACTGGAATCCGAAGCGGCCAGGGCCGCCGAAGCTGAAGCGGCGAACATCGAAATCGCCCGGGACCGGCTGAAGCAGATAGAGAACCGTGAGAAGCAGTGCGGCGAAACCCTTGCGGATCTTAGAAACCGCTATCTGGAAACTTTGCGAACCTTTGAAACCGCAAGACAGCGGGCCGGGGAGCTGACCCGGCGCCTCGGGGAAAACCGGGAGGAAACCGCGGGATTGTCCCGGGAACTCCAGGGCATCAATCGGGAGCTTGAACAGGTTTCCAGGGAACGGGAAAAAGCCACAGGGGAGATCAAGACAGCCTTTGATGCCCTTGATTCCGCCCGGCGCCACGAGTCGGAAGCCGCCCTGAAGGCCGGTGAGGCCCGGGCTTTCCTGGCCGCCTGCCGTCGGGAAACCGAAGGCCTGGCCCAGGCCCTGGATGAAGCCCGAAGGGGTGATTCCCTTGGGGCGGCCCTTGAACCCACGGAGGGAATGGGGCCGGCGGTCGGGGCGTGTCTCGACGGATTTCAGCCTTCCCTTCCGGTGGAACGGGTGAGCGCAGACCTGCCCGCCCGGGGAGCCCGGTACGCCGTGGGGGGCAGACCGGGAGTAGCGGACATACCCGAAGACGCCGTGCGCATGGACGGGTTTCTGAAGATTTCGCACCCGGTGGCGGAATCCGTGCTGCGGCACTACATACTCGCCCCGGATATGGATACCGCGCTGAAATGGTTCGGGGCTAACATTCCCATGGGTATTGTCACCGTCGAGGGGCACCTTTTCAACCGGGACGGCACGGTTCGGCTGGGGGTCCCCCCCGATGGCGCCGGCGCACTGGAGATTGCCTCGGCCCTGGAAGAGGCCCGGGAGCGGGAGGCTCAGCTGCGGGATGAAATCCACCGGCTGGATGAAGATCGCCAGAGTTCCGAAAAGGCGCTGGAAGGCCTTCGGGAACAGGCGGAGAAGCTCAGGGCGGGTCTTTCCGGGCTGGAGAGCCGGGAGGCGGTTCTTGTTTCCGGCAGAAACGGGGTTGAGAAAACCCTTCAGGGGCTGAAAGCCGCATCGGAAGCCATGGAGAAGGAACTCGCGGAAATCGCCTTCTCCGGCGGGGATCAGGAAACGCCTGACCCTGACCACCGGATAAGGGAAACCGAAGAAGCCCTGGCCGCCCTCTCCCTGGAAAGCCGGATGGCGTCCCAGGCCCTGGATGAACTCAGGGAGCGGAGCGCCGGAGTCTTCATGGCCCGGGAAAGGGCCGGGCTTCAACTGCGGGAGGCGGTGGGCCGGGTCGCCCAGATTCAGGCAAGGCTGGCGGAGCTTTCCGCCGAGGCGGACTCCGCGGCTTCGGCGGAGGAGGAGATGCGGGTCGAGTCTGAAACCCTGCTTCGGAAGGCTGATGAAACCGAGAAGGGGATTGCCCTGATTCTGGAACGGGTGAAGGTTCTGGAGAAGGAGAGGGCCGGGGCCGAGGAAAACCGGGGAAAGGCCGCGGAAATCAGGGCCGGGCTTCTTCAGCAGACCTCTTCGCTGGAAGAACAGACAGTATCCGCCAGAACCCTTCACGGAATCGCCAGGGACAGAAAGTCAAAAGCTGCGTCGGAGGCGTCAGCACTTGAGGAGCGGGTAGCCAGGCTTCGCCTTGAAGCCCCGGGCACCGATGACGAAAACCCTTTTCTCGGCAGCGACGCCCGAACTCTGGAGGAGGAGGAAGCCCGGCAGCAGAGGGTCATCGAGGGTATCGGCCCGGTGAACATGCTGGCGGAGGAGGAGTTCCGTGAGGCGGAGGAAAGGCTTCGGTTTCTCACCGATCAGAAGCGGGACCTGCAGGAAGCCAGAGAGTCCCTGGAAACCGCCATAACCGAGATCAACAGGGAAGCCCAGACAAGATTCAGGGAGACCTTCGCCCAGGTCAGGGAGCATTTCAGGCAGGTGTTCGTGGAGCTGTTCGGCGGAGGCGAGGCGGACATCACCGCTCTGGACGCCGAGGATCCCCTGGAGGGCGGGGTTCAGATAGTGGCAAGACCCCAGGGCAAGAAACTCGAGAATGTCACCGCCCTGTCCGGCGGGGAGAGGGCTCTGGCGGCGGTGGCTCTTCTGTTCAGCCTCTATCTGGTGAAACCCAGCCCCTTCTGCATCCTCGACGAGCTGGACGCGCCGCTGGACGACGCGAACATAGACAGCTTCATGGGAATTCTTCGGCGCTTCAGCGCTGATACCCAGTTTATTATCATGACCCACAACAAAAGAACCATGCAGGCGTCGGATCGGCTATACGGAGTCACCATGGCCGAGAAGGGGGTTTCCAGCCTCACCACTGTCAGCCTGTCAGACTATGACTGAGGGAGGCTCGCCTTGACCCTGATGGAGAAGCTGAAGAAAAGCAGGCGGGCTCTGGCCGGGGCTCTGGGCGGGCTTTTCGGGTCCGGCCCGCCGGACGGCAAGGCCATGGAGAAGGCTGAAGATGCCCTTCTCGAGGCGGACCTCGGCTGGAAACTCGCGGAGGAAGTGGTCCGGGAGCTTCCTGGGCTCTGTTCGAAGCAGGGAATATCCTGGAGGGAGGGCCTGGCCCGGATTCTGATGGGAATGCTTCCCCGGAAGGATGATACCGAAGTTGATGCCCGGCCCAGGGTAACCATGGTGGTGGGGGTGAACGGTTCAGGCAAGACAACCACGGTGGCCAGGCTGGCGGCGATGTACTCGGCCCGGGGCGAAAAAGTGATGATGGCCTGCGCCGACACCTTCCGGGCCGCCGCCGGGGAGCAGCTTTCCCTTTGGGGGGAAAGGCTGGGCGTACCGGTGGTCACCCGTTTCGAGGGCGCCGACCCCGGAGCGGTGGCCTTCGACGCGGTGAAAAGCGCCTGTGCCCGGGGGTACGACCGGGTTCTGATAGATACAGCGGGGCGGCTGCCGAACCGGAAGGGTCTGCTTGACGAGTTGGGAAAGGTTCACCGGGTTATCGGCAAGGCCATGGAGGGGGCTCCCCACGATGTTCTTCTGGTTCTGGACGGGTCGGTGGGACAGAACGCCCTGCTGCAGGCCGAGGGGTTCTCCGGCGCGGTACCTGTGAGCGGTCTGGTGATAACGAAGCTCGACGGGACCGCCAGGGGCGGAGCGGTGTTTGCCATGTCTCATGAACTGGGAATTCCCATTCACTACATAGGCACCGGCGAAGGCGGGGACGATCTTTCGGTTTTCGACCCGGTTTCCTTCACCGCTGCCATGGTTGGCGTGCCGGAAGGTCAAGATGCTGATTCTGAATGATGTGAGCATGAGCTACGGCGGGAAGAAAGCAGTGGACCGGCTGAGCCTCACGGTGCCCGAAGGGGCGGTCATGGGGCTTCTGGGCCCGAACGGCGCCGGAAAGACCACCACCCTGAAAATGATCGCCGGCATGGTGACGCCGGAATCGGGGAACATCACGCTCAAAGGAATGCCGATAAATGAGATGCGCCATGACATCGCCTATGTTCCCGACGAACCGGTGGTATGGAACCGGCTCACCGGCCGGGAACACCTGCTTTTCGCCGGAAAGCTTCGGGGCATTCCCACCGGGGAACTTGAGAATCGAATCGCCTTCTGCGAAAACCTTTTCGAGATGGGTGGTTGGCTGGATCAGAGGGCTGGTTCCTACAGCCACGGCATGATTCAGAGGGTGGTTCTGAGTTCCGCTTTCGCCGCCAAGCCGGGGCTGTACGCAATAGACGAGCCCCTGGTGGGTCTGGACCCCCCGGCGGCTGAAACCTTCTGGCGCATGATCCACTCCGCCGCGTCGTCAGGCGCCTCGATACTCATCTCCACCCACACCCTGTCCGAAGCCCACGGCAACTGCAGCAGTTTCGGCATTATTCACCGGGGAAGGATCACAAGCCGGGTGGAGAGCGGAGAGATATCTCTTCCGGACCTGAGGGAGCTTTTCTTCGAAGCCACCGGTACCGCCCCGGCGGATGCCGCCAGCTATTTCAGAGCCTGAAAACCCTGTAGGCGGCAAAACCGTAATTCGAAGAGTGACGGGGAACCCCCTGAAAACCCCGTTCCAGGGCGCTCCGTTCGAAGCCCAGTTCAGCCGCCGCATCAATGAAGCCCGGCAGGGCCGATTCAACAGCATGTTCCGGGGTGTTGCACAACCCGCTGGAAACAAGAAACGACTCCACACACAGTAGAGAGATTCCCCGGCACCTGGCGGTTGCCAGGTGAAGCCTGGCCGAGAGCCCGGAGGGGCTGATCGGCTGTATGAGCGGCAGCATGGAATCGGTGGAGAGCGGAAGTTCGTCCCATTCCAGAGCAAGGCATTCCCGGAACCGGTCGGGTTCCGACAGAAGGTGATCCCCTCCCCGCAACGCCTGGAAGAACAGCTTCAGGGCGTCGGGTTCCTCCATTCGGGGATGAAGCGTCATTTCCCTTTTCAGAATGGATTTCCAGCGCATGTAGGGGAATATACTCCCCTGAACCGGTTTTGTATGTTTCCACCTCGGAATGACGGCGAACCCCTCGAACGGGAGAAGCAAGATGAACCCGATGGAAGTTGAAGACCTCTTCGCGAAACACCTGAAGACCGAGACCCGGCCCGTGGCGGTGGCCCTGTGGAAGAATAGAAACGATTTGGGTCGCAAGCCATTTCCCATGAAGCTCAACATCTGCCATCTTCTCAGCATGGCCAGGCACGGGGGGCGAACAACCGCCGGGGTTCCGGACCGGATGGTGTGCGCCCTGGGCGCCGCCTGCACCGGTCTGGTGGAAACCCCGGAGCGGTTCCGCAACGGTGAGGCCGCGGTGGGAAAGTACACCGAAACCGCCGAAGCCGGCAAAACCTTCTTCGAACACACATACATGCTTGGAGATCAGGGCAAGGTGTATGACGCCATTGAGATAGCCCCCCTGGGAGACGCGGGCTTCGAGCCCGGGGTTGTGCTGTTCTATGTGAACCCCGCCCAGGTGATGCGGCTGGTTCACAGCGTGGTATGGAGTACCGGCGAACTGGTGGCGGCGGACACCGTGGCGGAAGCCGCGGTCTGCAGCGCCATCGGTTTCGTTCTGGGAGAGGGCCGTCCGATGATCGGGTTCCCCTGCGCCGGTGACCGGAGGTTCGGGGGAACCCAGAACCATGAACTGGTCTTCGCCGCGCCCTGGAGCACAGTGCGGGACACCATGGCCCCCAACCTGGCCCTTCTTGCGGCAAAGGGGCCGCTGTACCCGGTTCCCCCGGATGTGATGCACGAACCTTCGATGCCCCCCGCGTACACCCTGGACTGTCATGACTGATGTTTGTCTTCACGGGTCCGACATAACCCTCAGGGAACACGGTCCCGATGACCTTCAGGCTCTGCACCGCTGGCACGGAGACCGGGAACTGATGCGGTACCTGAGCTGGGGAGGAAACAGCCTGGAAGAGAGCCTGCTCTACCTGGCGGACTGCATCAGAGACCGGAGACAGCCCAGAAGGGATCGATACAGGCTGGCCATAGTGAGCAATCGGGACCGCCAGGTAATGGGCTGCGCCAGCATCCACTGGAAGGGCAGGGGGCAGTGGGGAGGCGACGGCAGGCTGGGTTGCTTTCTGGCCCGGGATTTTCATGGCAGGGGATACGCCCGGGAGGCCACCAGGCTTCTGGTTGAGTTCGGAATCGGGGAACTTGGCATGCACCGGATCAGCGCTACCAGTCTGGCGGGCAACGCGGCGTCGGAGAGGGTACTGAAAAGCCTGGGATTCGTGCACGAGGGAACCATGCGCAGCCACAGCCACCGGGCGGGCCAATGGCTTGACAGGCACTTCTACTCCATTCTCAGGGAGGAGTGGAGGAAGGGGTAAGCCCCCCGGTCCCGGGGTTGACAACCCCCTGAAGGCTTTCGCAGTCTTTCGCCGTACAGGGAAAAACAGCGAAAGGATTCCGCCATGGCAAATGTTGTTCTTGTGGTGCTTCTGATTTCGGGTTTCCACATCCTCCCCGCGCCCGGGGAGTGGTTCGCGCCGGAGATGAGCGGGGCTACCGCTTCAGGAACCGATGACCCCGACCTGTGCGACGGCTGGCCGGTGCATGTAAACACACCCGGCGGAGGGTTTCCCTACACTCCCACCCTTTTCGACATAACCGGCGATGGCGCCATGGAGGTTTTCTTCAACGGCGGCCACACCTTTGGAGTGAAGGGTGACGGGAGTTTCCTGCCGGGATGGCCCGTTACGGAGATGGCCCACATGGGCTACGGAACCACAGGCCAGATGCCCGGGCCTTCCGCGGCGGACATGTCCGGCCTGGGAAACCCTGCGGTTCTGTGGTCGCTGCGGGACTGGTACGCCGGCAGTTCGTACATGTGGTGCTTCAACGGCAGGCTGCCGGACGGGGGAAATCTGGGCGGCTTTCCCGCTCAGGCACCTGACGAGTCCTCCAATGCCCTGGCATCTCCCTTCGTTCTGGGCGACCCGGACGGCGACGGCTTTCTCCAGGCCTGGAGCGCCCACACCCTGGGCAACACCGGCGACTACTACCGGATTTCCGGGTTCGACCACACCGGCGCCCGGCTCTTCACCACCGACCTCGACCCGAATGAACAGATTCTGAACCTCTACTTCGGCGATCTTGAAGGGAACGATCAGGAAACCTTCTTCGCGGTCACCAACCTTCAGGGAACATTCCGGCTGTTCTCGTTCCGGCACGACGGGGAAGTCGAGGAGGGTTACCCGGTTTCCCTCTACACTCCCGGCGGGGGCTACCACATGTTCGGCCCGCCCCTGGTGCTGGACCTGGACGGAGACGGCTCACTGGAGGTCATCATGGGCCTGAACGTGGGGTCTGTCTCCCACGCCATGGCGGTGAAGCACAACGGTACGCCGGTTCCGGGTTTTCCCATCACCATCGCCAGCCAGAGCCAGCTGTTCTACCTGGGCCTGGGGGATGTGACCGGAGACCATGAGCCCGAGCTTATTGCCTTCGAGAACCATCTGGGAAGCGCCTACCGGGTTTTCGCGCTGAGCCTTTCCACCGGGGAGTACCTTCCGGGCTGGCCGGTGCCGGTACCCAACTGGCCCAAGGGCTTTCCCACCGTGGTTGATGTGGACAACGACGGTATTCAGGACATCGTGTTTGTCACAGACGGCGGGCAGATCTACGCTCTGTCCGGCCAGGGCGCAGTTCTCGACGGCTTTCCCAAGGCAATGGCGGCCCCGTCCATTTCCGGAGTCGCCGCGGGAGACATAGACGGAGACGGTCTCTATGAGCTGGTCGCGGTTACCTGGAACGGCTGGGCATACGCCTGGAACACCCAGGGAGTGGTGGCGGAAGGCAATTCGGACTGGCCAATGCGGGGCGTTGATCCCAGGAACACCGGCATCTTCAGGGGGGCCGGCGGTTCCACCGGCGTTGATCCCCAGGCTCCGATGGCCGTGTCGCTCTCGGTTCTGGCAAACCCGTCACCGGGCGCCACGGAGTTCCTGGTTCCCCTGGAGACCCGGGGAACGCTTTCGGTCTTCGACGCTTCAGGAAGGCTTGTGAGCCGGATTCCCGCTGGAACCGGAGGGATCGTCACCTGGAACCCCGGGGCAGGCGACCGCAATGGGGTTTACTTCGCCAGGCTCTTCTGCGATTCCGGCGCGGCCACGGTGAAGTTCGTACTGCTTCGCTGACGCAATCCGTCAGAAGTAGCCCAGGTCTCTGAGGAGGGGGCTCAACGAAGGATCCATTCGCACGGCGATGGGTTCCCAAACCGTCGGCGCAAGCATGTAATGGTCCGCCAGGGGACAGTTGTCCACAACTTCATAGAAGTTCTCGAAGGGGTCGAGGGCCAGGTCGGTAACCATGTCCGTGTAGTCGGTATCCCCGTCCATCCTCAGGGTTTTTGCGCCATCCTGGACCACGGAACATATCCAGGGAGTGCGCATCTGGAGTTTGCCGCTGCTGGGAATCACCCTGAGATCAGGAGTTCCGGAGAACAGGTCTACGCCCTCTACGACATCCGGCACCGGCACTCCCGTCATGGCGAGTATGGTGGGCAAGATGTCGAAGGAGCCCACCCAGGAGTGTTCCACAACGCCTTCGGGAACTCCGGGGCCGGCGATTATCAGGGGCACATGTATGATTTCCTGGAAAAAGGCGTGGCCATGGTCGATTCCGCCGTGCTCAAGGAACTCCTCGCCATGATCCGCGGTGACTATCACCACCGTGTTCTCAGAGATGCCTTCCGACCGCAGGAAAGCGAACAGCCTTCCCAGCTCCGCGTCGGCATAGGCTGTTTCACCGTCGTAGAGGTCGATGTAATGCTGCAGGTTTTCCGGGTTCAGCACCTCCCCGTTTTCAGACAGGAGCCATGTAGTGAGGTGGTTTTCCGCCAGGGGGCCGAAGAGGGTGTCGTAGGGGGACGGGGGGTTGTAGGGGGCATGGGGGTCGAACAGGTGCAGCACCGCCATGAACGGTTCGTCGGACTCGCCGTTTTCCAGCCATTCCGTGAACCGGTCCACAACCGCGGCGGCGCAGGCGTTTCCGGCGTCTTCACATGTATAGTGGTCAACGCCCCTCTTGAAACCGTACTCTTCGCTCAGAAAAGCCACATTGAAGTGGGCGTAGGTTCTGTAACCCCGGTCCCGGAGGAGGCTCGCAAGAAATGGCGCGTCGGGGTGCAGTTTGTTGTGCCATTCATTCCAGCCGCTTCTGTCCTCGCCGTCACCTCTGCGCTGTAACGACACACCTGTTCCGTGGCTGACTCGCGATGTTCCGGTAAGTATGGAAGCGAAGGAGGGAAGGGTCCAGCTGGACTGGGAGAGACAGTTCAAGAAAAGGGTGCCTTCCCCGACGAGGCTGTCGATGTTCGGAGTAGTGTTCCTTTCATAGCCGTAGCAGGACAGATTCCGGGCTCTCATGGAATCAATGACTATCAGAAGCACATTCGGCTGGGGCGTCTCTTCGTCGTGAAGACAGGAAACAAGCAGTGGAAGAAGGAGAACCAGAATACGTATGGATTTCGCCACGAATTTACCTCGCGATCCCTAATACTGATCAAGTCCCTGACAAATGATGATAATGGTATTCCGGAACCGTCGGTTTTGTTCCCGGGGCTGTCCCGGGCTATTCCCTGGAGAAAACCAGAATTCCCAGAAATCCGCGGGTCAGGAGCGCGAAGCTTATGAAACCGTAAAACCAGTTGTAGTTCGGAAAGAAGACATAGATAACCCCCATGCAGACCCCCATGGCGCAGGCATGGAGCGCGGTCACCTTGTAAAGAAGAACAATCTCCCTCTCATCCGGGTTGCCCCGGGTCAGAATCATGGCGACGAAGAACAGCGCTATTCCCCAGAGTCCGGCGTTGCCCCAGAGCAGAGTGCCGGCGAAGACGATGGCGCCGGTGATGAACTCAATCACGAAGAAGAGGAGCTGATTTCCCCTGATTGTCATGTTTCGCCACCTTCAGCGAGAAAAGGTTCTCCACGGTTGTGTTGAAATACCTGGCCATGAGAAGGGCAAGCCGTACCGAGGGGTTGAATCTTCCCTTCTCTATGTAGACGATGGTTTGCCGGGATACCCCCAGGGCGTCCGCCAGCGCCTGCTGGGTCACTTCCCCGGCGTGAAAGCGGTGGTGCCGGACGCTGTTTTCAAGATCGAACATTTGATATCCCCCTTCCGGTATCTCCGCCGGGAAGAATAAACAATACGCTACAAAATGTCAAGTTTTATTTACATGTGCCGTTTTGCGAATCATGAACCGCATCACATGCAGCCCGTCCACGGTCTCATGCCGGAGGGCGCCGAGCCTGGCGTAAAACTCGGGAATGTCTGTGCAGAGATAAAGGGTTTCGATCCCCAGCCGGGCCGCCTCGGACAGCAGCGCCCTGGTGAGGGCGCTGCCGATTCCCATGCCCCGGAACCGCTTTTCCACCACCAGGGCCGCCAGCCAGGGGGTGAGTTCCGGGCGCTTCGAGAAGTCGTGCTCTATCAGGTTTACGGTGCCCGCCGGCGCTTCCCCCACCCGGGCAAGGAGTGAAAGGGGGATTCGGTGTGGATCGTCGGCGTTTTTTAGAAGGCTTTCCAGGGTTGCCCGGTCGTAACCATCCCGGCCCTCCCAGAACTCGCGGTAGATCCAGCCCGCCACCGTTCCGGTGTGTTCCGGGGTTCGAAAGAGGTGGTCGATATCGGCTTTCAACGGGTTAGCACCTTCTCGATGTCGCCGATGTACACCCGGTGGTGATCCGGCTCGGGGTAGCACAGGCGGTTCAGGCCCTGGTCCGCGAAGTTCTCCGGTTTGAGGAAATGGGCGTAAAGGGTTCTGCAGACCATGATCAGGTTCGCCTGGGTGAAGGAGACGGTTTCCGGGGTTGGAGCGAAGGGTGTGAGGCCGGTTTCCGACGCCTTGTCCACATCCCTGCCGGAGTGGCTTCCGCAGTACTTCAGGGCATCCCTGCTTTCCTCCGGAAAGAAACTCAGTGTAAACAGGGGGTGTTTCTCGGTGAAGACGAAGGTGTGTCGCACCGGCCGCACATAGGCCAGGGCCACATTTCTGTTCCACAGGTATCCCAGTGCGCCCCAGCCTCCGGTCATGGTGTTGTAGCTTTCCATCGTTCCCGCGGTTATCAGAAACCACTGTTTTCCGATCATTTCGAAGGGGTTGCCCTCTATAGACTCCGGGCCGATTTCCTTGTAATGTTTCACCGTTACCTCCAGTTTTTTTCGGTTTACTTGTGAAGGCGCTGTCGCCGCAGGGGGATTCAATGGTAATGAAGATAATGAAGGTTGTGATCATACTGGCAGGCCTGGGGCTTCTGGGCTTCGGCCTGCTGTTCGTCATCGGAGGGTCGTACAACAACACTACGGGAACCATAATAAACGGGGTTCTGATGCTCCTCGCGGGGGGAGTGCTGCTTTTCCTCGGCTTTCGGAAGCAGGTGCACCGGGTGGTGGAGCGAAGGGAACTTGACCTTACCGGTGATGTGGGCATGGAACACCTGAAGTGCCGCTCCTGCGGCGGCACCCTGGATGCCTCCGCCCTCAGGGAGATCGGCGGCACCGCAATGGTGGAGTGCCCCTTCTGCGGCTCGGCGTACCAGATGGAGGAGGCACCCAAATGGTGATTCTACTTGCTCTTCTGGCGGGTTACGGCTTTTCCGTTCCGGAGATGCACTGCGTGGTCACCCTTGAAACCAGCCAGGATCTTCAAATCTATTACCACATCCTCTTCGCCTGTAACCCCGGCGCGGATGCCATCGATGTGGTGGACATAGGGCTGCCCACAACGGGATGGCAGGTCTCGGACATGAAGGCCTGGCTTGATGGAACACCCTACCCCGTGATGCGGTCCACATACATCAGCAACGGCGTCGAGATTCCCCTTGGCGTCGGAATTGCCCAGGGCGAAAGCGGGGTTCTCGAGTTCCTCGGCACATGCAGGGGCGGGGTATACCGGGATGACAACGATGAGGACTGGGCCTCCTTCCGATTCTCCCCCACATGGTTCGACGGCTCGATTCTCACCGGAGAAACCAGGCTGATCCTCGATATTGAGTTCCCGCCGGGCAGCCACCCGGACAGCGTGAGGTACCATGAAACCCCGTTCGACTCCGCATGGGTGGACGGGGACAGGGTTGTCTACCGCTGGGACAGGAATGTGTGGCTGAACCGGGCCTTCGAGGTGGGTGTGGGGTTTCCGGTGGGCCTGGTCACCGGCAGCCTTCAGACCCGGCCCGAAGAGCCTCCCTTCCTGACCCTCTGCCTCGCCCCGGGATTGTGTTTTCCGGCTTTTTTCGGTGGAATCTTCATGCTTCTCTTCATCCTTCCCATATTTTTCGCGGTTCGGAGCAGTATTCTGCGTCAGAAGCAGTACCTCCCCCCAAAAATCCGGGTGGGGGGCAAGGGGGTTCGCCGGGGGCTCACGGTGCCCAACGCGGCCCTGCTTATGGAACGGCCTCTTGACAGGGTTCTGATGCTGGTGGTGTGGAGTCTGATAAAGAAGGGCGCCGTGAATGTGACCGGCGAGGGTCCCGGGACGAAACTCACCCCGGCGGGAATCGAGCCCGGGGGTCTCAGGGATTACGAAAAGAAGCTGCTGGAGCTGATTGCCGGTGAGGAGGGGCTCACCCCCAAAAACCTCGACACCTTCTTCCAGAACATGATAAAGGAACTTGAAAAGGCCATGGAGGGATTCAATTTGAAGACCACCAGAGATTACTACACCGGCGTTATGAAGAATGCCTGGAAGCAGTTGGAAGAGGCGCCGGACGCCAAATCCGCCGCGGAGGTGTTCACCGACCGGTTCCAGTGGCTTCTGGCTTCCGAGAACAAACCCGAAGTCCGGCTGGGAAGGCTTCCCAGACCGGTGTTCATCCCGGTTTCTTCGTGGCCGGTGTCCGCCGGGGCAACCGGGCAGTCCATCAATGTGGCAGCCGCCTGCGGAAACCTGGTCTCCCGGATCGAATCCGCGGCGGGCAGAGCCTCTCAGGGGCTTACCCAGAGGGTGGCCAGAGTGGTTAATCCCGCGCCGGTTTCCAGCGGAAGTTCCCGCTCCGGCGGTGGCTGCGCCTGTGCCTGCGCCTGCGCCGGCTGCGCCTGCGCCTGCGCCGGGGGAGGAAGATGATGAAACTGACGAAGCTGTTTGAAAAGCCCGGTGAAGAGAGACTGGCCCCGGTGGGGCTTCACCATTTCCGCAGGGACGATTCACGGATGCACCTTCGGGTGGAGCCGGACGGCAACGGAGTACTGGTGGTTAACGCCGCCAACCTGATCAGGCTGAACCCCACCGGTTCGGACTGCGTGTGGCTTCTGCTTTCCGGTTGCGACGAGAAGGAGGCGGCGTCCCGGCTTGCCAGGCGTTACGGCCTGTCGAAAAAGAAGGCTCTGGCGGATTACCACGGCTTTCGTCTCGATCTTGAGGCGGTGATCAGCGGGGAGAAGGTAGTTCTCGAGGTGGAGGAGATACCGGATTCCATGCCTTCGGCCCCCTACCGGGCGGACCTGGCCCTCACCTATCGGTGCAATGTGGCCTGCGGTCACTGCTACAAGGGAGACCGGAAGGTTCCGGAACTCGATACGGAATCCTGGAAGAAAATCATCAACACCCTGGCCGACGCCGGTGTGCCCCAGGTGGTGTTCACCGGAGGCGAGTCGGTTCTTCGGGATGACCTGCCCGAACTGGTTTACCACGCCGAGTGCCTGGGATTGATAACCGGCCTGCTGACCAACGGCGTAGCCCTGGCGCACCCGGACACTGTGGATTCCCTGAGGGAGGCCGGTCTTGACTATGTGCAGGTCACCCTGGAATCCGGAGAACCTGAAGCGCACAACCGGATGGTGGGCGCGGAAACCTGGGAGAAAACCGTTCAGGGAATTCGAAACTCGCTGGCCGCCGGGTTCCACACCGTAACCAACACAACCATCACCGAAGACAACCGGGATACGGTGCTGTCAGTTCCCGGGTTCGTGGCGGGCCTGGGGGTCGCCGCCGCGGCGTTCAACACCATTATCTGCAGCGGCCACTCTTCCGGGGGTGAGAAAAGCCTTTCCGAAGATGCCCTGGAGGGGTTGCTGCTGGAACTCAAAGAGGCGTGCGACGCCAGGGGGCTGAGAATGCTCTGGTATTCCCCCACGATGTATTGCCACCTTGACCCGGAGCAGCTTGATCTCGGCCAGCGAAGGTGCACCGCGGCGTCCATGAACATCTGCGTTGAGCCGGACGGCACCGTGCTTCCCTGCCAGAGCTGGTTCCAGGGGGCGGGCAATCTTCTCACCGACGACTGGAACCTGATCTGGAACAGCGTTCTTTTTCAAAGCATCAGAAACCGGGACTACCTGCCGGTGAAGTGCAGGGAGTGCATCGAGTTCGAAGTCTGCGGCGGCGGGTGTCCCCTCTCCCGCGGTGAAGGGAAGGAGTAACTTGGACCTTTCCACAAAACCGCTGACCGGCATGCGGCAGAGGTACCCGGAGGAGTTTCTGATTGAACGCCATGTGTGCCGGGTGCTTCTCGAGGCCGGAGCCATGTCGGGGTTTCAGGAGTACGACGGCCCTGTTCTGGAACCCTTTTCCCTGTTTGAGGCGAAAAGCGGCGGAGAGCTTGTGGAGAGGCAGAGCTACTGGTTCACCGACCGGGGCGGCCGCAAGGTTGTGATGAGGCCCGAACTCACCCCCTCGCTGGCGAGAATGGTGGCCGCCCGGGGTGAAATGCACCTTCCGGCCCGGTGGATGTCCATGCCCCTGTGCTTTCGTCATGAGCGGCCCCAGAGGGGCAGGGTGAGGGAATTCCTGCAGTTCAACCTCGACATCCTGGGCGCCGACCCCCCGGGGGCTGAAATCGAGGTTTTTCTGGTCATTGACAGAATGATGAAGGCGTTCGGTGTAATGCCCGACAAATACAGGGTTAGATGGAGCAGCAGAAGGTTCGCCTCGGCGGCCCTGGCCGCCCTTGGGGTGCATGATCCGCCGGGCGCGTTCGCGATACTGGACCGGAGGGACAAGACACCGGCGGACCAGTGGCATGACATGCTGCTTCAGGCCTTCGGTTCCAGCGAACTTGCGGACAAAGTGAAACGGCTCTGCGAAGTGGAAGACCCCGATGACCCCTTTCTGACCGGGCTTCTCGGGGATTCGCCTGACCTTGCCGAAGTCAGGAGTTTCGCCGGGCTTCTGGCCGGGGCGGGAATGGCGTCCGCCGAGTTCTCCCCTTCGGTGGTCCGGGGGCTGGACTACTACACAGGAATCGTTTTCGAACTCACCGACACCGGCGGTGAAAACCGGCGGGCACTGTGCGGGGGCGGCAGGTACGACAACCTTGTGGGAATGTTCCAGGGAAGAACCATATCCGGCGTTGGATTCGGTCTGGGGGTTCTGGCGCTGACCCTTTTCCTGGAAACATACCACGCCCTGCCGGAGAATCTTGAAAAAACCCCTCCGGGCAGCCTTTTCGTTGCGGTGTTCTCACCTCGGGAACTGGCGAAGGCTTTGAAGCTCGGAGAGCTCTTCAGGGAAGCGGGGATTCCCACCGTGGTGGACGTTTCCGGCAGGAAGGTGTCGAAGCAGTTTCAGCAGGCGTCCAGGGAGGGGTTTCCATGGGTGCTGGTTGTCGGCCCCGAAGAAGCCCTCACCGGAACTTACGGGCTTAAGAACATGCGCACCGGAGTTACGGCTACCGGTGATTTTCCGGCACTGAGAGCTATTCTTGAGGAGAATGGGTGAGGAGAGCGGAAACAAAGGTCAGTATCACAGCTCTGATTGTCGCCGGCCTGCTGGCTTTGCCGGTGCTGGTGCTGCCACAGACTCCGGCTCTTACTCGGGTTTACGGGGTGCTCATTATCCTGTCCGCCGCAGCCTTCTTTTTTGCCGCAAGAACCCTTGTAAGGGAGATAAGCATTTCCCGCCGGCTGGGGATGCTTCTGGTTCTGTCCGGTGTGGGCTGGGGATCGGTGGTTCTGGCCTCCGGCGGAGGGATGGAGGGTTCCGGCGCCGAGGGCGACAGGTTCCGGCTGCTGCGCTCCATGGACAGGGACGCGGTGGCGGACGCGGCGATGCAGAACGCGGATACGGTGAGGGGAATGCTTTCCCTGAGTCTTCCCGGTACCGGCGGGGCGGTTCTGAACGCCATTGGAGACGCCACCGGCGCAACCCTCGGGGTCATAGTGGGCACCGTGTTCAGCGCCAGTGCCATGAACGAGAACCGGGGCGCCGACGAGCCCGGAACTCCTGGAAGAACCGGCAGACCGCTTCCGGGAATGCTTATTTCCATGGGGGCCATGGTAACCATGATCGCGGTGCTGGAGGGGCTGGTGATGGTGGACAGAACCCGCGCCACCCATGCGGTCTTCCTGACCTCGGCCGGGGCAGTGTTCCTCCACGGGGCGGTGGCCGCCGTCGGCGCCGGAGGCATTGCGGTGGCCACCGTCATGCGGAGCCCCCTGAGTCTTACCTACCTTCTGGTTCTTGTGGCATCGGTGGCGATTGCGTGCTGCCAGCGGTGGATCCGCTATCTGAACCGGCGAAGCATGCTGTTTACAGCCATGGGCGCGCTGCTCTTCGCCGAGTTCTGCCGAAGGGCTGTGGCGGTGTCGATTTCCGAGGGGGTTTCCGGGTACGGCTGCCACGCCGTGAACTCACTCATGGGGGCCGCCGCCCTGCTGCTGGCGGTCTATGGCTATGGAAGCCTGCTTTCGATACTTCTGCACATGCCCTCGGCCAGGCTTCTTGACCGGAGATACACTGAACTCAATACCCTTCAGGATCTCAGCCACAGCCTGCACTCCAGTTTCGAGCCGGGGCAGCTTTCCACCGCCGCCACCCGGCTCGGAAAGAGGCTTACCGGCGCCGACTGCTGCTGGATAGTGCCGGAGAGCCCGAACGCCGGTTTTCCGGGGGTGTGGTGCGGCGATGGAAACGACTTTACCGATGATATCCCCCCGGAATGGTACGCCTCCATTTCCGCCAGGCTTGATTCGGCGAGCCGGGGATTTCTGCTGAACAACTACAGAAGAACCTCCCTGGAAAAGCTGTTGCCGGGCCGGGGAAGGATCGGTTCTCTGATGGCGGCTCAGGTGGAGGCCCGGGGGGAACGGCTGGGGGTGCTTCTGGCCGCCTGCGGAAGATCCTTTCGTTTCGTGGACCATACCCGGGGGCTTTTCGACAGCTTCGCCAGGCAGATCGCCCAGGCGTTTCACAATGCCAGGCTCTTCGGAGAGAAGCTGGAACTGGAAAAGCTGCACAGGGAACTCGACCTGGCCCGGGAGATCCAGCAGCAGCTCTTTCCCACGGTAATCCATCAGCCCCCGGGCTATGAAATCGCGGCCCAGAACATTCCATGCAGCGTGGTGGGCGGGGACTACTACGATGTGATTCCCCTGGAGGATGGAAGAACCGCCCTGGTCATCGCGGATGTGGCGGGAAAGGGCGCCGCGGCATCGATTCTCATGGCCGGGCTGCAGGCTGGCCTGCGAAGCCTTCTTCTCAGCAACAGCGGTCTGCCGGAACTTGTTCCCCTGCTAAACCGGCTGGTGTGCGGCCAGGTTCCCGACGGCACATTCATAACGATGTTCCTCGGAGTGCTGGACAGCCACTCGGGCACGATGGAGTACTGCAACGCCGGTCATGATCCGCCGATCGTGATCCACGCCGATGGCGCTATCACGCGCCCCCTCACAGGGGGCCTGGTTTTCGGGGTGGACCCCGGCGCCGCGTACGAGTGTGACCGGGTGGTTTTCGAACCCGGATGCAGAATGGTGCTGTACACCGATGGGGTAACCGACGCTTTCAGCGCTTCCAGCGAAGAGCCTTTCGGCATCGACAGGCTGGGGAGTGCCATTGCCAGGCATGCCACAGTCCCCTCCCGGGATCTCCTCCGCACCCTTAACAGGCTTCTGGATTCGTGGGTGGGTAACGAACCCCACACCGACGATGTGACCATGATGGCGGTCCGCAGGGTTGACACCGGCCGGCGCGGTGAACATAATTAGGAATGATTCTTATTAAGAAAGGAGCAGCTTCAATGAAAATCAAGGGAACGCAGACGGAGAAGAACCTTCTGACAGCTTTCGCGGGGGAATCCCAGGCCAGAAACAGGTACACCTACTTCGCTTCCGCTGCGGCGAAGGAGGGTTTCAAACAGATAGAAGCCATTTTCCTGGAAACCGCTGATCAGGAGAAAGAACACGCCAAGCGCTTCTTCAAGTTTCTGGAGGGCGGAGAAGCCATGGTTTCCACCTTCTTCCCCGCAGGTGTCATTGGCGACACCCGTTCGAATCTCATCGCCGCCGCGGAGGGAGAGGAGCACGAATGGGGCTCGATGTACCCCGACTTTGCCCGCACGGCCCGGGAGGAAGGCTTTTCCGACATAGCCGCGGTGTTCGAGAATGTGTCGGTGGCTGAGAAGTTCCACGGAGAAAGGTATCGGAAGCTTGCGGAAAACATTGAAAAGAACCTGGTTTTCCACAGGCCCGACAGGGTCACATGGCGATGCAGGAACTGCGGCTACCTTCATGAAGGAGCCTCCGCTCCCAAGCTCTGCCCGGCGTGTGACCATCCGCAGGCCCATTTCGAGCTTGCGGCATCCAACTGGTAAGGGAGGGTGACACCATGACCGAAAAGAGACAGGTGTACAAGTGCGAGATCTGCGGAAACATCGTGGAGATGCTTCATCCGGGTCCGGGTGAGCTGTTCTGTTGCGGGGAACCCATGCAGCTTCTGCCGGAACAGACCGCGGACAGCACAACGGAAAAGCATGTTCCGGTTCTGGAAGAGGCGGAGGGCGGTGTGCTTCTTAAAGTGGGAAGCGTGCCCCACCCCATGCTGGATGCCCACTTCATCCAGTGGGTGGAGGCTCATACGAAGGACCGGGTCTACAGGGCAGAGCTTTTCCCCGGTTCGGCGCCGGAGGCCTTCTTCCCCCTGAAACTCTCGGATATCACCGCAGCCAGGGAGTACTGCAATGTGCACGGCCTGTGGAGGAGGTAGATAATGATGAAGGAAACCGTTGCCCGGGAGATGAACTCCCAGATCAACCGGGAGCTCTTCAGCGCGTACCTCTACCTGTCCATGGCGGCGTGGTTTGAGGGGCAGGGGCTTTCGGGCTTCGCCAACTGGATGAGAGTGCAGGCCCAGGAAGAGCGGGACCATGCCATGGGTTTTTTCAATCACATGCTGGAAAGGGGCGCCACCGTCGACCTGGAAGCGGTGGGAAAGCCGGATAACCGGTGGCAATCCCCCCTGGCCGCCTTCGAGGCGGTTCTCAACCACGAGAAATTCATCACCGAAAGCATAGACAACCTTCTGGAGACAGCCCAGGGAGAAAAGGACCACGCCTCGGCCAACTTTCTGCAGTGGTACATTTCCGAGCAGGTGGAAGAGGAGGCCAATGCCGACGCCCTGATTCAGAAACTCCACCTCGTTGAGAAATCCGGCGGCGGAGGCCTTTTCATGATGGATCGCGAGTTGGCCGCCAGGGTCTATGTTCAGGCTTCGATTCTGGCCCGGGAGTAGAAGCCCGTGGATATCCCTCCCGGGGATTTTCTGAAGAGCAGGACCGCCTTGAACGAGGCGGTCCTTCGCCACGCGGACACTGTCATCAAACGGGTTTACGCGGCGGATGCCCTGGCCTACCGGCCCGGAGCGCTGCCGGAAAAGGTGAAGGAGCTGCTGGGACTGGTGGCATCCCTTACCCTTCGTTGCGATGACTGCGTTTCTTGGCATATTCACCGATGCTCACAGCTGGGCGTCACCACCGAAGAGGTGATCGAGGCCCTTGGGGTGGGAATGGTGGTGGCGGGAACGATAACCGTTCCCCATGTGCGAAGAGCGGTGGCGCTCTGGGAAAAACTTCAGGAGGACTCCGGGGAATGAATGAAAGGCTTGCACTGCTTCGGAACACAATGGCGGAGATTGACCTGATAACCTCGGAAACCGGTTCTTCCTCCGAAATCCTTCAGAGGGTGTGCGATACACTGGCATCAATCCCCGGCTATGACTGGTCGGGGTACTACCTGGTTGATGGCACCCGCCGCGACACGCTTTTACTCGGACCCTTCCACGGAGAACCCACCGAGCACAGGAACATCGCCTTCGGCCAGGGGATCTGCGGCCAGGCCGCGGAATCCCAGCAGACATTCCTGGTGAACGATGTGAGCACCCAGGGCAACTACCTCTCCTGCAGCCCGAAGGTGAAGAGTGAAATCGTGGTGCCGGTGTTCAGCGGATGCAGGCTCGTGGGCGAGCTTGACCTTGACAGCCACACCAGGAACTGCTTCACCTCCGACGACCGCCGGTTCCTCGAATGGGTTGCGGAAGCAACATCAGGTTTCGTAACCAGGCTCGCGAAGGGGGAATGAATGTCAGAAAACTGCCATCGCGCCAGGGAGATCGCGCCTGGTATCCACTGGGTCGGCGCCATCGACTGGGATGTCAGGGACTTCCACGGTTACGAAACATCCATGGGGTCCACCTACAACGCCTTTCTGATCACCGGCGACCGTAACATTCTCATAGATACGGTCAAGGCGCCCTTCCGGGATGAGCTGCTTTCCAGAATAGCTTCCGTTACCGACAGGGTGGATGTGGTGATAAGCAATCACGCCGAGCCCGATCATACCGGCGCGCTTCCCGGGGTTCTGGAAGCTCTGCGGCCGGAAAGGCTGCTGGCCTCCGGGACAGGCGCGGAGAACCTCATGGCTCACTACCCCGATCTGCCCCTGCGGCCGGAGCCCTTGGGGAACGGGGAAACCCTGGAAATCGGCGGGATCGGCTTCACTTTTCTCGAGACCAAGATGCTCCACTGGCCCGACAGCATGTTTACCTTCATGCCCTCCCGGAACATCCTGTTCAGCCAGGACGCCTTCGGCATGCACCTGGCCGGCGCCGAACTTTTCGCTCATCAGGTGAATCCAGGGGTACTGCGCCGGGAGTCCGCCATGTATTACGCCAACATAATCAACCCCTATTCCAAGCTGGTTTCCGCGCTTCTGTCCAGAGTGGGCGGCATGGGAATCCAGCCGGAAATCATCGCTCCGGACCATGGCCCCATCTGGAAGTCGGGAACCTCCACAGGTCCCGAATGGGTCATCTCCCTGTGGAGCGACTGGGCCCGGGGGCGGCATCAGCATCGGATGGTGGTGCTGTACGACACCATGTGGAACTCCACGGGACTCATGGCCCGGGCGGTGGCAGAGGGTGGCGCCGCCGGGGCGGTACCGGTAAAGGTGCTGAGGGCGGGGAACGTTCACCGCAGCGTGGTCGCGACGGAAATTCTTGAAGCCGGGGCAGTTGCCCTGGGGTCTCCCACTCTGAACAGCGGAATTTTTCCAACAATGGCCGATCATCTGGAGTACCTTCGGGGCCTTCGTTTCGGGGGCAGGGCGAGCGGTGTTTTTGGAAGCCACGGTTGGAGCGGAGAAGCGGTTCCCCGGCTGGTCAAGGCCCTTGAGGAATGGAAGTCCACAGCCGTCGCAGACCCTGTGGCAGTGAAGTTTTCCCCTACCTGCGGGGATCTGGCCCTTTGCAGGGAAATGGGGTTGAAGCTCGCCGAAGCCCTGAAGGCACGGGTTGACTGAATCGTTTCGCATTCCCGACCATGCGGTTACCGCCGGGCTCGCGGTTATTCTGGCGGTGATCGCCGCCGGGCTCGTTTTCGACTGCCTTCCACAACTTTCACTGGGTGTGATCGCGGTACCCCTGATCCTTGTCATGGTAATGTATCCGAAGCGGGGGCTGATTCTGCTGCTGGTGGTTCAGAGCGCCCTGGAAATCACTCAGCTGGATGTTGTCACCTTCTACCTGGGACCCATGCGGGTTAGGCTGGACGAGGTTCTTTTCTGGTGGATAATGCTGCTGTGGCTTCTCGCCCTGCCTGACCGGAAGGCGAGGGTCGCAACCGGCGCGACGCCACGGTTTATAATGCTGCTGGTGGGGATCGCGGTTCTGTCCCTGGTATGGGGCGTGGCCGCTGGCAACGACCCCGGGCACGCCGCCATAATGTTCAAGAACTACCCCGGCTACCTCAGTTTCTTCCCCGCGGCATGGCTTATCTCACGGGACCGGGAAACCGCCGACCACCTTATTCTGGCCATCATCGCCGGCGGGGTGCTGGGGGGTATCAACATCATTGCCAGGGGGTACCTGCGGGTGGATGAAACCGTGTACGAGAGGGGCACCGGGCTGCGGGTGCAGTCCAGACAGGCATTCGCCATAGGCGTTGCACTGCTCTTTCTGCTTACAAGAATTCTCTCACTGCGGAACCGTACCAATCTGAAGATAATCATTCCAGCCGGTGTTCTGATGATGACCGGCATCATCCTCAGCCAGACCAGGTCGCTGTGGTACGGGATCATTCTCGGAGCCGTGGTGATACTCATTCTCTACACTCTTTCCGGGAACAGAAAAACATGGGTGGTTCTCCGGAAAATCCTGGGTCTCACTCTGTTGGTTGGCGTTTTCTTCATTGTCACCATGTCCGTGGTGAACTCATTCGGCTTCCTGGAAACCGAGGATGTGCTGAAACGCACCGAGTCCGAGACGGGAAACTACCTCACCGATGCCACCTTCCTGGCCCGGGCCCTTTCCTGGCTTGAGATACTGAAAGAGGTTAACAATCCCGCCGGGCTCGTTCTGGGCAAGGGCATGGGATATGAGATTACCTACTTCAGGGTGGACTACATGCAGAGGATGACCTGGAGCTTCGTGGACAGCTCTTACTTCCAGATACTGCTGAACGCCGGGATTCCCGGAGTGCTGGCCCTGATACTGCTTTTCGGCCACGGAACCGTGAAGGCGGCGGTCCTTGCGGGAAGAGAAAGGGATCCGGGCCGGGAGGCGATGCTTCTGGCCATATGCGGCTCTTTCGTGATGCTTGCCTCGGGTTCCGTTTTCATGTCCGCCATCACCAACTACAGGTTCACCGTGCTATACGGAGTGCTTTTCGCCCTGCTGGCCGTAAAGCCCGGGCATGGAACGGATTCCGCGGATTTGCCCGGGAAAGCCTGAGCGTGGTATTTTTCGTTGTCTTTGCGATACTCCCCACTTGTCGATTCGAAAGGTAATGGCATGAAGATTCTTGTAATAAACAGCGGCAGTTCCTCTATCAAGTTTCAGATCATGGAGAGCGAGACCGGCGAAATGCTGGGGAAGGGCCTGCTGGAACGGATCGGTGAGGAAACCGGGGCTCTGCGATACCAGGCGGGTTCTCACAACATTCGGGAGGAGGTGCCCATTCCGGATCATCACACCGGGCTGGCCCTTCTTCTGAAAACCATCACCAGCCCCGACTATGGAACCATCGAAAGCCTGGATGAAATCAAGGCTTGCGGCCACAGGGTGGTGCACGGCGGAGAACGGTTCACCAGCAGCGTTCTCATAGATGATGATGTGCTTGAAGGGCTCAGACAGTGCAGCACCCTGGCCCCACTGCACAACCCCCCGAACATTCTGGGAATCGAGGCCACCCGGGAAAGCCTTCCCGGTGTTCCGAACGTGGCGGTGTTCGACACCGCGTTTCACCAGACCATGCCAAGGGAAAACTACCTTTACCCCCTTCCATACCAGGTTTACGAGAACTACCGGATACGGCGATACGGCTTCCACGGCACCAGCCATCAGTATGTTTCGGAAAGGGCCGCCGTTCTCATGGACAGGCCCCTCCATGAGATCAACCTGATAACATGCCACCTTGGCAACGGCTGTTCCGTAACGGCGGTCAAGGGAGGCGCAAGCATCGACACCAGCCTGGGGTTTGGTACGTTCTGCGGCCTGATGATGGGCACCCGATGCGGCGATGTAGACCCGGCAGCCCTGTTCGAGTTGATGGAAAGGCACGGCTGGTCCCTGGAAAAAGTGATGAGAACAGTGTACAGAGAGAGCGGTCTTCTGGGTATTTCAGGCCTTTCCAACGACATGCGTGACATCGAGAACGCTTCGTTCAAAGAAGGCCACGAAATGGCCACCCTGGCCCTTGCCATGTTCGTGGACCGGGTGCGGAAGTACATCGGAGCCTATGCGGCCACCCTGGGCAGGCTGGACGGAATCGTATTCACCGCGGGAATAGGAGAGAACGGCCCGGAGATCAGGGAAATGGTCTGCGGCAACCAGGAAACCCTGGGCATCAGTATCGACCCCACCGCGAATCTGGTCAGGGGAAAGGAGAAGATAATCTCCACCCCTGAAAGCAGGATAACCGTGCTGGTGGTTCCCACCAACGAGGAACTGATGATAGCCCGGGAGACGGTGAGAGTGACAGCCGGCTGACCCGGGGTTGACGCCTGTCCGGGAGTGAAGACCATGGAGGGAGCCGACACGCTTCATGGTCGGGTTAAGGGTATCACCTGGACGGTTTCATCAATAACCTCCGCCATCCATCATTGAAAAATCATAGCCTCCATTTGACATTTCAATGATGAATTCCTATAATCGCCGAAGTCGGAGGAGGAGCCATGGTTAACCGTATCAAAGACATCCGGCGAATCAGAGAGATGCTCGACATCTTTCCGGTGACAGCAGTTCTCGGTGCCCGGCAGTGTGGCAAAACAACCATCTCCCGAGAGATGAACGCTACCCATTACTTCGACCTCGAGAACCCCCGGGATGAAGCCAGATTCATGAATCCGCAACTCCTGCTGGAAAACCTCAAGGGGCTTGTGGTTATTGATGAATTTCAGAGGAAGCCGGAGCTGTTTTCATTGCTTCGCCATCTTGTCGATACCAGGGACACACCGAGGTATCTAATCCTGGGCAGCGCTTCCCGTGATCTCGTCAAGGGGAGCAGTGAGTCACTGGCGGGGCGGATTGGCTTCCACCACCTCGGCGGCTTTTCAATGGACGATGCAGGAACTCACAACATGATGAGGCTCTGGATCAGGGGAACCATGCCCCGTTCCTATCTGGCTGAATCCGAGGGATCCAGCATGCTCTGGAGGGAAAACTACATAACGACATACCTTGAAAGGGACATTCCCCAGCTTGGGATCATGGTACCAGCCAGAACTCTGCGTCGTTTCTGGATGATGCTGGCACATTATCACGGCCATATCCTGAACTTCGCCGAGATCGGACGAGCCTTCGGCATATCGGATATGACGGTGCGGAGGTATGTTGAGATCCTTGAGGGTACCTACATGATCCGGGTTATCTCACCGTACTTCACCAACACCTCGAAAAGACTTGTCAGACGACCGAAGCTGTACATCCGCGACAGCGGTATCTTCCATACCCTGATGGGAATCGGGGACTTTAACCAGCTCGTGTCCAATCCCAGGATAGGGGCCTCATGGGAAGGGTTTGCCCTCGAAGAAACACTCGGACTGCTTAACAGAAGGAGCGAAGAAGTGTTTTTCTGGTCGACCCATTCCGGCGCTGAGGTTGATCTGGTCTACCACCACAAAGGAAAGCTGTACGGGATAGAGTTCAAGTATGCCGACGCGCCTTGTCTCACCAGATCCATGAGATCGGCCCTCAACGATCTTGACCTTGAGCGGATTTCAGTGATCTACCCCGGCGCCGACAGTTACAGCGTCCATGACAGGGTGAGAGTGGTTTCCTTGAGACACGGCGCGGCTGAACTTCCCTGAACTACGGGCTCTTTTTCACAGTGTGCTTCGCAACATGATGGCGGAACAGAAACCGG
>Ga0334883_1002031_pt1 | contig 26814 bp, 24 predicted proteins | sample GraSluR1_MG_6_FD_207230 | JGI IMG/M metagenome (GOLD analysis project Ga0334883, IMG submission 207230) | Sludge microbial communities from methane-producing bioreactor in Wageningen University, Netherlands - Granular Sludge_09_05-R1 | ecosystem: Engineered > Bioreactor > Anaerobic >...
TTACATGGATATCATTCAAATCAATTCCAAATCGGGATTAAAAGGAAGCAACAAAAATTTTGCTTATGCCGGAGGTAAATTTGGCGGAATTGGTCTCACCCAGTCGTTTGCGCTGGAACTGATGCCATTTCACATCAAAGTGAATTCCATTTGCCCGGGCAATTATTTCGACGGCCCGTTGTGGAGCGACCCCGAAAGAGGACTGTTTGTTCAGTACCTTGAGGCAGGAAAAGTACCGGGCGCCAAAACCATTGCCGATGTAAAAGCGTTTTACGAAGCACAGGTGCCCGCAGGACGTGGCTGCACGCCCGAAGACGTGGCCAAAGCCATTTTCTACGTCATCGACCAGTATTATGAAACCGGGCAGGCGGTGCCGGTAACTGGAGGGCAGAATATGCTAAGATAGCTTCTGGCCGCTGGCGGCTGGCAACTGGCGACTGGCGACAGACTGAACAGCAAATTGGGTAAAATTATTTTAGATTTAGAAATCGTTGAACTTACTGGCAACAAGCAAGAAGCAAACCACTGGAAGCCAGGAGCAAATTTAAATGCATGTCTTACAAAAATCTTGAAATATGGCAGTTGGCGAGAGAGATTGCTCTTGAAGTCCATAAAATGACATTGGAAGATTTGCCACAGTTTGAAATGTTTGAAACCGGCAAGCAAATCAGGCGCTCTTCAAAAAGCTGTCGTTCTGCCATTGTAGAAGGTTATGGAAGAAAACGTTACCAACAGGAATATTATAAATTTCTGAACTATTCATTAGGTTCAAATGATGAAACAATTGACCATTTGGAAGAATTATGGGAAACAGGCTCATTAAAAAATAAATTACGATATGATTTTATTCACTCAAAATGTGAATTACTTGGGAAAAAATTGACAAACTTTATTAAAAAATTCGATAGATAAAAATTTCTGACGACCAGCCAGAAGCAAGTCGCCGGAAGCAAGCAGCAAGAATTATGCAGACAAAAGCAGTTCGTTTATACGGTAAGGAAGATTTAAGGCTCGAGGAGTTTGAACTTCCGCAAATTAAAGAAGATGAAATTCTGGCCAAAGTGGTGTCCGACAGCATTTGCATGTCGAGCTACAAGGCAGCCACACAAGGCCCCGACCACAAGCGGGTTCCGGATAATGTGTATGAAAATCCAATAATCATCGGCCATGAGTTTGCCGGTGAAATTGTGCAGGTGGGGACCAAATGGCAGCACAAATTCAGGGCTGGTCAGAAGTATTCCATTCAGCCGGCCATATATTACGAAAACGGTTCGATGGGAGTACTTAGCGCACCCGGGTACTCATATCCACACATTGGCGGAGATGCCACTTATGTCATCATTCCCAAAGATGTGCTGGAGCAGGATTGCCTGCTAACTTATGACGGACCAGGCTATTATCCGGCATCGCTGGCCGAACCGCTAAGTTGCGTAATTGGCGCCATGCACGCCAATTACCACACTAAACCAGGCTCTTATGTGCATCAGATGGAGATTGTGGACAGAGGGAAAATGGCTATTCTTGCAGGTGTAGGCCCCATGGGACTGGCAGCCATTAATTATGTGGTGAACCGGAAAGACCGCAAACCTTCTCTGCTGGTAATTACCGACATCGACCAAACCCGCCTCGACCGGGCTGCTGAGATTTTTCCGGTGGAATGGGCCAAAGAAAATAGTATCGAATTAATTTACCTGAACACCGGCAACGTTGAAAATCCGGTGGAAATACTGAAAGAGATTTCCGGTGGAACAGGGTACAACGATGTGTTTGTATTTGCCCCGGTTGCTCCGGTTGTGGAACAGGGCGACGCCATTCTGGCGCACGACGGCTGCCTCAACTTTTTTGCAGGACCATCCAATCCCGAATTTTCAGCAAAACTGAATTTTTATAACGTACATTACGCCTACACGCACATTGTGGGAACCTCGGGAGGAAACAACGACGACATGGTGGAAGCGCTTCAATGCATGAGCAAAGGCCTCGACCCGGCCGGGCTGATTACCCACATCGGCGGACTGAATGCGGTGGCAGAAACCACCCTGAACCTGCCCAACATTCCCGGAGGGAAAAAAATGATTTACACCCACAAAAACCTGCCGCTGGTGGCCATTTCCGATTTTGAAGAAAAAGGGAAGACCGATCCGCTTTATGCAGAACTGGCCAAACTGGTAGCTAAAACCAAAGGATTGTGGAATGTGGAAGCGGAAACGTATTTACTGGAACATGCACCTGAAATATAAATTCCCGAAATTATGAACAACCTTTCGCCTGAATTAACCATTGCACTTGAAGCTGCCCGGGCAGGAGCTGAGGTTATCCGGCAGCGGTTCGGAGATTCGTCAAACGCACGGGTAAAAGGCGAAGCGCAGGGTTTGGTAACCGATACCGACCTGGCTGCCGAACGGGCGATTTTTGAAGTGCTAAAAAAACATTCATCGCACAATATTTTGAGTGAAGAAAGTGGTTTTCTTCGCAAAGAAAAGGGGAAAAAGTGGGTAGTCGATCCGCTGGACGGTACCTCCAACTTTGCACGGGGAATCCCCCTTTTTGCCGTATCCATCGGGTTAATGGACGGCAACGATTTTCTGGCGGGAGTTATTATCGATCCCATTTTGCAAAACGAATATTACGCGGAAAAAGGTGGCAGCGCTTTTTGTAACGGAGAAAAAATCGTCCTTCCCGCTTTTCAGTCCGATTTTACACCATGCATATTTTTGAATCACAGCTACGGAGAAACAGACCGGAACCACTTTATTCAACTTGCCAAAAAGCTTGCTGTTTCTTACGACACGCTTAAACTCGGAACAACTGCACTCGAACTTTGCTACCTGGCAACCGGTGCTGTGGACGGATTTGTCTGTTCAGGCGATTCTCTTTGGGATTTTGCGGCCGGCGTTGTAATCGCTACCGAAGCAGGGTGTGTTTTCACCGACTGGCAGGGCGGGCCCTGGACCGGAGAAAGCGACAAACTGTTAATTTCAAAACCGGAAATACATGAAAAACTGGTTGAAAAAACCAAAAATTTACCGCAGGAATAAACGGATCGAAAATTTCAATTTCCCAGTCCATCTTAAATCACCATTAAGCTTTCATTTTACTGACAATCATCACGTTTTTTTCATGATTCGATTCATTCTTTTGCGCCCGTTTTAATCAAAATCATTTATTTTGCGATGTTTACAGGATTGTTGAATATGAACCGGAAACTGGCGACAGCTATAAAAGACTATGGCATCATCACCTTTGGGCTACTCTTGTTTGCCCTGGGGTGGGTGGTTTTTCTCATCCCGGCTGAAATTACCGGCGGAGGAGTCAGCGGTATTGGAGCTGTTCTCTATTATGCGGCCAAAATTCCGGTAAGTGTTACCTACCTGGCAGTTAATGCTGTTTTGGTATTGATAGCCATTAAAATACTGGGGGCCAGTTTCGGTTTAAAAACCATATACAGCATTTTAATACTTTCCACTTTTTTTGCTTTTTTTCAGGGAATTGTAAAAGAACCCATTGTGGACGATATGTTTTTATCGGCAGTACTTGGAGGAATGGCAGGCGGCATCGGACTGGGAATTGTTTTTTCGCGCGGAGGAAGCACCGGGGGAACCGACATCTTTGCCATGATTATCAACAAATACCGGAACATCAGCCCGGGAAGGATTATCCTTTACTGCGATGTTATTATTATTGCCTCTTCGTACTTTGTTTTCCAATCGCCCGAAAAACTGGTGTACGGATATGTTTCCATGTGGGTGGTTGCCTACTCGCTCGATTCGTTTTTGAGCGGCGCCAACCGGTCGGCCCAAATGTTCATTGTTTCAAAAGAATACGAAAAAATTGCCGATTTTATCAATAATGAGGCCATAAGAGGCGTTACTATACTGGATGGAACAGGTTGGTACACGCGCGAGAACACAAAAATCATCATGTCGGTGGTCCGCAAAAAAGAAACCAGCCAGATTTTCAGGGGAATAAAGGTAATTGACCCTGATGCATTCATTACTATGGGAAGTGTGATGGGTGTGTATGGGAAGGGATTTGACAGAATTAAAATGTAAATTGAAATTCGAATGAAAAAAAAGATACGTTTAGGTTTTTTACTTCTTCTTATTGTCGGAATTGCAGGAATTTCATTTTCCTGCAATCAAAAACGCAACAGAAAAGCCGCTGAAAAAATTGAAACCGATACCATTGTTCCTCCAGAGCCTGCTTTAAAATATGGGTTGCCTGTTGATTCATTTCAAATTGAAGAGGGAACGATCCGCCCCAACCAGCATTTAAGCCACATATTAAATGGATACGGGGTTGGCATGGGCATTATCGATCAGATAGCAAGGCAATCGAAAGATGTTTTTGATGTTCGGAGAATCAGGAGAGGTAACAACTATACCATTTTTCAAACGCCAGATTCACTGGCCGAAGCCCGGTATTTTGTGTACGAAAATTCAGCCACCGACTACTATGTGTTTGAACTGTTCGATTCGCTGCGGGTTTACCGGGGAGAGAAAGAGATACATTCCAGGTTGCGTGCCGCGCATGGAGAAATCGAGTCTTCCCTATGGAACACTATGACCGACAATGGATTAGACCCCATGCTGGCGTTGCGGTTATCCGACATTTTTGCCTGGAGCATCGACTTTTTTGCCATTCAGCGTGGCGATCGCTTCCGTGTGATTTACGATGAACTGTTTGTGGATTCCGCGTCCATTGGTATTGGCGAAATATATGCCGTCCAGTTCGATCACATCGGAAAAGAGAATTACGCTTTCCGTTTTTTTCAGGACGACCGGTTCGACTATTTCGATGAAGAAGGAAACAGTCTGCGGAAAGCTTTCCTGAAAGCCCCGCTCGATTTTTTCCGCATCAGTTCGCGATTCTCGCACAGTCGCATGCACCCTGTTTTACGTATCCGGCGTCCTCATCATGGAGTGGACTACGCTGCACCGTCAGGCACGCCGGTTAAAACCATCGGCGATGGCACTGTAATTACCCGCGCCTACCAGGCCGGTGGTGGCGGAAATTATTTACGCATCAAACACAATTCGGTTTACACAACGGTTTACATGCACCTTCAGGGATTTGCCCCGGGAGTAGTTCAGGGTTCGCGCGTAAATCAAGGCCAGGTTATTGGCTACGTTGGATCAACCGGACTATCCACCGGGCCACACCTCGACTTCCGGGTATTCAAAAACGGGACGCCGGTTGACCCGCTAAAAGTTGAAGCACCTCCTGTTGAACCTGTGCATGAAACCCGAATGGCGGAATATATTATGCTGAAAGACTCCCTGATGGGCGAGCTGCAACAAATCATCTGGGAGCCTGAAATACTGGCTGAAACAAACTGAAAAACGGCTGCTGTATCACAAATCAGTGATGGCCTGGCATATACAACTCATTAATGCCCATAAAATACTCTAGTGTTTTTACCGGTTTTTCCACTCCGTCGGGAATCGGCATATTTGAAAACGTTTGAAAGTAAAGCAGGCAGGCATCGCGCCACCAGGCTGCTTCTTTGGTCTGAATTTCCAGTAACGACTGCACATATTTGAACCGCTGGCCGTCAACATAATCTGCCAGCAAATGCCATTCCTCCTGCATGGCACGCGCTTCATTCACTCCCTGGTTGTAACGGAAAGCCATCTCGTCCCAGAGGGTATTGCCCGATTTCAGACGATAGTCCCAGGGCACACGGTGAAACCAAAGAAGATACTCTTCGGGACAGGTTTCGATATTTCCAAACATATCGGCAACAGGCTGGTGGTATTGCCCCACGGCATTGCTTCCAGACAGGGTCCGGTCAAAGCCAATTTCTTGGCTGGTGGCCCGGTGGTAATACACAGCTGTCCAGTCGGGGCGCCGTCCATCCACCCATGGGCCGGGCCCGTGGTGATGACCGGCAGCCATAATATGGTGCAAACCCAGCGGAGTCATATAATTCACGGTGGTTTCGCGGGAAGCGAGCATCATTTCAGTTACCGGTTCAACAAATGAGTGGTTTTTGGTAAATGTCATTTTTATCCATTCGTCTGCTATTTCACGAGAACCGAGGTACGGATTCCAGGCCAGCCGTCCAAACGCAAACCAGTTGGCCTGCCCAAACGGATGACCCGTCCAGTTGCGATCGGTGCCAATGTTTGAAACACCTGCCATTCCGGTAAGTTTCTGCCCAAAAAGTGAACCATCGATGGTTTTGGCAACGGTAGAGCCTTCTCCATTTGCCCAGGTATCTGACTGAAGACATTCTTCATACAAGGGAGCAAGATAAACCAGATGGGTTGAAAAGCCGAGGTATTCCTGGGTAATCTGAAATTCCGGCATGATGTTGGTTTTCTCCATTCCTCCAAACAACGGATGAAACGGCTCTCGAGGCTGAAAGTCGAGCGGCCCGTTTTTCACCTGAAGAATTACATTATCGCGAAATTCCCCGTCAACCGGCATAAATTCATTATAAGCCTGTTTGGTGCGGTCTTCGGGCACATGCTGGTCATACACAAATGCGCGCCACATAACAATTCCGCCGTGCGGGGCCACAGCATCGGCCAGCATGTTGGCACCCTGCGCATGATTGCGGTTGTAGTTATGCGGTCCGGGCTGCCCCTCTGAATCGGCTTTCACCAAAAAACCACCAAAATCGGGAATATAGCTGTAAATTTCTGCGGCTTTCTTTTTCCACCATTCCTGCACCTGCGGGTCGAGCGGGTCGGCAACGGGCAGGTTATCCAGCTCGATGGGAGCACTGAACCGTGCCGTGAGGTAAACTTTTATTCCGTAAGGACGAAAAACATCGGCCAGCGCCTTCACCTTTTCAAGATAAACCGGCGTTAAAATCTGTGCATTAGCATTTACATTGGTGAGTGCAGTGCCATTTATTCCAATGGAAGCATTTGCACGGGCATAGTCGATGTATTGCGGATGAATGACTTCGGGCAGGCGAAACCAGTCCCAAAGCGAAAAGCCGGCGTAACCGCGCTCCACCGTGCGATTCAGGTTATCCCAGTGATTCAGAATCCGAACCTGCGTTTTGGGTGCATCAACCACATTTAATCCCGACAAGGGCAGCTCCTGCTGCAAAATCTGTAAAAACCGGAATACACCGTAAAGCAGGCCAATATCGGTGTTTGCGGTGATCATCAGTTGGTTTTCCATTGTTTCCCTTAAAATGAAACCTTCATTGCCAATGGTCATGAGTTCCTGCTCGTCAGTATTGTTTTTTATGGTTTCACAGGCATTAGATAATCCAATCATCAAGCTACCATCGCTTTTTAAATTATCTGTGAATGAGGGATTTATTCCCAACATTTTTGAAAGGCCGGTTTTTAGCTCACTTTTAGCCGCCTCTAAAGTGGGCGTTTTCGCATTAAAAGCAATACTTTTCACCTGACTCCGGTAGGTCTTTTGTAAATTAACATTTTCAACAGGTGCATATCTTAGCCATAAATCGTATCCATCTTCTGAAAAAACAGAGAGAGTGCAAAACAAAAAGATAACCCCAAAGAATGTTTTCATATCACAGATTTTTTAGTTTACAACAAAAATAGTTTTTTGATTGAGAAGAGAAAAACAGAACACAACAGAACAACTCTTGAAATTTCACCGGGTGAATGAATTGATTATGAATAAATTTTTACATTTTTGTTGCAATTTTATTAAAAGGGTAATGTAAAATAAAAAAAATGCTTGAACAACTAACCATTATTACGGCTAGCCAGATTGATAATTTAACCACCTTAACACTCCGGTTTGCGTTTAATCTTGTGGCAACTTTTATTATCGTAGTGCTTCTGTATGCACGTATCAGCAAACGGAAAGAATTCTATTTCAGCTACTTTGCCATTAGCATTGCCGTATTTTTTCTGGTGTATTTGCTTGAAAGCGTGACTCTTGAACTGGGATTTGCTCTGGGGTTATTTGCCATTTTCGGAATCATCAGGTACCGAACCGATACCATTCCCCCCAAAGAAATGACCTACCTTTTTATTATTATTGCCGTTTCGGTAATCAACGCATTATCAAAAGAATACCTGGGATATCTGGAACTCGCATTTGTAAACATATTGCTCATAGGAGCATTGTGGGGACTGGAAAACATTCTGATGATGCGGCAGGAAAACTCAGTGGTAATTATTTATAATAAAATTGAAAATTTACACAGAGAGAACGAAGCCCTGCTGCTCGAAGATTTGGAGATACGCACAGGATTTAAAGTAAAACGATACCACGTGGAACAAATCAATTACAAACGCAAGATGGCACAAATTACCATATATTTCGACAACAACGGCCATTCAAAAATGGAGACAAAATGATGAGAAGGGTTATTCTTTTGATAGCGATATTTGTATTGTCGGCACCAGCTGCACAGGCAAAAACAGAAAAGTTCGGCACCTGGATTGAACTGGAATTCAGGAAAGATTTTCTGAAACGGTTTGCATTTAGTGTGACACCCGAAATCAGACTCCAGGATCAGTTTAAGCCCGATGAATACCTTGTTCAGGCCAAACTGAGTTATGAGCCTTTTTCTTTTTTAAAGTTCGCCGGAGCATACCGGATTAGCACCGAGGTAAAAGACAAGGGCAATGAGAATTATTACCGCTATGCCTTCGACACGCACCTGGGGCATGAATTCGGACGGTTTGAAGCCACATTGCGAGGCAGGTTTACCAACTACTCCGACATGAGCGAAGAAGAACAGGACAATTATTTCAGGCCGCGACTGAAAATGGAATACAACATAAAAGGTATTAAAACAGACCCGTTTGTGAGTTACGAGCTGTTTCAGAATCTAACAAAAAATGAAATTCGAAAATCACGGTTGGATGCGGGATTTACAAGGAAACTCGGTGGCCCGCACCGCATCAGTGTTTATTACCGGATGCACGACTATTTCACGGATAAAGCTTCCATTCACATTTTGGGTATCGACTACCGGCTTAAGTTTTGATTCTAAAAATAATTCAGCTGGTGACGCAGTGTCACCAGCTGAACAATTCGAATAAAGCTATTTATTCATCTCTGCAAAATACTTGTAAAACAGAGGGATGGTTTTAATTCCGTTAAAAAACTGTTCCAGCGGGTAGTTTTCGTTGGGCGAGTGAATGGCGTCATCCTCAAGTCCGAATCCCATCAGCACCGATTTAATTCCCAGAACCTGCTCGAAAGTGGAGATGATAGGAATGCTTCCGCCCGAGCGAACCGGTACCGGCCGTTTTCCATACACATCGGTATAGGCTTTCTCAGCAGCCTGGTAAGCCGGGAAATCGATGGGGCATACATAGCCCTGTCCTCCGTGCAGCGGTGTAACTTCCACTTTTACCGATTTTGGCGCAATGCTTTCGAAATGGTTTTTGAACAGTTCTGCAATTTTTTCGTGGTCCTGGTTGGGAACCAGCCGGGTTGAAATTTTCGCAAACGCTTTTGAGGGCAAAACGGTTTTGGCGCCTTCGCCGGTGTAACCGCCCCAAATTCCGCACACATCGAACGAAGGACGGATTCCTGTCCGTTCCATAGGCGTAAAACCTTCCTCGCCGGCCAGCTTTTCTACACCGATGGCTTTTTTATAGGCTTCTTCGTTGAAAGGCGCCCGACCCAAAAGTTCGCGTTCTTCCGCCGAAACTTCAAGCACATCATCGTAAAACCCGGGAATGGTTACTTTTCCTTTCTCGTCCACCATTTTGTCAATCATGGAGCAAAGCACATTGATGGGGTTGCCCACGGTTCCGCCAAACAATCCGGAATGTAAATCGCGGCTGGGACCGGTAACTTCAACCTGCCAGTAGGCCAGCCCGCGTAAACCGGTGGTAATGGAAGGTATATCGGCGGCAATCATGGAAGTATCGGAAACCAAAATGACATCAGCTTTCAACATTTCTTTATGTTCTTCGCACCATTTCCCAAGGTTTGGCGAGCCGATTTCCTCTTCGCCTTCAATCATAAATTTCACATTGCACGGAAGCGTGTCGGTTTTCACCATCAGCTCAAATGCTTTGGCGTGCATCATGCCCTGCCCTTTATCGTCGTCGGCACCACGGCCCCAGATTTTTCCGTCGCGGATTTCCGGATCAAACGGTTCTGTTTTCCATTTTTCAATGGGATCTACCGGCATCACATCCATGTGTGAATAAACCAAAACGGTGGGTAATGCCGGATCAATCATTTTTTCGGCGTAAGTTACCGGGTTACCTTCGGTCTCAAAAATTTCAGCCTTGTCGGCCCCCGATTCCAAAAGCAGGTTCTTCCAATACTCAGCAGCCTTGTACATATCCGCTTTGTGGTCTTTAATGGAACTGATGGAGGGAATTCGCAACAGCCCGAAGAGTTCCTCCAGAAACCGGTCTTTGTTTTCTTCAATGTAAGTATTAATAGTTTTCATAATAAATAATTTGATTTTTACTTAAACAGATGGATAAAATACAGTTTTCTCTTTAAACAGGAAAGAGAAAAAGTCATAAAAACCAAAGGGCGGCCACAATGAGCCACCCTTTGATTAAAATTCGATTGATATTTTTAATTTACAATGCTTGTAAAGCGTTGGTCGTTGAAATATTTGCCAAATTCCAGGTCGGTTTTTGCTTTGGCTTTCATTTCGGGGTTGTATTCAACAGCAGCCCTGAGGCTGTCGAACAACAGGTTTTCGCGGGCCGTACGGGCGCCAACAACTGCTTTCAGGTATTCCTTCATAAAGCAATTCGGGCGTTCAAAAGCTTCCAAATCCCTCAATGCGCCATTATTGTCGCCAGTCAGGATTTTTGCCAGGGCGGAGTTTACATCCTGGAAGTCGCTGAAATACCTCACTGCCTGGTCATAATTGGCCTTTTTCATGCTCACAATTCCCAGGTTGTAATCTACCTCTTTACCGGCTCCGGCAGCAGCACCAAACAGGGTTTCTGCCTCAGCAATTTTATTTTCGTAAAGGGCAATGGCGCCCAGGTTGTTTTTAATCACCGGGTCGTCATTTTTCAGGCTTTCGGCTTTTTCGAACAATGGCTTTGCATCGGTGTATTTCATCTGTTTCACCAGTACATAACCTGCATTGTTGGGTCCGCGCCAGTCGTTCGGATATACTTTGATGAATGAATTGTAAACGGAAAACTGTTCGTTCAAATCTTCGAACAAAGTAGCTGCATAAAGCAATTCAGCCGGATTGAGCGAAGCCGGATCGGACTTGGCAAGTGCCATCAGTTCTTCATCGGTTTTTCCAATCAGTTCAACACTGGTAAGCAGTTTTGCACGACGCAGCTGCGGAAGAATATCATCGGCCAGTGCGGTAAAAGTTTCCGACAGGTTTCTGATTTCACGTTCACGCACTTCCGGATCGGTGTACATGGAAAGTACCCGCAGAATCAGTTCTTTGTCCTGAATATTGGATTGCTCCACCAGTTCTTTAAAACCGTCCCAGTCTTCGGGTGTGTAACGGGTTCTCAGGTTATAGTCAACGCCCAGTTCGCGCAGTTTTCCTGCCAGAAAATCAGAAGATGTATTTTTTCGCTGGCTGGCCAGTTCGGTATTGAAATCAATGGAACCATCGGGTGAAGCATAAGCTGAAACCTCAATGTTTCTCAGGTCGATACGGTCTTCCTGGTTGGCTTTTTGGGTATAATTCAAATACTCGATAATGTCGTCTTTGGTAAGCTCTTCATTGCGCAGGTTGGCGCGGTTAATCAGGTAAAGTATGTCTGCCATCATCTCGTCGGGAACTACCCTTTGAAACGGATCGATGTTCGGGTCGTATTTCCCGGTGTTGTTAGCCTCGCGGCGAACGCCTATAACCGGTTTTGGAAAATTGGCAACCATCGTACTGGTAGCAATAACACCATCGGCAATTTTAATGGGATCGAAATCAACACTTTTTGCTCCTTTCGAGGCAGTGATGTTCACAATCAGTTCCGACCTTCGCATGTTTGTGTCAAAACCGGCTGCATCTTTGTAACTGAATGTACCTCCTGCATTGTAACTGATTACCCTGTTGTTCCCCTGCACTTTTTCTCCCTGTAAAGTAACCGGACTGAAAGCAGTTTCGCCGGCAGCGTGCTTCAGCACAGGTGTTGCCGTTAAAGTAGCTTTTTTGTTAAAATATTTCACCGGAAACCTGCCGTCAACGGTTAAGTCCACCTCTCCTGCATGCGTTTCCAAAACTTCGGGCGTAACTCTAAACTGAATCTGATCTGCGTTTTTTTTCATTTTGTTCAGCCCCGAGCAGCCCGACAATACCACAACGGCCAAAACAAAAAGAACCAACGATTTAAAATTAAAATTTCTCATAACCTACCGTAATATTAAATGATTTATATAATTATTTCCCTCTGCGCACAAAAATAACAAGCTTTTTCATATCCGAAATAGTAAAAAGTCATAATCAGGCCAAAATCGACCGATTGATCCCAAATTTATAATCGCTTTTAAAAATAACCTCCTTCAGCCGGTGATAATGATCGGGATTTTCCACAAAGTCAATCTGATTCACATCGATAATAAGCACTGGGAATGAGGATATTTGTTTGAAGTAGCTGAAATATCCTTCACTGATTCCGTTCAGGTAATCAGCCGTAATATTTTGTTCATATTCCCTTCCTCTCTTTTTTATGTTTTGCAGCAGGTTTGGGGTATCGGAGTGAAGGTACACGTATAAATCGGGTTTGGGAAGGTTTTCGGAAACCATGTTGAATATTTGCCTGAAAAGGTGATATTCGTCGGGTTTAAGTGTGTTCCGGGCAAAAATAGCTGTTTTTGCAAAATAATAATCAGCAATTAGCAGCGGGTGAAAAAGATCGAGGTTCAGCACTTCCTTTTTTATCTGGTTGTATCTGTCGGCCAAAAAAGAGAGCTCGAGCGGAAAGGAGTACCTGTCGGGTTCCTTGTAAAATTTGGGCAAAAACGGATTGTCGGCAAATTGTTCCAAAATGAGTTTTGCATTGAGTTCTTCGGCCAGCATGGTTGCCAGGGTTGTTTTACCCGATCCAATATTTCCTTCAATCACCAAAAACCGGATGTCGTTTTTCGTCATACCTACATCAGTTTTTGCTGTGAACGTATTTTACCATCTTTTTTCACTCCTAAAAAATATCCTGCAATCAACCCGGATGCGAAACCGGCTGAAAGGGCGGCAAAGCCATGTGCCGGAAACAGTTTCATGAGCAGATAGCCAGCCAAAAGACCCGCAACCATTCCGAAAAACGAAAAGAGATAGGTATAGTAAAACGGGGTGAAAAATCCATGCACTTTTTGCATGTGACCTGCCAGCCGGCTGATAAGCCGGTCGTACTCGCGACGTGATTTCCCCGGCACTGAAACAGCCACATCCATTTCGGAAACAATTTCTGCAATGTTCAGCTTTTCTTTTTCGCACCAGGGGCAGTTTTTCGCAAAAGTCCCCACCCGTTCAATGTTTCTTTTCAGTTCTTCCACCCGAAAAAACCGGATATCGCGCTGCCTTATATTTTTCACCTTTTCATCCAGTTGCGCTATGGTATATGCTGCCCATTCTTCCATCCCTGTTTCATTTTGAAACCCAAAAATAACAAAAAAAGCCGTTCGGTAAATGAACGGCTTCTTTGCAAAATATTTTTTGAGCAGCTGCTAATTATCGCGGCGCGGCCTGCGGTTGTCGCGGCGGTCGTTATCCCTCCGGTCGTTGTCGCGGCGATATCCATCCCGGCGATCTCCGCCATGACGGTTATCATCTCTGCGGCCTCCATCCCTGCGGGGTGGCCGGTCGCCACGCGGCGGGCGCTCTACATAACCTTCAGGCTTGGGCAACAGTGCCTTGCGCGAAAGTTTCAGCTTACCGGTTTTTTCATCTACGCCTATTAATTTCACCTCCAGCTCTTCGCCTTCTTTGGTAAAATCTTCAGCCGACTCAACGCGCTCCCATGCCATTTCTGAAACATGCAGCAGACCGTCTTTGCCTGGAATGATTTCCACAAAAGCACCAAACGACACTACCGATTTCACTTTCCCTTTATACACCTCTCCTACTTCGGGAATGGCAATGATGTTTTTAATTCGTTTTTTGGCTGCTTCAATGGCTTCAATACCGGCTCCGGAAATCTCTACCAAACCTTTATCGCCTTCTTCCTCAATTGCAATAACGGTTTCTGTTTCTTCCTGGATGGCCTGAATAATTTTCCCACCAGGGCCAATCACCGCACCAATCATATCTTTTGGTATTTCAATCACTTCAATGCGAGGCACATTGGGTTTGAAATCGGCACGAGGTTCCGGAATCACTTCCAGCATTTTATTCAGAATATGCAGCCGTCCATCTTTTGCCTGCATTAAAGCCTGTGAAAGCACTTCATAAGAAAGTCCGTCCACTTTAATGTCCATTTGGGTGGCAGTAATCCCGTCAACCGTACCGGCAATTTTAAAGTCCATATCACCCAGGTGGTCTTCATCTCCCAAAATATCGGAAAGAATGGCATATTTTTCAGCACCTTTATCGGTGATCAACCCCATGGCGATACCCGATACCGGTTTTTTCATTTTCATAGCCGAGTCCATCATTGCCATAGTTCCGGCGCAAACGGTAGCCATCGATGAAGAACCATTTGATTCGAGAATGTCGGAAACTATACGAACCATGTAAGGAAAATCATCGGGAATCATCCGTTTTAACGCACGGTGGGCCAGGTTACCGTGACCCACTTCGCGGCGGCTGAGTCCGCGCGGGGTGCGGGGCTCGCCAACACAGAACGGCGGAAAGTTGTAATGCAGCAGGAATTTTTCTTTTCCCTGAACCGTTACATTGTCGATGATTTTTTCATCCATTTTGGTTCCCAGCGTAACCGAGGTCAGCGACTGGGTTTCGCCGCGGGTAAAAAGCGCCGAACCATGCGAACCGGGCAGGTAATCCACCTCGCCCCATATTGCCCTTATTTCATCTGTTTTACGGCCATCGAGCCTGACTTTGTCATCCAGAATCATTCGGCGCATGGCTTCTTTTTCCACATCGTGGAAATATCTTTTAATCAGCTTTTCATGCAATTCAATGTCAGTCTCTTCATTTTCAGCATTGGCTTCCTTGTAGGCTTCAATGTATTCATCGCGAATAGTATCGAAAGCGGCTATGCGTTCCTGTTTGCTGGTTTGTTGTTTAGCCAGGTCATAACATTTACCGTACAAATCAGCTTTTACTTTCTCACGCAATTCTTCATCGTTGGTTTCGTGGCTGTATTCGCGTTTTACAACACCGAGTTCGGCAGCAAGTTCTTCCTGCACCTTGCAGTGTTTTTTAATTTCTTCGTGTGCAAACTTAATGGCCTCGAGCATTTCTTCTTCGGAAACTTCGTTCATTTCCCCTTCAACCATCATGATGTTGTCGAAGGAAGCTCCAACCATAATATCGATGTCGGCCTCTTTCAACTGTGAATAGGTGGGATTAATAACGAATTCGCCGTTTACCCGGCCTACCCTCACTTCCGAGATGGGTGTTTCAAACGGCACGTCGGAAACAGCAATGGCAGCAGAGGCTGCAAGTCCTGTCAGTGCATCGGGCAAATCATCCTTGCTGGCCGAAATTAACGTAAGCATTACGGCTGTTTCGGCATGATAATCTTCCGGGAACAGCGGGCGCAGGGCACGGTCAACCAGGCGGGCAGTCAAAATTTCTTCGTCGGAAGGACGTCCTTCCCGTTTTAAAAATCCGCCGGGAAACCGGCCTGCTGCTGAAAATTTCTCGCGATAGTCAACCGTTAGTGGCATAAAATCCACATCTTCTTTGGCTTCTTTTGCAGAAACCACAGTTGCCAGCATCATGGTTTCACCCATTCTTACTACAACCGATCCGTCGGCCTGTTTGGCCAGTTTGCCGGTTTCTATGGTAATCGTCCTGCCATCGGCAAGTTCGATTGTTTTTGTTGTTGCGTTTACCATAATCTTAAAATAAATTCTACATGTTTTAATAAATTACAATGGGTGGTGAGGTTTTGCAATATACAAAAAAGAAAGGCAACTCAAACATTGCCTTTCCATTTATTTTCTATTTACGCAGATTCAGCTTCTCGATAATGGCGCGGTAACGCTCAATGTCTTTTTCTTTTAAGTAATCGAGCAGCCTGCGTCGTTTTCCAACCAGTTTAATCAGCGCCCGGCGGGTACTGAAATCTTTTTTATTGCTTTTCAGGTGCTGTGTCAGGTGATTGATTCTGTACGAAAACATAGCAATCTGACCTTCTGCGCTTCCTGTGTCTTTTTCGTCTTTGCCGTAATTGGCAAAGAACTCCAGTTTCTTTTCCGGTGTTAAATACATCTTTTAAAAATTTTAAATTAAACCATGTTTACGCCGCAGCATCGCTTTCAATAACAACGGCATAAAATTTCAGGGTGCAAAAGTAGAAAAAGTTTTTGAATTGTAAACCAAAATTTTTGGCTTTGAACAATTTAGCCGGGGAAAAATTGTTACCTCAACTTCCCGTACGCCCCCTTAATCTCATTATAGGTTTCTTCGCCAATGCGGAAAAGCGGAGAACGCAGTTCGTTCTGAATGACTCCCTGGATGTGCAGCAAGGCTTTTACTCCTCCCGGGTTGCCTTCCTTAAACAGTAGTTTGAATAAATCAATCAATTCAAAATGCAGCTCGCGGGCTTCGTTGTATTTTCCGTCGAGTGCCAGATGAATCAGGCTGCTGAGTTTTCCGGGCAATGCATTGGCAATAACAGAGATAACCCCAATTCCGCCCACAGATAAAATGGGCAGCGCCAGCACATCGTCGCCCGAAATTACTGAAAAATGTTCGGGCGTATATTTATTAATACGCGTGATTTGAGAAAGGATTCCCGAAGCTTCTTTCAAGGCCACAATTTTTTCGGATGCTTTGGCCAGGCGAATAACGGTTTCTGCTTCCATATTCACACCGGTGCGCGAAGGTACGTTGTACAAAATAATTGGTACCGGACTGGCTTTGGCAATGGCCGAGTAGTGCCTGAACATTCCTTCCTGCGAAGGTTTATTGTAATAAGGAGTAACAATCAGAAGACCATCTACTCCGTCAAAATCGAATTTTCCAATTTGTTTGATGATCTTCCGGGTGTCGTTTCCTCCCATACCTGCAACCAGCGGCAGGGAACCTTTTTTTTCCTTTACAAAGTTGAGAACTTCAACCTTTTCTTTGGCAGCAAGGGTAGGTGTTTCGGCAGTGGTGCCAAGCGCTACCAGATAGTCCATTCCACCATTTATCTGCTTATCGATTACTCGTCCAAGCGCATCAAAATCAATTTTATTTTCATCGGTGAAAGGCGTAACCAATGCCACGCCTGCACCCTTAAACGGATGATTCATACTTATACTTTTTTATTCAGTTGGCTAAGATAGAAAATTTGTTGCCGGGCTAAAAACAATGCATCCTGTTTCCCTCCAATGTTAATATTCAAGTCAAAGAAGTTGCTCTGGTCGGGCGACCATCCTATTTTAAAGCGCGCTTTGCTGAGGGCAGTCAGGTAATCGAGCACCCGGTTTTGGTTCAGCGCAATATTCAAAAGCAAATCAAATTCAGTTGCTATGAACTCATCGGCCGGTCCGGGTTTTGGAAAACCGAGCCAGTTCAGTTCCCCGGGCGTGATGGTGTTTATGCCGGTCTCTTCCTCCGTCTTTTCATCAAAAACGCAAAGATTCCGGAGAATAACCGGCGATGCTGAAAAATGATCGGCAAGAAACTGAAATGCCTCTTTCTGCTCCGGCTGCCACAATACACCCACTTTCCTGATATATTCAGGATTCGGCAGCTTCACCTGCCGCTTTACCAGGGCGGCTTTTTTGCGAAGTATTCGCGATGCATATTTTTCAATCAGTTTCATACACTGTGGCGCAAAGTTAATCAAATGTGAAAAAAAATGGCTATTCGCTCAGCATCTTCAAAAATTCTTCTTCAGAGATTATGGGAATGCCAAGCTTTTGAGCCTTTTCGAGTTTGCTGGGCCCCATGTTTTCGCCAGCCAGCACATAGCTGGTTTTTTTTGAGATGGAACTTGCATTTTTACCACCGTTCTGCTCAATCAGCCCCTTTAACTCATCGCGTGAATGTTGTTCAAACGTACCTGAAATCACGATGCTCAGTCCTTTCAGCTTTTCGGTACGATTACTTAGCAATTCTTCGCTCACCTGAAACTGAAGTCCCTGCTTTTTCAGGAATTCAATCATTTCGATGTGCTCCGGTTTCGAAAAGGAATCAAGAATACTTTCGGCAATCCGTTCGCCAATTTCATCAATTGCCATCAATTCTTCCTTCGTTTTTTGCCGGAGGCTATCTATGGAATGTACCTCTTTGGCCAGTTTTTTGGCTACCGTTTCTCCGACATAACGGATTCCGAGAGCGAACAGCACGCGCTCGAACGGCGCTTTTTTCGATTCCTCCAGTCCGTCGAGAATGCGTTGTGCCGATTTTTCGCCCATCCGTTCCAAACCAGCCAGTTGTTCTTTTTTCAGCAGGTAAAAGTCTGCAATACTTTTGGCCAGTCCCTGATTGTAAAGCAACTCAATAGTCTCCTGCCCCAGCCCGTCGATATCCATCGCTTTTCGGCCTGCAAAATGCTCCATTTTTCCTTTAATCTGAGGAGGGCAACCGGTTTCGTTGGGACAATAATAAGCGGCTTCCCCTTCGTTGCGCACCAATGGTGTTCCGCACTCAGGGCATTTTTCAATGAATTCAACCGCCTGTGCCATGGGGTGCCTTTTTCCGGCATCCACGCCGGTAATTTTCGGAATGATTTCACCTCCCTTTTCCACAAAAACGGTATCGTTCAAATGCAAATCGAGGTTTTTAATAATATCGGCATTGTGCAGCGATGCGCGTTTTACAACAGTTCCTGCAATCTGTACCGGTTCGAGGTTGGCTACCGGAGTTACGGCGCCGGTGCGTCCAACCTGATAGGAAACTGATTTCAGAATAGTGGCCGCACTTTCTGCTTTAAACTTGTAGGCAATGGCCCAGCGCGGCGATTTGGCTGTAAATCCGAGCTCCTCCTGCAGCCTGCGCGAGTTTACTTTTATTACTACCCCGTCGGTGGCTACCGGAACTTTATGGCGTTCTAAATCCCACTTATGCAGGTATTTAAAAACCTCATCCAGATTTCGGCAAATCCGGGTGGCATCTGAAATTTTAAAACCCCATTCGCTGGCTTTTTCCAGGTTTTGGTAATGCCCGTCGGCAGGCAGGTTATCGCCCATCAGCGAATAAAAATACGCATCCAGTTTGCGGGTGGCCACAATGGCCGGATTTTGCATTTTCAGCGTTCCGGCAGCGGAATTGCGCGGATTGGCAAAAAGCGGCTCACCAGCTTCTTCGCGTTGTTTGTTTATTTCCTCAAAAACATGGAACGGCATCACAATTTCACCCCTGATCTCAAAACTTTCGGGATAACCGCTTCCGCGCAAGGTTAACGGGATGGAGCGGATAGTGCGCACATTAACCGTAACATCGTCGCCTTTTACACCGTCTCCGCGGGTGACTGCCCGCACCAGTTTACCGTTTTCGTACAGCAAACTGATGGAAGAACCGTCGAATTTCAGTTCACAAACGTATTCAAAATCTTCACCGATGAGCTTCTTAATTCGGTTGTCGAAATCGGTAATTTCTCCTTCGGAGTATGCGTTGCTGAGCGACAACATCGGATACCGGTGCTCCACCTGTTCAAACGCCTTACTGATGTCGCTTCCCACCCGCTGTGTTGGCGAATACGGGTCGGCAAACTCCTGGAACTCCGTTTCCAGCTTTTCTAGTTCGCGCAGTTTCATGTCGAAATCGAAATCACTGATTTCAGGTTGTGCCAGCACATAGTATTTGTAATTGTGGTCTTCCAGCTCTTTTCGCAGTTGGTCAATTTTATTTCGGGTTTCCTTCTTATTCATGTTTTTTACTTTGAAACAAATATACAAAAAGCAGTTTTCGATTAACCGGGGACTGATTTTAGTTTTCAACGATTATTTTTCAATAATTCGCAATGAAATAGAAAATTTAAGCTTAAATTGAATAGCAAAAAATCAACCGAAATGAAAAAAGCAATAAAACTTTTAGGCCTGATCGTTTTGATTCTCATTGCTATTTTGGTGGTAAAAACTGCTTTTTACCCCTCAAAACAATTGAATGTAGAACCGGTTGAAGCGATTAAAATTAGTAACCAAAGTCTGCAAAATCTGGCAAAGGCGATTTCGTTTAAAACCATTTCTTATGAAGATTATTCGTTTACAGACACTTCGCAATTTGTAAAGTTTCATGCTTTTCTCGATTCAACTTATCTTTTGATATTTAAACATCTTGAAAAGGAAGTTCACGGAAATCATGCTTTGCTTTATAAATGGCAGGGAAAAAACAAAAATCTTAAACCACTGATTTTGCTTGCCCACCAGGATGTTGTTCCGGTTGTGGAGGAAAACTGGGAAAAACCCCCGTTTTCAGGAAAAATTGATGATGAATTTATCTGGGGACGCGGAACACTCGACGACAAAGGCAGCCTGATTTCAATTCTTGAATCAGTTGAAAAATTACTGGATGAAGAATTTATTCCGGAACGAACAGTTTATCTTGCATTTGGTGATGATGAGGAAATTAATGGCAAAGGTGCACGGGCGCTGGCTGCAACATTGAAAGAAAGGGGAGTTGAAGCTGAAATGGTATTGGATGAAGGCATGGCAATAACTTCGGGAATCGTCCCCATGATTTCGAATCCGGTGGCTTTGATTGGAACATCTGAAAAAGGGTATCTTTCCCTGGAAATAACCAGTAAATTTGAGGGCGGTCATGCAGCCTTACCACAGGCAGAAACGGCCATTTCCATTTTATCGAAAGCGCTTGTTGCGATTACCGAAAATCAGCCGGCCCCTGAATTTACACCGCCGGTAAAAGATTTTTTAAGTTACATTGGTCCGGTAATTCCATGGCCGGCACGTGTTGTTTTTGCCAATCAGTGGTTGCTGGGAGGTGTACTAAAAAAGGTTTATACAAGTTCGGGCCCGGGAAATGCTGCGGTTCGTACAACAACTGCACCTACAATGTTAAGTGCAGGAATAAGAGAAAATGTATTACCAACTGAGGCTAAGGCTACTGTTAATTTTCGATTGTTACCCGGCGATTCATCCGAAAAAGTTATTGCCCACCTTGAAAACACAATAAACGACAAACGCGTTTCTGTAAAAATTGTTGGAAATACAAAAGAACCGGCCAAAGTTTCGCGCATCGACTGCGAAGCTTTTAATGTACTGAACAAAACCATCAGGGAAAGTTTTGAAAATACCTATGTTGCGCCAACTTTAATGACAGCCAGTTCCGACAGTTACCATTATTCCGAAGTTTCGCCCCATGTTTACAGGTTTGCTCCCTATCAGATTACACCAGAAAATATTGATCTTTTTCATAATGATAACGAAAGGATTACCATTGAAAACTACAAAGCCATGATTAATTTTTACAACAGACTTATAAAAAATTTTCAGAAAGATTTAAATTAAACTGAACAAATCAGCACCTTCGTTTTTTTCTTTTTTAGAGAAACAAAAAGAGAGAAATTATGAGTTTTACATTACAACCGGGAGAAAAAGCAAAAGGTTTTAACCTGCCCGCCACCGACGGGAAAACCTATTCGCTCAGCAGTTTTAAGGATGTAAAATACCTGGTGGTGTTTTTCACCTGCAACCATTGTCCGTATGTAATTGGCAGCGACGAAGTGACCCGGCAAACTGCCGAAAAGTACAAAGACAAAGGCGTGGTGTTTGTGGGCATTAATTCCAACAGCGCCAATACCTATCCGGAAGACGATTTCGACCACATGAAAAAACGCATGGAAGAGTACAAATTTCCATGGAAATATTTGTACGACGAGTCGCAGGAAGTGGCACTGGCTTACGGCGCTTTGCGTACCCCGCACTTTTATGTTTTTGATGAAAACCGGAAACTGGTGTACACCGGCAGGGGAGTTGACAATCCACGTGACGTGTCGAAAATGACGGTGAATGATTTGGAACGGGCGCTGGATGAACTCACCTCAGGCAAACTGGTTTCGGTGCCGCTTACAAATCCCATTGGCTGCAATGTAAAATGGGAAGGCAAAGACAAACACTGGATGCCGTCAGAAGCGTGTGATTTGGTTTGGTGATTTTTGCTGACAAAAAAAGTTTTAACTAATTTTTGGTTGTAAGTTATTTACTCCAAATGGTCAATTTGTCACAAATTTCCTAACTTTGATAAAAATTAAAATAATGATAGTTGAACGAATAAATAATGAGATACTGGTAAGATTATCACCTCAAACAAATACCTCCGATTTACAGGACATGTTAGACTATTTGGAATATAAAGAATTAGTTTCCAAATCTAAAGCTAAACAATCTGACATTGATGAGTTAGTAAAAAAAGTTAATCGTTCAATGATGGAGAAGGTTAGGAAATTAAGAGAATAAATCCATCCATGAATTTTGTCATTGATACAAATATAGTTTTCAGTGCAATACTTAATCCCGACAGTCCGATAGGTCAAATAATTCTTAATGGTTCAAAATATTTTCATTTTTCATCTATCAGTCAATTGAAGGAAGATATTGACAAACATGAAGACAAAATATTAAATATTAGCGGATTAAACAAGAAAGACTATTATAAAATTTATGGCTTAATAAAATCAAAAATCAAATTTGTAAATCAATTATTGATAAATCCTGACTGTTATTACCAGGCTGATAAGTTAACAAAGGGTATTGATCCCGATGATATCTTATTTGTAGGCCTTGCAATGCAATTGAAATGTAAATTATGGACTGGTGATAAGAAATTAATAGAAGGACTTCAGGAAAAAGGCTTTCATCAAATCATTTCAACTGACGAGATGTTTCAAATATATCTTGAAAAAGAATTGAAAAGAAAAAAATAAAATCCATTAAACCTTTTAGAAATGAAAAAAATAGCTTTACTGTTTATCACGGTTTTTACAACCATTTTGTTTGCCAGCGCCCAGAAACCCGACGGCTTTTACGGCATGTGGACCATAGAAATTGAAGGCGGCTCAGTAGGCTGGCTTCAGGTTTTTGAAAACAACGGGTTCCTCGATGCCGAACTGCTATGGCGCGGGGGAAGCGTTACACCCGTGCAAAGTGTTTTTCTGCTCGACGACGATAACCTGATAGTGATGCGTGCCGGCGAAGTTACCCGCGAAGGCAAAGACGGGAAAGAACGGAAAATGGTGGCTCCCCACCTGTTTAAAGTCACACGCAGCGGCGACCGCATTTCCGGTGTTTCCATACAACCGGCCCGCGACGGGATGAATACAAACCAAGCGAAATTTTATGGTTGGAAACTCCCCGATGTGCCGTCTGCTCCAGACCTGTCGAAGGTGAAATACGGCGAGCCTGTGAAGCTGTTTAATGAGAAAGACCTTTCGGGCTGGAAACTCATTAACCCGAACCAGGCAAATGGTTTTAAGGTGGTTGACGGTGTACTGGTAAACGACCCTGTGCAAAGAGAAGGTGAACGTATTTCTTACGGGAACATCCGCACCGAACAGGAGTTCGAAGATTTTAACCTTACGTTGGAGGTAAATATTCCGAAAGGCAGCAACAGCGGCGTTTACCTGCGGGGGATATTCGAAATCCAGGTGCTTGATTCCTACGGGCGGGACCTCGATTCACACAACATGGGCGCATTATACAGCCGAATTACGCCAACTGTAGCTGCTGAAAAACCTGCCGGCGAGTGGCAAACCATGGACATCACACTGTGCGACCGCCATGTAACCGTAAAACTCAACGGCACCACCATTATCAACAACCAGCCGGTTTACGGCCCAACTGGTGGCGCCATCAGTGCCGATGTGTTTGCACCGGGCCCCATATATCTTCAGGGCGACCACGGCAAAGTTTCGTACCGGAATATGGTGCTAACTCCTATTGTGAAGTAGTTAGATTATTGTTTTTTACATATTTAAACCTTCAAGGTTTTGGAAACCTTGAAGGTTTATTTTTTCAGACTACCCCATTTTCCAAAACTTTCCGTATTTTCGAAATATTGAAAATGAGTTGTAAAAATGAATTCAAAAATATTTTTTATCCTGATTGTCATGGTTTTTCAAAACAACACTTTTGCCCAGATTTTGGAAGAAATTCAAGAAGAAGCCCGGAATCAAACCGGTTATGCCCTGGAGTTGTGCAAACACCTTCACCAAAACCCGGAGTTGTCGTTTCAGGAGTTTGAATCGGCCAAGCGAATGGCTGCTGAATTGAAAAAGGCAGGTTTTGAAGTCACCGAAAAAGTGGGCGGCAATAATGTGGTGGGTGTTTTAAAAAACGGCGAAGGCCCGGTGGTGATGTTGCGTACCGATATGGACGCCCTGCCGGTACAGGAAAAAACCGGGCTGGAATTTGCCAGTACCAAAACAGCCAAAAACCAAAATGGCGAAGAAGTTCCGGTAATGCACGCCTGTGGCCACGACATCCACATGTCGGTTTGGACGGGAACGATTCACACACTGGCAGCGTTAAAAGAACACTGGCAGGGAACACTTGTGGTTATTGCCCAGCAGGCCGAGGAAGTTAGTGGCGGCGCAAGCTTAGCCATCGAATCCGGACTGTTTACCCGCTTTCCGAAACCCGATTATGCCATGGCCTATCACATCAATCCTGAACTGGAATCGGGGCAGATTGGCCTGGTGGGCGGCCCCATTTTTGCGGGCGTTGAAACCGTGGAAATAACCGTCTTTGGAAAAGGCGGACATGGCGCTTATCCCGAAAAGTGCATTGACCCCATTGTGATTGCCTCGCGCATTGTGCTCGATCTTCAAACCATTGTCAGCCGCGAAATCAGTCCGCTGGAACCGGCAGTTGTAACCGTTGGTTCCATTCACGGCGGCACCCGTCCCAACATCATCCCCGACGAAGTTAAAATGGAACTTACGCTACGCTATTATTCCGATGAAGTGATTGAACAGGTGATTTCCGCCATCCGCCGAATTTGCAATGCAGCCGCACAAACGGCCGGCATGCCCGACGACCTGCTGCCGGAAGTTGTGGTTCTGGATGAATACACGCCACCGGTTTTGAACAACACGGAACTAAGCGAAAAACTGCATGGTTTTGCTTCGGAAATAATCGGAACAGCAAACATTGTAAAAACCTCTCCGGCCATGGTGGGTGAAGATTTTGGCGTTTACGGACGCACCCCTGAAAATATTCCCATCTGCCTCATCTGGCTGGGTAGCACCAGTCCCGAATTGATGCAACAATTAAAAGCCGAAGGGAAGGAACCTTTTCCGCTGCATTCGCCCTTCCTGAATCCCGACTACGAAAAAACCATTGAAACCGGGATTAAGGTTATGGCGGGGAATGTGGTGAGGTTGATGAACTAAATACTCACCCCTGTCAGCTCCTCCGAAACCTCCCACAACCTTCTTGCATCTTCTTCGCTGTGCGAGCGGCCGTTGGACTGCACTTTTACAGGGTAGCCTTTCAGTTCCATAAAACCGCTGGGGCCATAGTATTCGCCGCCCTTAACATCAGAGTCAACTGCTGCCCTGATTTGGGGCAATGCGCCCATTTTGCCTTCTTGGGAAATGGCTTTAAACAGTGGCCGAACCATCCGGAAGTACCATTTTTCATCGAGGTAGCGAAACAGTTCGGTTTGTGAAACACCGGGATGCGCAGCCACTGAAATGCTGTCAATTTTATTTCCCTCAAAAAAGCGCTGTAATTCATAAGTAAACAGCATATTGGCCAGCTTTGAACGACCATAGGATTTCATGGGCGAATAGCCTTTGCCGTTTTCAAACAATAAATTGTCAAAATCCATCTTTCCCTGCTTGTGTGCCATGCTGCTTACATTAACTACCCTCGATTTAGGTGATTTTTTCAGCACAGGAAGCAGCAACCCGGTAAGTGCAAAATGCCCCAGATGATTGGTTCCGGTTTGACCTTCAAAACCGTCTTTGGTTTTAAAGTATGGTGTGGTCATAATTCCGGCGTTGTTCAGCAAAATATCCAGTCGCGAATGTTTCTGCTGAAAGTTTTTGGCAAACCGGCGCACCGACTCCAAATCGGCCAAGTCGAGTTCATCCACTTCAATTTTTCCTTCAGGAATTTCGTTCAGAATTTCTGTTTTGGCTTTCTCTCCATTTTCTATAGAGCGGCTTGCCAAGATCACTTCTGCTCCTTTTTCGGCAAACGCTTTCACCGACCAATATCCAAGTCCGCTGTTTCCGCCGGTAACTATAATAACTTTTCCTTTTAAATCAGGAATATTTCTTGTTGTCCAGTTGTTTTTCATTTTTATTCTTTGTCTAATTTTTAACACACAAAATAAAACAAAATTTTTATATTAAAGTTCAGTAGAAAAATGAATGGTTGACAAACCAGGTCAAACTCAGATTTCCTTTGCCACAAGCATAGCAGTGTAACCGAGGTAAACCAACAATAAAATAATGGCTTCCCAGCGGTCGAGCTTCTTTTTTCCGCCGGTAAACATGGCAATGAAAAGAAACAGCGTACCTCCAGCCAGCAGGTACATGTCGGTATTAAAAACCGGATTGAAAACAACAGGAGACACCACTGCACTTGTCGCGATAACAAGAAAAATATTAAAGATGTTGGAGCCGATGATATTTCCCACAGCAATATTGGTGTTTTTTTTAAGGGCGGCCACCACCGAAGTTGCCAGCTCGGGCAGCGAAGTACCAATAGCCACAATGGTAAACCCGATTATTTTTTCACTCAGGCCCAGAATGGTAGCTATTTCAACCGCATTGTTCACCACCAGGCGCCCGCCAAGTATCAGTCCGGCAAGACCAATAACAATAAATGCAATCATTTTGAATAACGACATTTCGCTAACCACAACCTCTTTGGGAGCCGTGTCGGTTT